>Ga0193950_1000303_pt1 | contig 11430 bp, 1 predicted proteins | sample BB_1_MG_FD_144485 | JGI IMG/M metagenome (GOLD analysis project Ga0193950, IMG submission 144485) | Microbial mat bacterial communities from the Broadkill River, Lewes, Delaware, United States - BB_1_MG | ecosystem: Environmental > Aquatic > Freshwater > River > Microbial mats | place: USA...
AGATGCTGGCGGCACCTGAGGCCCTGCTGTGTCAGCTCGATATCCAGCAGGCTGACGATCTGGCGCAGACGCAGCGCTTCAATGCCACCGCGGCTCCGCTGGGTGGTGAACTGGATCTGATCGCCCGTTTTGAGCAGCAGGCGGCTGCTACACCTCAGGCGCTGGCACTGCGCAGCCAGCAGCAGATGCTGAGCTACCAGCAGCTGAACCAGCAGGCCAACCAGCTGGCTCACCACCTGCAAGGGCTGGGGCTGGGCCATGAAGACCGGCTGGCCATCAGCCTGTCCCGTGGCCCGCAACTGCTGATCGCGCTGCTGGCGGCGCAGAAACTGGGGGCTGCCTATATCCCGCTGGACCCGGATCAGCCTGCCGAGAGGTTGCAGTACATCTGCGATCACGCCGCGCCTGCGCTGCTGCTCAGCGAAACCGGCGGCTTTACGGCCCCGACCCTGCGCTGTCTGCAACTGGACCAGCTGGACCTCAGCGGCGCACCGCAGCACAACCTGCAGCGCGCGTTGCATCCGGCTCAGCTGGCGTACGTTATCTACACCTCCGGTTCCACCGGCAAGCCCAAAGGGGTGGCGGTCAGCCGGGGTAACCTGGCCAACTTCCTCCATGCCATGGACAGCCATATCCCGCTAAGCCCGGCGGATTGCTGGCTGGCTGTGACCACCGCATCGTTTGATATCAGCGCGCTGGAGCTTTACCTGCCGCTGCTGCATGGCGCATCGGTGTTACTGGCCGACCGCCGCCAGGCGGTAGACGGCGCGCAGCTGTTCGAGCTGCTGCGCCAGGCCACGGTTTTCCAGGCGACGCCTGCCAGCTGGCAACTGCTGCTGGCTCAGGATGAGCCTCAGTGGCCCGCGATCCGTGGTCTGGTGGGCGGGGAGGCCGTGCCTGGCAGCCTGGCCGACCAGCTGCATAACAAGGGTGTGGCACTGACCAACGTCTATGGCCCGACGGAAACCACGATCTGGTCCACGGTGCAGCCGCTGGCGGCGGATAACGAGGCGGTGGCCGCCATTGGTCGGCCACTGCTCAATACCCGCTGCTATGTGCTGGATGAACAGCTGCAGCCGGTGCCCAGTGGTGCAACCGGCGAGCTGTACCTGGCCGGTGAAGGTCTGGCACGGGGTTACCTGAACGCCGCTGAACTGACGGCCGCAGCCTTCCTGCCTGACCCGTTCAGTGACAACGGCGGGCGACTGTACAAAACCGGTGATCTGGTGCGCCAGCGCCAGGGCGGCGCGCTGGACTATATCGGCCGCAGTGATTTCCAGCTCAAAATCCGTGGGTTCCGCATCGAGCTGGGTGAGATCGAGTCCTGCCTGCGCCAGTGCGAGGGGGTACAGGAAGCGGTGGTCGTGGCGGATGAGCGCCAGCGTTTGCTGGGCTATATCCAGGCGGACCTGGCGATCGACCGCAGCGCCATTCGCCAGCGGCTGGAGGCCCAGCTGCCGGGCTATATGGTGCCGTACCAGCTGGTGTGTGTAGCGGCGTTTGCCCTGAACAGTAACGGCAAGATCGACCGCAAAGCCCTGGCCACCACCCTGGCCGATGACGAGGCCAGCCAGCCGCGCAGCCGTGCGCCAGAAACCGAGGTGGAGCAGCAGCTGGCTGCAATCTGGCACAGCCTGCTGGGGGTCGAGGCTGGCGTGGACGACAGCTTCTTCGAACTCGGTGGCCACTCGCTGTTGGCGATGCAGCTGATCAGCAAAGTCGAAGCGGAATTTGATCTGCGACTGGCGCTGCAGGCGCTGTTTGAACGTCCCACAATCGCCGGGCTGGCTGAACAGATCAGTGCCCAGGCAACGGACACGAATGATGATGCGCTGGACTTTATGGACCAGCTGTTAACAGAGTTTGAGGATTGATCGGCACCATGAAGCAATCACGCTATCTCGATATTGCCAAACGGCTGGCCACGCTGCCCGCCGAAAAACAGCAGCTGTTTCGCAGCAAACTGGCGGAGCAGGGCATCAACAGCTGGCAGCTGCCGATTGTTGCCAGCGGTCAGCCGGATTATCCGCTGTCGCTGGCCCAACAACGTTTTGTTATGGCCGAGCAGCTGAGCAGCCGGGCACTGTATAACCTCTGCACCGTGCTGCATTTTGACAACGGCCTGCAACAGCCGGTGCTGGAGCGGGCCGTAAATGCCCTGTTGCTGCGCCACCAGGTACTGCGCACCGGTTACCACCAGGATGACCAGGGCCAGTGGCGGCCACATTTCCACGAAGATGCCCGGCTACCGGTTGCGGCTGAGCCGGTCACACTGGAAGCAGGGCAGAGCCCACAACAGTGGTGCCAGCAGTGCTATGAACGCCAGCTGGCCACGCCGTTTGAGCTGAACAGCGAACTGCCGCTGCGGCTGAATCTGTACGCGCTGGACGATGGCTACTGGCTGTTCTTCACCATCCACCATGTGGCCTTTGATGCCTGGTCTGCCCAGCAGCTCAATCAGGAGCTGGCCCTGCTGTACAGTGCCGCCTGTCAGCAGCCGGAGGCCGACAGCAGCACGCTGGCGGCATTGCTGCCAGCACTGCCGGTGCAGTATGGCGACTACGCCCGCTGGCAGCGTGACTGGCTGCACAGCGATGATTTCAGTCGCCAGCAGCAGTACTGGGCCGCTCAGCTTGAGGGGGCTCCTGGTCTGCTCAACCTGCCGCTGGACGGCCCCCGTCAGCCCGCCCATGCCCGCAGTTATGCGGGTGCAGTGCAGACGCTGGACCTGAGTCTGGCGATGAGCCAGCAGCTGCGCCAGCAGGTTAATGAAGGTGGGAATACCCTCTATATCTACCTGCAGACCGCCTTCAGCTGGCTGCTGTCACATTACAGCGATCAGACTGATTTCTGCCTTGGCAGCTCGGTAGCCAACCGTCGCCGTGAAGAACTCAGCACGCTGGTGGGGCCGCTGCTCAACACCCTGGTGCTGCGCCAGAACCTGGCCGATGACCCGGATTTCAGCGCATCCCTGGCCCGCACCCGCCAAGGCACGGCGCAAGCATTTGACCACCAGGACCTGCCGTTCGAGCAACTGACCGAGCTGCTGGAACTGCCCCGTAACCCGCTGCACAGCCCGCTGTTCCAGGTGATGTTTGTGCATGTGGCCCTGCCCGCCAGCCAGCAGATTGAACTGCCGGGCACCCGTGCCGAACTGGTTGAACCGGCGCAGCAGCACGCCCGTTTTGATCTGACCCTGCGGGTGGTGGAACCGGCGGCAGGCCATATCAGCCTGGCGCTGGAATACAGCAGCGAGCTGTTTGATCAGGCCACGGTCGTGCAGTTGCTGGCTCATCTGCAACAGACGCTTGAGCAGACCCTGGCGAACCCGGCGTTGAGGCTGTCGCAGCTGCAGTTCAGTGATGGGCTCAGCCAGCTTGATGGCGCACCACTGGCACAGCCCGCCCGGCTGCTGACCGACCAGCTGCAGCGCTTCGCCGCTGAGCCGGAGCGCACGGCACTGGTGACAGATCAGGCCAGCATCAGCTATTCAGAACTGGCCCAGGCAACAAACGCCCTGGCCGCACAGCTGCAACAGCAGGGCATCGGCAAGGGCGATCGGGTCGGGCTTTGTCTGAGCCGTGAACCACGGCAGATCGCCGCCATGCTGGCCTGCTGGCAGCGTGGGGCTATCTGTCTGCTGCTTGACCCGCGCCAGCCCGCTGAACGTCGTGCCAGCCTGGTCAGCGATGCCGGTGCCGAGCAGGTCTGGTGCGCTGAAACCCTGGCCGACTGGCCCCAGCTGGTTGCAGCCGGTGCTCAGGCCGCGCTGCACGGCGTGGCGCTGACCGGCGACGATAGCGCCTATATCCTTTACACCTCCGGTTCCACCGGTAAACCCAAAGGGGTTGAGGTCAGCCACGGCGCGCTCAGCCACTATGCGGCGGCGCTGAGCCAGCAACTGCCGCTGGCCGCTGGCAGCCGCTGGCTGACCCTGGCCACTGTGGCGGCGGATCTGGGCCTGACGGCGGTGTTTGCTGCTCTCTATCAGGGCCAGGCATTGTTGCTGCCCCCGGCCGAACTGGCCTTTGACCCACCGGCACTGGCGGACTTTCTGGAGCGTCAGCCTGCGGATTGCCTGAAAATTGTCCCGTCCCATCTGCGCGGCCTGCTCAGCGTCAGCAACCCGGCACGGATACTGCCGCGCCAGGCGCTGATCTGTGGCGGCGAAGGGCTGGATAGCGCACTGTTTGAGCAGCTGCGCCAGCTGGCCCCGCAGCTGCAGATTGTTAACCACTATGGCCCCAGCGAAACCACCGTGGGCGTCTGCAGCCAGCGGCTGGACAGCGTGACAACCGGGCTGAGCCAGGTGGCACCGCTGGGCCAGCCACTGCCGGGCAACCGCCTGAGTGTGCGCGGTGAAGCAGGCCAGCTACTGCCCCGTGGTGCCGTGGGTGAACTGTGGATAGCCGGGCCGCAACTGGCCCGTGGTTACTGGCAGCAGCCAGAGCTCAGCGCGCGTCTGTTTGGTCAGGATGAACAGGGCAGCCGTTGCTACCGCAGTGGTGACCGGGTACGCCTGAACCGGCAGCAGCAGCTGGAATACCTGGGCCGGGCCGATGATCAGATCAAACGCCGGGGCTACCGGCTGGAGCTGGGCGAAATCAGCGGCTGGCTGCAGGCGCAACCTGAAGTAGGGCTGGCCGCTGCCCAGCTGATTCCGCAGGGCGAGCGCGCCGTGCTGGTGGCATTTGTTGAAGCTGCTGCCGAGCAGGCACCAGTGCTGAGTGCCCGTATGGCCAGCGCACTGCCGGATTATATGTTGGCTGATCAGCTGATCTGCCTCGACAGCCTGCCACTGAACGCCAACGGCAAGGTGGATCGCGCCCGCTTACCCGAGCTGTTCAGTGACGGGTTATTGGCCAGTGCTCCGGCTGCGCAGGCCGCGGCTGAACTGAGCAGTAACGAACAGGCGCTGGCCGCGCTATGGCAACAGCTGCTGCAGTGTGAGGCCCCCGGGCCGGAGGATGACTTTTTTGCCCTGGGCGGTGACTCCATCCTCAGCCTGCAGCTGATCGGCCTGGCCGCCCAGCAGGGTCTGCGCCTGAGCCCGCTGCAGGTGATGCAGCACAGCAGCCTGCGGGCGATGGCGGCTTGCCTGCCAGCCGCTCAGGCTGCGCCATTGCCGGAAACAGCGCTGGTGCTGCGTGATCTGTATCGGGAGATTCTGGCCCAGCCTGCGCTGGCCGCCGACGCTGATTTTTACCACAGTGGTGGCGACTCCATCCTCAGTCTGCAGCTGATCGCCCGTGCCCGCGCTGCCGACATTGCTTTGACGCCCAAGCTGCTGTCCCAGTACCCCAGCCCGCTGGCGCTGGCAGAGCAGCTGGCGGACACAACACCGGTGCAGGCCGATGCCGCAGACACCGGGCTGGTGAGGGTTGACCGTCAGCAGCCACAGCCGCTTAGCGCCGCGCAACAGCGGATCTGGTTTATGCAGCAGCTGGAGCCGACCAGCAGCAGCTGGAATATCAGCCAGCGGCTGGCCATCCGAGGCGCGCTTAACCTGTCGGCACTGGAGCAGGCCGCCCAGGCGCTGCTGCAGCGTTATGAAGCGCTGCGTTGCCAGTTTGTTGAACAGCCAGCCACGGCGAACAGCCCCGCCCAGGTGTGCCAGCAGCCGCTGACCCACTGGGCCAGCCCGCTGACCGTACACCCGTCGCAGAGTGCTGCCACCGTGGCTGCACAGATCAGTGCCATCACCCGGCGGCCCTTTGATCTGGCCAGCGGCCATCTGCTGACGCTGGATCTGTTCCCGCTGGTGGATGAGCACTATGAACTGCTGATCAATATCCACCATATCGCTACGGACGGCTGGTCTATGGGGCTGCTGGTGCAGGCGTTTATGGATGCGTATCAGCGCAGCTGTGAAGGCACGCCAGCGCCCCTGCTGCTGCCTGCCGAGCGGGATTATCTGGACTGGGCCGCCGCCCAGCACCAGCAGCTGGCGGGCGATGACGGTGAGAGCCTGCAGCAATACTGGGGCCAGCGGCTGGCAGATATGCCCCATAGCCTGACGCTGCCGGTGGATCACCCATACCCGGCACTGCAGACCCACAGCGGCGCGCAGCATAACTGGCAGCTGAGCGCCGAACAGACCCAGACGCTGGAGCGCTGCGCCCGCGAGCAGGGGCTGACGCCGTTCCAACTGCTGCTGGCGGCCTGCAAAGTGCTGCTCTGGCGCTACAGTGGCCAGACGGATTTCGCCATCGGCCTGCCGGTGAGCGGGCGTGACGAGAGCGCCAGCCAGGGGATGGTCGGGGTGTTTATCAACACCCTGGTCAGCCGCGCTGATATCGTGCCTGAGCTGAGCTTCAGTGACTGGCTGCAGCACACAGCGGCGGCTTGCCAGCAGGACCTTCAGCATCAGCAGATGCCGCTGGAAACCCTGCTTGAACAGCTGCAGCCCGCCCGCGACCTGGCCCGCCCAGCGCTGTTCCAGACCCTGTTCAACTACCAGGCCGACAGCCAGGGGCTGCGTGAGATGAACCTGGCCGGGCTGGCGATTGAACCGCTGGCGCAGGCCGACGTAAGCAGCAAGGTGGAGCTGAGCTTCAACCTGTTCCGGGACCGCCAGCAGCTGAGCCTGCAGCTGGAATACAACCCGGACCTGTTTGAGCACCGGACCATCGAGCAGATCGCCGCCGATTACAGCGCACTGTTGTTGCACCTGTGTCAGCAGCCTGACCAGCCGCTGCACCAGTTGCAGCTGCCCTCCATGGTGCAGCCACAATGCCGGGGCGAGGCGACCCCGATTACCCCGGCGGATGACTTTATCCGTCGTTTCGAAACCCAGGCACAGGCCCGGCCAGAGGCGCTGGCGCTGGTGGCGAGCGATGGCCAGCTCAGTTATGGCGAGCTGAACCGCCAGGCCAACCAGCTGGCGCACTGGCTGCGCGGCCAGGGCGTACAGCCCGAGCAGCTGGTGGCCTTCTGCCTGCCCCGTGACAGCCGCTTGCTGGTGGCTTTACTGGCAATCCAGAAGGCTGGGGCCGGTTATCTGCCACTGGACCCGAGCCAGCCCGCCCAGCGTCTGCAGCTGATCGCAGACCAGGCCAGTGTCCAGCTGTGCCTGTGTGATAGCACCAGCCAGGCGCAGGTGCCTGCAACCGCCGCCATGGCGCTGCACAACCTGGACAGCCTTGCTGACGCGCTGGCTCACCAGCCCGACCACAACCTGGCGCTGCACTGTGCACCGCAATCACTGGCTTACACCCTCTACACCTCCGGCTCCACCGGGCTGCCGAAAGGGGTGCAGCTGGAGCGGCGACAGTTTGCCAATTTCCTCCAGGCGATGGAGCGGATCCTGCCTGCATTTAACGCGGTGCTGGGGCTGACCACCATCACCTTCGATATCGCCGGGCTGGAACTGTGCTTGCCGCTGGTGCAGGGGGCCACGGTGGTACTGGCCGATGACCATGCCCGCCGCGACGCTGAGCAGCTGGCGGCCCTGATCACTCGCCATCAGATCGACCTGGTGCAGGCTACGCCATCAAGCTGGCGTCTGCTGCAGGGGCTGCCCGCCAGCGTGCTGGGCAGGGTAACGGCACTGGCCGGTGGTGAGGCACTGGATGCCGAGCTGGCCAACCAGCTGCGCGGCCGCTGTCGTGCGCTGATCAATGTATACGGGCCGACAGAGACCACGGTCTGGTCCACGGCAGCAGCGCTGGATGCTGTCTCACCGGGCCTGGCGGCGATCGGCCAGCCGCTGCTGAACACCCAGTGCTATGTGCTGGATAAGCAGCTGCAGCCGGTGCCAACCGGCGTGGTGGGGGAGCTGTACATCGCCGGTGACGGGGTGGCCCGTGGCTACCAGCAGCAACCGGATCTGACCGCCGAGCGGTTCCTGGCGGACCCGTTCAGTGACCAGGGCGGGCGCTTATACCGCACCGGGGATCTGGTGAAATGGCTGGCTGACGGTGCGCTGCACTTTATTGGCCGGGTGGATCAGCAGATCAAACTGCGCGGGTTCCGTATTGAACTGGGCGACATTGAAGCGGCCCTGCTGAGCAGCACCCAGCTGCAGCAGGCGGCGGTACAGCTGCATGATGAGCGGCTGATCGCCTGGTGCGTAACCCGTAATCAGCAACCGCTGGATGCTGCTGCACTGGCGGCAGAACTGGCCCGGCAGCTGCCGGATTATATGCTGCCCCACAGCTACCAGACGCTGGCCGAACTGCCGCTCAACAGCAGCGGCAAGGTCGATCGCAAGGCGCTGCCTGAACCATTGCTGCAGAGTCCTCAGGCTGCCGACAGCCGACCTCTGACAGAGCAGGAACAACAGCTGGCGCAGATATGGGCCGCTGTGCTGGGGCTGGAACAGATCCGCCCGGACGATCACTTCTTTATGCTTGGCGGCCACTCGCTGATGGCGGCTCAGGTACGGGCGCGGCTGCGTGAGCAGGGCTGGGAGTTGCCACTGCGCACGCTGTTTGAACAGCCGGTGCTGGCGGACCAGGCCCGGGCGATACGGCCGGTGGCGATTGAGACCATCGTGCCGGTGGCGCGCCATGAACAGATGCCACTGTCAGCGGCGCAGCGCCGGATCTGGTTTATGCAGCAGCTGAACCCGACGGACGCCAGCTTCAATATGAGTACTCTGGTCGAGCTGGACGGCGCGCTGTCCGTGCCCGCCCTGCAACAGGCGCTCACCGCGCTGGCTCAGCGCCATGAGATTCTCCGGGTCAGCTACCACAGCGATGCCGATGGCGAGGCGGTGCAGCGGGTGAACGATGATCTGCAGCCGCTGCTGCAGCTGCATGATTGCCGCGCCCTGACGCCACAGGCGCTGGAAACACGCTGCAATCAGGCGGCTGTAGAGCCGTTTGATCTCAGTTGCCAGAGCCCGTTGCGGGTGCAGCTGTATCAGTGTGCCGAGCAGCAGTATCTGTGCCAGCTGGTACAGCACCATATCGCCTCGGATGGCTGGTCTACCGGGATTCTGATCAACGAACTGATCGAGGCGTATCAGCAGGCGCTGCAGCAGGGCCAGGCTCAGCTGCCCGTACTGCCGGTGCAGTATCTGGATTATGCCGCCTGGCAGAACAGCGAAGCCCTGCAGCAACAGCAACAACGGGGGCTGGATTACTGGCGGGCCAGCCTGGCCGGGATGCCGGACGCACTGGCATTGCCGCTGGATCAGCCCCGTGCAGCTGACACCGGTTATCAGGGCGACGCGGTGGATTTTGTGATTCCCGCCGAGCTGACCCGCGCCCTGCGCCAGCTGGCTGATGATCAGCAATGCTCGCTGTTTATGTTGCTGCTGGCGGCGTTTACCAGCCAGCTGCACGGCCAGACCCGCAGCCAGGATCTGGTGATCGGTACCGATGTGGCCAACCGCGACCAGGCTCAGACCGAATCGCTGATCGGCTTCTTCGTCAATCTGATCGCTCTGCGCCTGCGCCCACGCGGCAGCCTGGGCTTTGCGGATTACCTGCAGCAGGTACGGGAGGTCTGCCTGGCCGGTTTTGAACACCAGGCGATCCCGTTTGATCAGGTGGTCGAAGCGGTCCAGCCACCACGCCAGCCCGGTATGCACCCGCTGATCCAGGCGCTGCTGGTGATGCAGAACACGCCTGCGGCCAGTCGCGACGTCGCCGGGCTGACCGTAACGCCCCGGCTGAGCCAGCAACAGCACGCCAAGTTTGATATGGCGCTGTTTGCCAGTGAAGAGGCTGAGCAACTGTCGATGCGCTGGGTGTTTCGCAGCCAGCTGTTTGCCCGTGCCACGGTTGAACGCCTCAGCCATGAGCTGGTGCAGTTACTGCGCCAGATTACCGATAACCCGAATACCCCACTGACTGCGCTGACCAACCGCGTAGATGGAAATATCACCATGCCAACAACGACCCCTGCCAAACGTAAGCTGAGCAAACTCAGCAAGATGAAAAAAGCCAAAGCCGCCCCGGCGGCCAGCCAGCCGCTGATCAGCGCCCGGCCCCTGAACGAAGGCCAGCTGTTCCCGCTGCTGGTGGAAACACGGGAAACCGGGTTGGACGCCATGGCCTGGGCCCAGGCAAACCAGGCGCAGATTATGCAGTGGGTGGAGAAACACGGCGGCATTCTGTTCCGTGGCTTTAACCTGCCCAGCCCGGTTGAGTTTGAACAGTTCTGCCAGGCGATGTACCCGGAGCTGTACGGTGAATACGGTGATCTGCCGAAAAAAGAGGTGGGCGAAAAGATCTACCAGTCCACCCCGTATCCCAATGATCAGATGATCATGTTCCACAACGAAAGCTCCCATCAGCATCGCTGGCCACGGCGGCAGTGGTTCTACTGTGAGATTGCCGCCAGCGAAGGCGGCGCAACGCCGATTGTCGACTGTCGCACCCTGTACGAGCGCCTGCCGCTGGATGTGCGGGAGAAACTGGAAACGAAAAAACTGCGTTATGTGCGCAATTTCAGCGAACTTGACGTTAGCTGGCAGCATTTCTTTAAAACTGACGTGCCCGCCGAGGTGGAAGCGATCTGTCGCGACAGCAACATCGAGTTTGAATGGTATGGCGCACAGAATCTGCGGATCAGCCAGGTCTGCCCGGCGATTATCCGCCATCCGGTGACCGGCCAGATGAGCTTTTTCAACCAGATTCAGCTGCACCATTACAGCTTCCTTGAGGCCGATGTGCGTGATCATCTGCTGACGACAGGCGGCGAAGATAACCTGCCGCGTAACGTCTACTACGGCGATGGTGAACCGCTGGAGCAGGCGGTGGTGGATCTGATCAGTGAGCTGTATGAGCAGTGCGCGGTGCGTTTCCAGTGGCAGGCCGGGGATGTGGTAATGGTCGACAATATGCTGGCTGCCCACGCCCGTGACCCGTTCAGTGGTGAGCGCAAAATGGCGGTGGCCATGGGGGATATCTACCGTCGTGAACAGCTGGATGATGCCCAGGAGGTGACAGCATGAGCCTGCAACAGAACGGCCACTGGCTGAGCCTCGAGAGTGATATGGGTAGCGCCCTGACGGTACAACAGCAGCAATCCGCCCGCGCTGATGCGGGCCGGGTGCGCTGCGCCTGGCTGAGCCTGGCCGGAGTGGATGCGGCCAGCGTGGAGCAGCGACTGCGCCTGCTGCTGGACAATCAGCAGGCCCTGCGCACCGGCTATGGCACACCGCCAGGTTTCACCGGTCTGCGCCAGCAGGTACAGCCCGCGCGGCTGCACTGGCAGCTGTTGACGGCGGCCAGCGTAACGGACGGCACCGAGGCTGTGCTGCAGGCGGAAGCTGAGGCGGTGTTTGCTCAGCAGCAACCCCATCTGCTGGGCTGGTTCTGCCCGGCTGGAGCAGGGCAGCCGGTCAGCCGGTTGCTGCTGGTGGGCCCGGCGCTGAACCTGGATGACGGCACTTTGCTGCGCCTGCGCGAGGCACTGCTGGGCCAGCGTGATGCCGCGGCGGAGCCGGAGATGCAGTACCTGGATTACGCCAGCTGG
>Ga0193950_1000305_pt1 | contig 11401 bp, 7 predicted proteins | sample BB_1_MG_FD_144485 | JGI IMG/M metagenome (GOLD analysis project Ga0193950, IMG submission 144485) | Microbial mat bacterial communities from the Broadkill River, Lewes, Delaware, United States - BB_1_MG | ecosystem: Environmental > Aquatic > Freshwater > River > Microbial mats | place: USA...
TAGTTTTCTTCAACCGTCTGGCTGAGATCGCTGGTGAATACCTGCGTAAAGGCTCCAAGGTGTATGTTGAAGGCTCCCTGCGTACCCGTAAATGGCAGGACCAGAGTGGTCAGGATCGTTACACCACCGAGATTGTTGGCGCAGAGATGCAGATGCTCGACAGCCGTGGCGGCGATGGCGGCGGCTACCAGCAGCAGGGTGGCGGTTACAGCCAGCCTCAGCAGCAGGGCGGTTACCAGCAGCCACAGCAGCAGGCACCTCAACAGCAGGGTGGCTATCAGCAACAGGCACCACAACAGGCACCGCAGCAGAACTACCAGCAGCCCGCTCCACAAGCTGCACCTCAGCAGGCACCTGCGCAGCAGCCTGCCGCCCAGCCGCCAGCGGCCGGGTTTGATGATTTTGATGACGATATTCCGTTCTAGACCCCATTTTATGTGGTTCGTAACGAATACATCTTACTGAGTTCTATCAAAGCCCCTATATAAGGGGCTTTTTGCTTTTTCTGAGCCTTCTTTAAATGTAACGTTTTGATATGGTGGTTTTGTGATAGGTACACTATAATGTAAAACGTAACGTTTCGGAGGGATAATGGAACGCACAGTTGAGGAACTGAAATTTGAAAACGGTGTTCGGCGCATGCTTCTATTGGAAGCTGGAATACCGATCTATTACCCCACGCTTTATATCTCAAAGAAGCATCGCTCTACCTCAGTCTCCCGCCAGAGAAACATCCTATACAGTATTGAAGTTCTACTTAACTGGTGCAGGTTAGAAAAGATCGACCTTGAAGCGCGATTCATGTGTGATGAGCATCTGACTGAAAATGAAGTGCTTCGCCTGATGGACTTTTGTACGTGGTCAGCTGACACCCAGAAAAGATTGATGAAAGGTGTAAAGCTCTTGCCTAAGGCTTATGTTCAAGTATCACGGGAGATGGCTTCTCAGCGTATCCATGCAATACGCGATTACCTCACGTTTTTGTATTCTCGATTAGCGCAAGGAAAAAACAAAAATGCTGTTGCTTCAGCAGTATCGGACACTATCCTTTCGTATAAGCCAAAAATCAAAAAGCACACCAAGAATGAGACCGTCACTCTAACAGATGAGCAAATCGATGCGATCACCCAGAAACTACTACCAGAGCATCCTCAAAATCCGTGGAAGGATAAAGCTACCCAGCTTCGTAACTTACTGATCTTCAGTGTGTTTTATGAAACAGGTATACGGCGAGGTGAGCTAGCTGGGCTATACGTAAATGATGTTCAAAATAGTGCTGTTTCGGTTTACCGACGACACAACAATCCACTTGAGACTCGAAAACAAGCACCTAATGTAAAAACGGGCGAACGTACAATTCCCATTCCTGAAGACTTAGCTCGACTTTTAGATAAGTACGTTATGGAGTATCGCAACAAATTCGTAGCAGCGAAGAAGCATCCCTATTTGTTTGTGAGTCATCGTAAAAATAAAGGTCAGCCGATGACGTTGAGGGCAGTTGATGAGGTTTTTAACAGTGCTCGCAAAGCTCTTCCAGAACTCAATGGTCTTACTTCGCACAAGCTGCGACACCACATGAATTATCGGATATCAGAGATGATCGAAGAGGGGTACAAAGATGCTACTTCGTTCGAAAAAGCCGCAGCAGATGAACAGGTGCGTCCTTATCTCATGGGATGGTCTCCTACAAGCAAGATGCAAGAAACCTACAACAAGCGCTACAACCAAGAACAGGCGGGCAAAATGCTCGTTGAACGCGCTGATAAGATGAACAACAAGAGAAATGGTGATGCTGGCGAATAAACTCAAGGACAGAGAGCTAGATGAATTACTCAATAGCAGGTACACCAGCGAAGCGGGGCAGATGTTTAGGCCAACAGACCCCCGCTGGTACTTAGACCCTACTACCTATGCGTTTCCGATTATTACGGCTCTTGTGGCGTTTACAGACGAAGTGCAACCCTATTTTCGAATTGCACTAGCTCGGTACGCTAGCAGCCGTAAAGCCGACACTGTTATTAATATTGCTACATTCTTAGGTATGGTTGCCAATCGGCACGGCGATGAGTTTAACATCCTAGATGAGCGCGATTTTCTATCAGCGAAGACAAGCGCGGGCAAAGAACGCGAGTATCAACTGTCTACAATCAGAGGATTTCTGCGTTTTTGGTACAAATCGGGGCTTTATGGCATCAGCGATGAGTTCATCGATGCCATTGGAAAACTAACCTTTTCAGGTAACGAGAAGGGGCAAGCCGTATTGAGCCACGATCCTGTTCAAGGTCCTTACACTCAGCTTGAAATGGAAGCGATCATTGATGGGCTTAACAATGCTTTTCTCGAAAACAGGATCTCTCTTGAAGATTGGGTGCTGGTTAAGCTTTACGCAGAGCGCGGTCTGCGTCGTGCACAGCTAATTCAATTGGCGTTTCAAGATTTCTCCGCAGTGAAAGATACATTCTTCGTGAATCAGCCTCGCGCAAAGCAGCGTGGTGTGGGCTTCAGGGAGGCTTTTACTAAATTTCAAATCTCTGAGGATTTGTATAAGGCGATCCAGCGCTTGAAGGCTGAGCGTATCCGTGAAATTGATGATAAAAGCTCTAAAGGCTTCGCTGGCTCATTGAGTCTCTTGCCACTGTTTCCGAACATTAATGTGCTGGTTGCAAGTGGAACACGTACGCAACCATTAGATGCTACATGCTTTCTGCCCCGTGAGACCTTGAACCTTCCGCTTCAACGTGTTGAAACTGCGATCAGCGCCATTTCAGAGCGCACAGGTGAGCGAATACACCTTACTTCCAAGCGCTTTCGCTCAACGCTGGGCACTGATCTGAACCGTGAGGGCGCGGGTGTCGGTGTTATTGCCACGGCGTTGGATCATACGGATTATCAGAACGCAGGCGTGTATGTTCAGTCCACAGGTGACAATGCTACCCGCCTGAATCAGAAGGTGGGCAAGCTGTTAGCCCCCTTAGCACAAGCGTTTGCAGGATTAATTGTGCGTAATGAAACGGAGGCAGAACGTGGTGCCGATCCAACCAGTCGCATTCGTTCCATAGATGGTAGTGAGAATGTGGGTTCCTGTGGTAACCATGCGTTTTGTAGCGCAAATGCTCCTGTCTCTTGTTACACCTGTGTGAAATTTCAGCCTTGGTTAGATGCTCCCCACGAAGATGTCCTTGCGGATCTGTATGAGGAGCGGGAGCGCACACTGAGGCTTACAGGCGATGAAACAATCGCTCGGATAAACGATAGAGTCATTCTTGCCGTAGAGGACGTTATACGGCGTTGTGAGGCGATTAAAGCGAAGGAGTTGGTGGAATGGGTAATGTAATCGTTTTTCGCCGTAAGGAGGGCGTGGAAGCTGAGGAGCAAGTAAAAGCGTTCATCGACTGGGCAAAGGGACTCACGGGATTTGATAAACCCAATTTGCCCCTTGATTGGGCTGCATGGCGCTGGAAAGACTGGATGGGTGTATCCCTCGATTTTGTGAAGCTCGGCGTCGTTGCTCGAAGTAAATCGTTTGATCCATCGAAGGGTCTGCTCGATAGTAATATGATGGATTTCGCGAAAGCCTATGTATTGCAAAAGCAAACGCTCAATTCCACACGAGAGATCATCGAAATTGTTGCTATTAGAGCAGTAGAAAAAGCGCTGTTAAACGCAGGATTGGTCCCTGATATAACGAGGGTTAATGCCCATATTTACGACGATGCTGGCACGTTAATCGAACAGGAGTTTACACCTGACAGGGCATACCGTGTAGGAACGCAGCTTCAAAAACTTTCTGAATTCATAGCAGAAAAGGGTTTGGCCGAAAGCAAAGATACGTGGGTGAACAGTATCAAGCGCCCCAACGATTCGCATGGGCATGTTAAAAACAAAAAAAACGCTCAGAAGAAGATGCCTACAGAAGAGGCCCTAAACGCGTTAGCCGAGATCTGGGCGGCTGGGCCAACTTATCATCGCGATATTTTCTCAACGTCGAACTGTGCCTTACTGCTAGCTTCACCTAGCCGGGTTGGAGAGTTAAATGTGCTTGCTGCCGACTGCTTGATATACAAAGACAACAGCGAGGGCAAGTCTGAGCTTTTTATTAACTGGTATGGTCAAAAAGGTTACGGATTTACCGATAAAGCAGTACCTGAGGTATGGAAGTTCTTCGCAGAAGAGTCTGTTCGCCGCATCAAAAAGATCACCGACAAGCCTCGTAAACTAGCGAAGTTTCTTGAAGAAAACCCTGATGAATTTCCAATTCATGATAACTGTCCCAAGGTTGCTCAAGATACGCCGTTAACGCCTGAGCAGGTATTGGAAGCGTTTTGCGTCGACCTTACTAAAAATCCTCGTTCAAAGCTAAAAGCATGGCTTAAAAGCGCAGTCGCAGTGCTTAGCAAGAAAAGACTGTATGTGAAAAGCGTGGAGATACTGCAAGAACAACTCGATAATATGTACGAAGGCCGTTGGCAGGAGGGCAAAGAGGATAGATATACGTTGACACTTCGCAAGCTCAATATATACCTGCGTGAATACTGGCTTCCGCCAGAATTCCCGTACACCGACCACTCTCATAAGATGAAGTATCAAGACGCACTTAACTGTTATTTTGAGGGGCAGATGCATGTTGAGGGCAAGGGGTATTTTAAGCCTTTTTCGCTCATGGCAATTGACAATAATATTCTGAACTCATGTTTGACAGAGGGAGCGAGTGAAGCAGGCAAAGCAAAGTCGAAAAGTCTGAATATCTTTAAGCGTTGGCAATACGAGGGTGAAGAGTACTCGATGACAACGCATCAATTTCGGCACTATTTGAACACAATTGCCGCGAAAGGTGAGGTGGGCGAAGTTGAGAGAGCGCGTTGGTCAGGTCGTCTCGATATTAGTCAAAACAGAGTGTACAACCATGTCAGCGATGAAGAGCGTGTAGAAAATGCCAGAAATCTCGGTATAGGTGGCACATCAACGAATCTGGCAACACTTACCAGCAAGCACCAACCCATTCTTCTGAAAGATGTCGGTGTGGAAGATGATCGCGTAGCACACTACACAGAATTTGGTGTGTGCGTACATGATTTTGCGGTTGAACCCTGCACCAAATTCCGCGATTGCCTGACTTGTAAAAAGCATAAATGCATAAAAGGAGATGCTGAAAAGGAGCGTAGAATTCGGCAAATGCGCGATGGGTTGGAGGAAACACTTAAGCAGGCAACAAAAGGCGTAGACGAAGGATTCTATGGCGCTGACAGGTGGTTATCGTATGCAATGGATCGACTGGGTAAAGCGAATGCGCTCATCGGTGTACTGGATAATCCCGAGATTGCAGAAGGAGCCGTGATTACGTGCTCGGATAATGGTTATTCGGCGCTTGAAAAAGGATTGGCTGCGCAAGGTGAGCTTACCGGTTCTTCGGATACGCCAGCCCTCGGCTCGCCTACTCCAAAACCACAAGCTGACCTACAAAAATTGATGGGATTACTGGGAAGGTAAGTATGGCACGACATCTGACATCTGATGACGTTCGACGTATCGTGAACCTGCTAAAAAGTTGGAAATTTGATCTGACATGGAATCTTTTGGTTGAAGCATGCCGCACTTCGCTAGGCATAGAAACAACACGTCAGGCATTGGCACGAAAAGCCGAAATCAAGGAAGAGTTTGGTATACGTAAGCGCTCCCTCAAAAAGGGAGTTGACGAAACATCACGCCCCAATTCTATCAACGCGGCACATGATCGCATTAACCGTTTAACTCAGCGTGTCAAAGAGCTGGAAGAGCAGAATGCTCGCTACCGAGAAATGTTTGTCAGATGGCAATACAACGCGGAAGCGCAGGGAGTACGAAAAGATGTGTTGGAGCGGCCCATTCCAAAGCCAAGTTTTGATAGCGAGGACAATATATGAACGGATGTCAAGGTTTAGCATTCCTTCCGCATTCTTGAAACTCCGTATCATAATTAGAGGGTATCTTTGCATTATCTACAGGTTGATGATAGAAGAATAGCCTAGTTCTAATCCATGATTGTTGTATCAGGGTATGACTTTCATATGTGGTAAATAGCTTGTTTGCTACTGCTATTGCGGTTGCCAAGGATGAAGCTACCGAGACTCATAAGGAGATGATTCATGAAGCCAGTGTTTACCTCGCTCGTTGCCGCTTTTTTTATTTTTTCCTCATCTTCAACAATCGCTGACTCCCCGCATGGCTGTTATGCGCTTGCAGAGGGAAAAATAGGGCGAGAATTGAAGTCTGCGCTTTACCAGATCATTGCTGGTCATGAAGTCCTCCCTTACACCCTATCAGGGAATGATGATTGGTTTGACCGCAAAAAAATGGATGCTTGGGAAGTCCTTCTCTATACCGACTCTTCATGTGCCGTTCGCTATGAATTAGGTGATGACGGGTCAGATGAAGCAATGCCTGACCTTGTACTCCGAGATGAAAATGATCGAGTGATGGAAATTCAAGGTAATCGGAATCCTTTCATTGCTCAGCCCGGATCATTTGGGGAACGGCTTTTGTTGCTGAAGGTTGATAGATTCTGGATTGGAGCCTCTCATGTCTAGTAGCCAAGAACTTATCCATACATTTAATCTAGACGACACTCATGTTACACATCCTTTTAGAGTTAGTTTCTTTGAAGACAAGATCAATTGTCCTCATTGCCGTCAAAAAAGGCAGTTAGATATGGCAGAGCCTGAATTGAAGATAATAGAATCTGATAATATGAAAATTGACTTTGTAGAGATAAAAAACTTTCGAAAGCTGAAAGAATGTCGTATTGACTTTGATCCGAAGAAAACCCTTCTGGTTGGGGCAAATAACAGCGGTAAGACTTCTGCTATGGTGGCGTTAAGAAAGTTTTTGTTAGCTCCAAATGAAATAGAATTCCGGGATATTTCAATTGGGAACTGGATTCAAATAGACCGTGAAGGAGAGTATTGGGAAGACGGTAAGGAAGTTGACGGCTCACTCAATGAGGTGCTGCCACTGATTGATGTATGGCTCGATGTGCCACTGAAGCAAATTCACTATGTTGTGAATATCCTGCCAACCGTTGACTGGGATGGAGGGGCGATTGGTGTCAGACTTGGCTATGAGTTTAGGAGTCTTGAAGCCCTTAAAGCTGACTATATAGCTGCTAGGAATAGGGCAAAATTTATTGAAGAGCATTCTACTGAAACGCCTAAGCCTTCTGTTGAGCCACGAAGCCTGTCAGATTTTATACAGAGTAACCTCTCTCATTATGTCGAGCTGAAGTCATACTCCTTAGACACAGATAAACTCAAAGAACCCGACTGTAAAGGTAACGCTCAGGTTCAATCTCTGGAGAATAATGCCTTAGAGCTTCAGAGTAATCCTTTCAAAGGCTTGATAAACATTCGGGAGATTCCAGCACTGCGAGATTTCTCGGAAGGACGAGGGGCCGTTCAGCTCGATAGCAAAGGGCTTAAATCAGAGAAGGTTGCGGGTAGTTTGTCTAGCCATGTACGTGGCTATTACGAAGAGCATCTTGATAACAGCGACGAAGTTAATCTTGATGATATCGATGCATTTGGAGCAATCCAAAAGGCTGAACTAGCTTTTGATAATCGCTTGAAAACAGGTTTTGCTCCAGTATGGGATGAACTGAAAGAGTTAGGCGTTCCGGGAATAAATAATCCCAACATTGTTATTAATACTAGATTTAAGAGTATTGAAGGTTTAACTCACGATTCAGCCGTTCAGTATAAGGTTTCTGAGCCTGAGGATGGGCAGAGTGAACGTTACCTTCCTGAATCCTTTGCTGGACTGGGTTACCAGAATTTGATCGCCATGGTTTTTCTCCTTATGCGATTTAGACAGGACTGGATTGAGCCAAGTAAGGATGAAAACGGCAATGCTCATATTGAGCCTCTACAGCTTGTAATGATTGAGGAGCCAGAGGCTCACTTGCATGCTCAGGTGCAACAGGTCTTTATCAAGAAAGCATATACAGTCCTCAGAAACCACGAGGAGTTGGAAGGCTCATCAATATACGCCACCCAACTACTGGTAAGTACACACTCAAGCCATGTTTCTCATGAGGTCGACTTTTCGAATCTACGTTATTTCAGACGTCACCTTTCAGAGACGCAGGATTTATCTCCTATATCGACTGTTGTTGATCTGTCAAACATATATGGAGAAGACGAAAAAACACTAAGGTTTGTTAAGCGATATATAAAAGCAACTGATTGTGATCTATTTTTTGCTGATGGTGCAATTTTTGTTGAGGGGCAGGCGGAGCGAATTCTTGTACCTCACTTTATACGTGATCACTTCGGGGATCTTTGGAAAAGGTACATAAGCCTCATTGATATTGGTGGCTCGAATGCAAGAAGGTTTGAGCCGCTAGTGAGAGCTTTAGGTCTAAAGACGCTTGTGATTACAGACTTGGACGCAGGGATTGGCCCAAAGAGGAAAAAGACCACCCCGGAGCGAGGGTGTGACCAAGTCACAACCAACCCTACACTGAAGAAATGGCACCCTCTTAAAGAGAGTCTGGATGAATTATTAGATATGGATGATGAAGATCATGCTGTCAGAATTGATAACGAATATGATCTATATATGGCTTATCAGAAAGAGGTTCCTGACCCTTCCAATACGGACAGCTCAATTATTCCCAGAACATTTGAAGATGCTTTGGTATATCGGAACTTTGAAGTTCTTCAAAAAATTGAGGGATCTACAACAACAAGAAAGATCGGCAAACTATTGGATAAAGGACTAGAAGGTGAAGAGCTGGCTTCTGAACTGTTCGAAGTTGTAAACAAGGCAGAGAAAGCGGCGTTTGCAATTGATTGCTTAATAGCAATAGATGACGGTGTTAGCCTTGCTCCCCCTGAATATATTGCTTCTGGTTTAAAGTGGCTGGAAGAGAATTTGAATGATACTCCAAGTGCAGAGCCAGAGGGAGCAGTGTAATGGTTAGTACTTGTTTGGTGGGGACTTCGCATACTGATGATCATGTAGATCAGACGATTGAAGAGTGCTTAAACCCGAGTTCACCTCAATCCTTCTTTTTATTCGCCGGAGCTGGGGCGGGGAAAACCCACTCTCTTGTTAATGTGCTAGAAAATTTTAAAGACAAGCATGGAGAGGCATTTCATAGAGCCGGGAAAAAGATAGCAGTTATCACTTATACAAATGCAGCTGCGGATGAAATCACATCTCGTCTCGAAAGACATAGTTTGTTCCATGTAAGTACGATCCATAGTTTTTGTTGGTTACAGATCCAAGGGTTCCATGATGGCATTCGAGAGTATTTACGGCAACAAATCCCTTCTGAACTCGAAAAGTTAGAGCGCGAAGAGTTAAAAGGGAGGGCTGGTACCAAGGCTTCTATAGCAAGAAAAATTAGTATTGAGAAACTTAATGAACGCCTTATATGGTTAAAGAAGAGAAGAGAGTTTACATATAACCCTAACGGAGACAATATCGGTCAGGCATCGTTATCTCATGCTCAAGTCATAAGTATCTGTGCACATTTCTTACTCAATAAGCCTTCGTTTCAACAGCTAGTCGTTAACCGCCATCCGTTCATGCTCATTGACGAAAGCCAAGATACCAACAAGAGCTTCATTGAAGCGCTATTTGAAGTCGAGCGCAATCAGTCTAACTTTTGTTTGGGACTGATTGGGGATGTCATGCAAAGAATCTACGCTGACGGTAAAGCCGATCTAGGTAGAGAGAAGTTTGATAACTGGGCGTACCCTGTAAAGGAAATGAATCGTAGAAGCCCCAGTCGAATCATCTCATTAGCAAATGATATTAGACAAGATAGTGATGGGCAGGAGCAGAGAGTTCTTGACGGCAAGCCTGATGGCGAAGTTCGACTCTTTATTGCTCCATCAAATGTTCACGATAAACCGTCATTTGAAGCATCTGTTAAAAAGCAGATGGCTGAAATTACTTCTGATGATCAGTGGTTAGTACCAGCAGAAGTGAAGCATCTTATGCTAGAGCATAAGATGGCGGCAGTCCGGATGGGCTTTGAGCTGATCTTTGAAACTTTAGGCTCTCATAGAAGATTTGATACTGCTTTAAGGAGTGGAGACCTTCCCATAACAAAACTATTCTCAGAATCAGTAATGCCTTTATATCAGCTGTATCAAGAGGGTAAGCATCATGCTGTGATGAGTCATTTGAGAAAGGTGAAATCCCCTCTATTAGATCCCGCCTTTCTGCTTGAGCAAAATGGGTCTCATCCTTTGCAGCCTTTAAGGGATGCTGTAGATGAGCTGATTTTCTTGATAGACTCAAATCCAGAGGTCAGTTTTCAGGATGTTCTACAGAACGTCGCTAGAAATAAACTCTTTTTAATTCCCCAAATCTTTCATCCATTCATCGAGGGGATGGATGTTGCGGAAGACGTTTCTGAAGAAGAAAGTGGAAGTTCTGAATCAGCTATCGATGCCATTCTTCGGTTTCTAAAATCACCTTATCATCAAATAGCCGCTTACAAGTCTTATGTGGCTGGCGAAGCTTCCTTCGACACTCATCAAGGAGTAAAAGGTCGGGAATTCGAGCGTGTACAGGTTGTGATGGATGATAGGGACGCTGGCGGATTTCTTTTCTCATATGAGAAGCTATTTGAGGTGAAGCCGCCTAGTGCCACGGATATTAAAAACTCTGTAGAAGGAAGAGAAACAGGGGTTGATCGAACTAGAAGATTATTCTATGTCACGTGTACTCGTGCAGAGAAGAGCCTTGCTTTGGTTGCCTATACAGAGAACCCAGATCTATTGAAGTCAAATGTCTTGGCGAAAGGCTGGTTTAAAGAGGACGAGATTTTGATGTACTCCTAGGGAGAGTGCGAACAAGTGCCATACACTGGCCCATTCTGCTGACCAAGCCGCATTTTCGACATACCTGATCTATTTTTGACCATATGTCATCGTCTCTATGCGAGCGCAAAATTTCTCTTTGCGGGTTTGGCGGCACTTGTATTGAACTCGCTGTCAGCGAAAGAGCGTTGGCGATCCATGACAAGTCCTTAGGGCAGCAGAACCTGTCTTCTTGCGTGCGCAGGGACTTGTTCGCATGTTCCCTAGTTGGGAGTTAAATTGTTACGTTTTCAGGTGTGTTTCTGTGGATAACTTTGCAGTCGTTACGAGATACGTTACAAAGCTTGTGCAAATTTAACGCATAAAGGTCATAATATGCTGTATAATAGGGGTATTAGATCAATCTATCTGTCTATGCGTAAGCGAGAAGTTGTGTACTTCCGTTCTAGCCGATCAGACACTGGAATAAATCAACGGCCGCTTATGCGGCCGTTTTTCGTTCCTTCCTATCCCTCTGAAAATCCTCAGTAATCCTGCTCTGTCAGCTTGCTTTTTTACCCCATCCAGATATGTTGGTAACACAGGTGTTACCG
>Ga0193950_1000306_pt1 | contig 11377 bp, 23 predicted proteins | sample BB_1_MG_FD_144485 | JGI IMG/M metagenome (GOLD analysis project Ga0193950, IMG submission 144485) | Microbial mat bacterial communities from the Broadkill River, Lewes, Delaware, United States - BB_1_MG | ecosystem: Environmental > Aquatic > Freshwater > River > Microbial mats | place: USA...
GCGCTCGTCGGGAGACGACACACAATTTATCAGTGGAATGCAATGAAAAGTGCAGCCATAGCGGGTGACAGCCCCGTACACTAAGGAGTCGAAATATGACTATCGGTCTTGTCGGTAAGAAAAGCGGTATGACCCGCGTATTTACCGAAGATGGTGTATCCGTACCTGTAACTGTTATCGAGGTTTCTCCAAACCGCGTGACTCAGGTTCGTACGCTTGAAAAAGACGGCTATGCAGCGATCCAGGTTACAACTGGTGAGCGTAAAGCAAAGCATCTGACCAAAGCAGAGGCAGGTCACTTCGCGAAAGCGGGTGTTGCAGCTGGTAAAGGTCTTGTTGAGTTCCGTCTGGCTGAAGGTGATGAAGCACCTGAAGTTGGTGGTGAGCTGAACGTATCCCTCTTTGAAGCTGGTCAACTGATTGATGTGACCGGTTCTTCCAAGGGTAAAGGTTTCCAAGGTGCAGTTAAGCGCTGGAACTTCCGTACCCAAGACGCCACGCACGGTAACTCTCTTTCCCATCGTGCTCCAGGTTCTATTGGTCAGTGTCAGACCCCAGGTCGCGTTTTCAAAGGTAAGAAAATGGCCGGTCATATGGGTGCTGAGCGTAAAACTGTTCAGAGTCTGGAAGTTGTTCGTGTTGATGCAGAACGCAACCTGCTGCTGGTTAAAGGCGGCATACCTGGTGCTCCAGGTAGTCAGGTTATTGTTCGTCCAGCAGTTAAAGCTCGCGGCTAAGGGGTAAGAGAATGAATCTGAATCTTGCAGGCGGAGCAGCGGGTACCGTAGAAGTATCTGAAGCAACCTTTGGTAAAGAGTATAACGAAGCTCTGGTACACCAGGTTGTTACTGCGTATCTGGCAGCAGCCCGTCAAGGCACACGTGCACAGAAAACCCGCTCAGAAGTGAGTGGTGGTGGTGCTAAACCATTTCGTCAGAAAGGTACTGGTCGAGCTCGTGCGGGTACTATCCGTAGCCCAATCTGGCGTTCCGGTGGTACAACTTTCGCAGCTAAGCCTCAGAACTTTGAGCAGAAAGTGAACAAGAAGATGTATCGTGCAGCAATGCGCAGCATCTTGTCTGAACTGGCACGCCAAGAGCGTCTGGTTGCAGTTGAAGAGTTCACTGTAGATGCGCCAAAAACCAAAATTCTGGTGAACAAGCTGAAAGACATGGATCTGAACAAAGTTCTGATCGTGACTTCAGAAGTTGATACTAACTTGTTCCTGGCCGCTCGTAACATCCCTAACGTTGAAGTTGTTGATGTTGCAGCCGCTAGCCCGGTTAGCTTGGTAGCTTACGAAAAAGTGCTGGTAACTGTACCTGCTCTGCGTCAGTTCGAGGAGAAGCTGGGATGAACCAAGAGCGCATTTTCAAGGTTCTGCTAGGACCTCATATTTCTGAAAAAGCGGCTGTCGTAGCTGATACAAACAATCAGTACGTATTTAAAGTAGCTGCTGATGCGACTAAACCAGAAATCAAAAAGGCTGTAGAAGCTCTGTTTGAAGTTAGCGTTACTGGTGTAAGCACCGTAAACGTTAAAGGTAAAACTAAGCGTACTGCCCGTGGTATTGGTCGTCGTAAAGGTTTCCGCAAGGCGTATGTGTCTGTAGCGGAAGGTCAAGAAATCGACTTTGCTGGCGCTGAATAAGCGAGGAGTTGGGACAATGGCTATTGTTAAATCTAAACCCACATCAGCAGGTCGTCGCCACGTTGTTAAAGTAGTTAACAGTGATCTGCACAAAGGTGCGCCTTATGCACCGCTGCTGGCTAAGAAACAAAAGACTGGCGGACGTAACAACAACGGTCGTATCACCACTCGCCACATTGGTGGTGGTCATCGCCAACACTATCGTATGGTTGATTTCCGTCGTAACAAAGACGGTATCCCTGCAACTGTTGAGCGTATCGAATACGATCCGAACCGTACTGCGCATCTTGCACTGCTGAAGTATGCGGACGGTGAACGTCGTTACATCATTGCACCTAAAGGTGTGAAAGCGGGTGATGCGGTTCAGTCTGGCGTTGGTGCCCCGATCAAAGCGGGCAACACTCTGCCACTGCGTAACATCCCTGTTGGTAGCGTTATCCACTGTATCGAACTGAAACCAGGTAAAGGTGCACAAATTGCACGTTCTGCTGGTGCTGCAGTTCAGCTGGTAGCTCGCGAAGGTGCTTATGCAACTCTGCGTCTGCGTTCCGGTGAAATGCGTAAAGTACTGGTTGAATGTCGTGCAACTCTGGGTGAAGTTGGTAACTCTGAGCACAGTCTGCGTCGCCTGGGTAAAGCAGGTGCTACACGCTGGCGTGGTGTTCGTCCAACTGTTCGCGGTGTTGCAATGAACCCTGTTGATCACCCGCATGGTGGTGGTGAGGGTCGTACCTCTGGTGGTCGTCATCCAGTAACCCCATGGGGTGTGCCGACTAAAGGTCATAAGACACGTAAGAACAAGCGTACTGACCGACTGATCGTCCGTCGTCGCGGTTCTAAGTAACAGTTATTAAGAGGATACAGCTGTGCCACGTTCACTGAAAAAAGGTCCATTTATTGACCTGCATCTGTTGAAGAAGGTTGAAGCTGCACTGGAAAACAACGAGCGCCGTCCTATTAAGACTTGGTCTCGTCGTTCCATGATCCTGCCAGAGATGGTAGGTCTGACCATTGCAGTTCATAACGGTCGCCAGCACGTGCCTGTACTTGTCTCAGAAGAGATGGTAGGCCATAAGCTGGGTGAATTCGCTGCTACTCGTACCTATCGTGGTCACGTAGTAGACAAGAAAGCCAAGCGTTAAGCCGAGGGGAATAAGAGATGGAAGTAGCCGCTAAATTACGGGGTGCTCGCTTATCCGCACAGAAGGCGCGTTTGGTAGCTGACCAGGTTCGCGGACTGCCAGTAGCAGATGCACTGAATCTGCTAACCTTCAGCCCGAAAAAGGCTGCGGCGCTGGTTAAGAAAGTTCTTGAATCAGCAATTGCCAATGCCGAGCACAATGAAGGTGCGGATATCGATGAGCTGCGCGTATCAACAATTTTTGTTGATGAAGGTATGACCATGAAGCGTATCAGACCGCGTGCCAAAGGCCGTGCTGATCGCATTCTTAAGCGCACTTGCCATATCACGGTTAAGGTAGCAGATAAGTAGGAGACGACCAGATGGGTCAGAAAGTACATCCAACTGGCATTCGACTGGGTATTGTTAAAGATCACACTTCTACGTGGTTCGCAGAAGGCCGTGACTACGCTGACAACCTGAATAATGATCTTCAGGTTCGTGCGTTCCTGCAGGATCGTCTGAAGCAGGCTTCTGTAAGCCGTATTCAGATTGAGCGCCCAGCTCAGAATGCTCGTATCACCATTCACACTGCTCGTCCGGGTATCGTGATTGGTAAGAAAGGCGAAGATGTTGAAAAACTGCGCAACGAAGTCACTAAGATGATGGGCGTGCCTGTACATATCAATATCGAAGAAGTTCGCAAACCTGAACTAGACGGTAAGCTGGTTGCAGAATCTGTAGCTAGTCAGCTGGAGCGTCGTGTTATGTTCCGTCGCGCTATGAAGCGTGCGGTACAGAATGCAATGCGCCTTGGTGCTAAAGGCATCAAGATCCAGGTATCTGGTCGTCTGGGTGGTGCTGAAATTGCACGTTCAGAGTGGTATCGCGAAGGCCGTGTGCCTCTGCACACGCTGCGTGCTGACATTGACTACGCGACTGCTGAAGCGCACACCACTTACGGTGTGATCGGTGTAAAAGTCTGGATCTTCAAAGGCGAGATCCTGGGCGGCATCGAAGAAGTTCGTGCAAAGCAGAACGCGCCTAAGAAAAAAGGCAAGTAGGAGATAGACAATGTTACAGCCAAAGCGTACCAAGTTCCGCAAGATGATGAAGGGCCGCAACCGCGGTCTGGCTCGCGGACATAATGTGAGCTTCGGTGAATTCGGTCTGAAAGCAACAGGTCGCGGCCGTATTACCGCACGCCAGATTGAAGCGGCACGTCGTACTATGACGCGTCACATCAAGCGTGGTGGTAAAATCTGGATCCGCGTTTTTCCTGATAAGCCGATCACTGGTAAGCCTCTTGAAGTGCGTCAGGGTAAAGGTAAGGGTAACGTTGAATACTGGGTTTGCCAGATTCAGCCAGGCCGTGTCCTTTACGAGATGGAAGGGGTATCTGAACAGCTGGCTCGTGAAGCATTTGCACTGGCAGCTGCTAAGCTCCCTGTGTCAACCACCTTTGTTAAGCGGACGGTGATGTAATGAAAGCAGCAGAACTACGTGAAAAGTCTGTTCAAGAGCTAAACGAACAGCTGGAAACTCTGCTTCGTGATCAGTTTCAACTGCGTATGCAGAAAGGGACTGGTCAGCTGAATCAGACTCACCTGCTGCAACAGGTTCGTCGTGACATCGCTCGCGTTAAGACTTTGCTGAAAGAAAAAGCAGGTAACTAAGATGGCTGATACAGAAAAAAATACCCGTACCGTTACCGGTAAAGTGGTAAGCAACAAGATGGACAAGTCCATCACTGTACTGGTTGAGCGTCGTGTAGCACACCCCATCTATGGTAAGTATGTCCGCCGTTCAACCAAGCTGCACGCTCATGACGCAGATAACTCTGCCAACATGGGTGATGTAGTTACGATCCAGGAATGTCGTCCTATTTCTAAGACTAAGACCTGGACTTTGGTGAGCATCGATGAGCGTGCTGTAGAGCTGTAAAGCTCTGGCACAAATCGAAGTTTAGTTAGCGTATTTGGTTTGGAGAAGAACCGATGATTCAAACGCAAACCATGCTTGATGTGGCCGACAACAGCGGCGCTCGTCGTGTAATGTGTATTAAGGTGCTTGGTGGTTCTAAGCGTCGTTATGCACGAGTTGGTGACATCATCAAAGTTACTGTTAAGGAAGCAATTCCTCGCGGTAAGGTTAAAAAAGGTCAAGTCCTGAAGGCTGTGGTAGTTCGTACACGTCAGGGTATTCGTCGTCCGGATGGATCTGTGATCCGTTTCGATGGTAATGCAGCAGTAATGCTGAATACTAACGATGCCCCGATCGGGACCCGTATCTTCGGCCCTGTGACACGTGAACTGCGTGGCGAAAAGTTCATGAAGATTATTTCCTTGGCGCCAGAAGTGCTGTAGGGAGCGAGAGACCGGCTATGCGTAAAATTAAACGTGAAGACGAGGTAATCGTCATTGCGGGTAAGGATAAAGGCAAGCGCGGCACCATTAAGCGTGTTCTTAAAGATGGTCGCATTGTTATTTCTGGTGTGAATATGGTTAAACGTCACACCAAGCCAAACCCGATGTTAGGCACACAAGGTGGTATTGTTGAGCGCGAAGCGCCCATCCATTCCTCAAATGTTGCCATTTATAACAAAGAAACCAACAAAGCTGATCGCGTTGGTTTCAAGGTCTTGGAAGATGGTTCCAAGGTTCGGATTTACAAGTCGACCCAGAAAGAGATCGACGCCTAATCGAGTCAGGTAACATCATGGCGAGACTGAAAGAGTTATATAAGTCAGAAGTTGTAGCCAAGTTGCAGGAGCAGTTTGGTTACAAAAATGTGATGCAGGTTCCTCGCATCACAAAGGTGACTCTTAACATGGGTATCGGCGATGCAACCAGCGACAAAAAGCTGATTGATAACGCACTGGTAGACCTTGAAGCACTGAGTGGCCAGAAACCAATCGTAACTAAGGCACGCAAATCTGTTGCTGGCTTTAAAGTTCGTGAAGGTTGGCCAATCGGTTGCAAGGTGACCATGCGCGCTGATCGTATGTGGGAGTTCCTGGATCGTCTGGTAGACATTTCTATTCCGCGTGTTCGTGACTTCCGTGGTCTGAACCCGAAGTCGTTTGACGGTCGTGGCAATTACAGCATGGGTGTTCGTGAACAGATCATCTTCCCTGAAATTGAATACGACAAAGTGGATCGTATCCGCGGTTTAGATATCACTATCACTACCACTGCGGAAACTAACGAGGAAGGTCTAGCCCTTCTGAGTGCTTTACAGTTCCCGTTCAAGAAATAAAGGGTAGGATCATGGCTAAAGTTAGTATGGTTCAGCGCGAAGCAAAGCGCGCTAAGCTGGTACAGAAGTACGCTGCAAAGCGTACTGAGTTAAAAGCTCTGATTGCTAACCCTGCGACTTCAGAAGAAGATCGTTGGGAAGCACAGCAACAGCTGCAGAAACTGCCACGTGACTCCAGCCCAGCACGTCAGCGTAATCGCTGCCGTGTGACTGGTCGTCCGCATGGCTTCTACAACAAGTTCGGCCTGAGCCGTATCAAGTTGCGTGAAGCTGCCATGCGTGGTGATGTTCCTGGCCTGCGTAAAGCAAGCTGGTAACCGCGTATATTTAGGAGCGCGAACCTAATGAGCATGCAAGATACACTGGCGGATATGTTTACTCGTATCCGTAACGCACAAATGGTAGCTAAGGAGTCCGTCTCCATGCCTTCTTCTAAACTGAAGGTTGAGCTGGCACGCGTGCTGAAGGAAGAAGGTTACATCACAGATTATTCTGTTGAGGGTGACGTGAAGCCTTCTCTGACTGTTGAACTTAAGTACTTCGAAGGCAAGCCGGTTATTGAAAAAATCGAGCGTGTTAGTAAGCCGAGTCTGCGCCAGTATAAAGGTGTAGATGCTCTGCCGAAGATCGAAGGTGGTTTGGGTGTTGCGATCGTGTCCACCTCTAAAGGTGTTATGACTGATCGCGCTGCACGCCAGGCCGGTGTTGGTGGCGAAGTCATCTGCACCGTATTCTAGGAGATCGAAATGTCCAGGGTAGCAAAAAGTCCTGTTGAACTGCCGAGTGGTGTTGAATTTAAGCAAGAAGGTCAGCTGGTTACTGTTAAAGGTAAACTGGGTGAGTTGAAGCTGGATCTGCACGCAGACGTAGTAGTTGAACAAAACGATAATGTGCTGACCTTTGCCCCGGCGTCTGATAAAGCATCATGGGCACAGGTGGGTACCGCTCGTGCCTTGATCAACAACATGGTTGTAGGTGCTAGTGAAGGTTTCACTAAGACACTCAACATCCTTGGTGTTGGTTTCCGTGCTCAGGCTAAGGGCAGCGAACTGAACCTGTCTCTAGGTTTCTCACATCCGGTTGACTACAGTCTGCCAGAAGGTGTGAGCGCAGAGACACCAAGCAATACTGTTATCGTACTGAAAAGTGCTGACAAACAGCTGCTGGGTCAGGTTGCTGCAGAGATTCGTGCTTACCGTCCACCTGAGCCTTATAAAGGTAAGGGTATCCGTTATGCGGACGAGCAAGTACGTCGCAAAGAAGCTAAGAAGAAGTAAGGCAGGGTTATGAGCGCTAAAAAAGAGTCTCGTTTACGTCGCGCGCGTCGTGCACGTGCCAAAATGCGTGAGCTCGGCGTACACCGCCTGTGTGTGAACCGCACCCCGCGTCACATTTATGCTCAAATCATCAGCCCAGACGGCGGCCAGGTAATGGCTGCTGCATCTACTGTAGATGCATCTCTGCGTGATGGCGCAACGGGCAACGTTGAAGCGGCAGGCAAAGTAGGCAAGCTGATTGCTGAACGCGCAAAAGAAGCAGGTGTAACTAAGGTTGCATTTGATCGCTCCGGCTACAAGTATCATGGCCGTGTAAAAGCGCTGGCAGATGCTGCCCGTGAAGGCGGTCTGGAATTCTAAGGGTAAAAGCGATGGCGAATATTGAACAGAAAGGCGGTGAGCTGCAGGAACGTTTAGTTCAGGTGAACCGCGTCGCCAAGGTAGTTAAGGGTGGTCGTATCTTCGGCTTTACAGCTCTGACTGTCGTTGGTGATGGCAATGGCCGTGTAGGCTTTGGCCGTGGTAAAGCTCGCGAAGTTCCAGTTGCTATTCAAAAGGCAATGGAACAAGCTCGCCGCAACATGGTGCAGGTTCAGCTTGACGGCAATACGCTGCAGTATCCTGTGAAAGCACGTCATGGTGCTTCTAAGGTTTACATGCAGCCAGCATCTGAAGGTACCGGTGTTATTGCTGGTGGTGCGATGCGTGCTGTACTGGAACTTGCTGGTGTACAAAACGTTCTGGCTAAGTGCTATGGCTCTACTAACCCGGTGAACGTTGTTCGTGCGACTGTTAAAGGTCTGGCGAACATGAACGCTCCTGAGGATGTAGCAGCTAAGCGTGGCAAGACTGTTGAGCAAATTCTGGGGTAAGTATCATGGCAAAAATCAAGGTAACTCTTACCCGTAGTCCGATCGGCATCCTGCCTAAGCACAAGCTTTGTGTTAAAGGTTTGGGTCTACGCCGTATCGGTCACACAGTTGAGCTGGAAGATACACCATCCGTTCGCGGTATGATCAACAAGGTTAACTACCTTGTTAGTGTTGAGGGAGAGTAATCATGAATCTGAATACTCTGAGCCCGGCTCCGGGTTCCAAGCCAGCTAAAAAACGTGTTGGCCGTGGTATCGGTAGTGGTCTGGGTAAGACTGGTGGTCGTGGCCACAAAGGTCAGAAATCCCGTTCCGGCGGTTCTGTTAAACCAGGTTTCGAAGGTGGTCAGATGCCACTGCAGCGTCGTCTGCCGAAATTTGGTTTTACGTCGCGTCAGGCAGCTTTCAAAGCTGAAGTTCGTCTGCACGAACTGGCTAAAGTTGAAGCTGCTGTGATCGATATCGCTGCTCTTAAGCAGGCTGATATCATCAAGGACAACGTTGAACGTGTTCGCGTTATCCTGTCTGGCGAGATTGACAAGGCAGTTACTGTAAGTGGCCTGGAAGTAACCAAAGGTGCACGTGCAGCAATTGAAGCCGCAGGCGGAAAGGTCGAAGAATAATGGCTAAATCAGGATCAGTACCAGCAGGAGCACAAAAAGGGTTAGCGGAACTTTGGTCTCGCTTACGCTTTGTGTTTATCGCCATTGTGGTTTATCGCATTGGCGCTCATATCCCTGTCCCTGGTATCAATCCTGAGAGACTGGCTGCTTTATTCCAGCAGAGCGAAGGCACCATTCTGAGCTTGTTTAACATGTTCTCAGGTGGTGCTCTCGAGCGCATGTCGATCTTGGCACTAGGCATCATGCCTTATATTTCTGCCTCGATTATCATGCAGCTGCTGACGGTGGTTTCCCCAACTCTTGAACAGCTCAAGAAAGAAGGGGAAGCCGGTCGTCGCAAAATCAATCAATACACCCGCTATGGCACAGTTGTGTTAGCAACGGTGCAATCGATTGGTATGGCAGTTGGTCTTGCTAGTCAGGGCGTCGCTTTTGCGGCGGATTTCAGCTTCTACTTTGTAGCAGTTGTTACCCTGGTTTCAGGTGCGATATTCCTGATGTGGCTTGGTGAGCAAGTTACCGAGCGTGGTATCGGCAATGGTATTTCCATTCTGATTTTCGCCGGTATCGTTGCTGGTTTGCCAAGCGCCATCGGCCAGTCATTCGAACAGGCGCGTCAGGATAACATCAATATCCTGGCTCTGTTAGCGATTGCCGTTCTGGCAGTACTGACTGTTGCATTTGTTGTTTTCATGGAGCGCGGCCAGCGTCGCATTACTGTGAACTACGCCAAACGTCAGCAAGGCCGAAAGGTTTTTGCTGCGCAATCCAGTCATCTGCCCCTGAAAGTAAATATGGCTGGTGTTATTCCGCCAATTTTTGCTTCCAGTATTTTGTTGTTCCCTGCTTCTATTGGGCAGTGGTTCGGACAAAATGAAAGTATGGCATGGTTGCAGGAAGCTTCTTTAGCTTTGGCACCAGGTCAGCCGTTGTATATCTTGCTTTTTGCGCTCAGTGTTGTATTCTTCTGCTACTTTTATACAGCACTGGTATTCAACCCCAAAGATGTCGCTGACAACCTGAAAAAATCAGGTGCGTTCATTCCTGGCATCCGCCCCGGGGAGCACTCAGCTCGCTATATTGATGGTGTAATGTCTCGCCTGACTTTGTTCGGTGCGCTGTACATTACTGCTGTGTCTTTAATGCCACAGTTCCTGGTAGTTGCCTGGAGTGTACCGTTCTACTTCGGTGGTACTTCCCTGCTGATTGTTGTAGTCGTGGTCATGGACTTTATGGCTCAGGTGCAGTCGCATCTAATGAGTCATCAGTACGAGTCCCTGATGAAAAAATCGAACTTGAAAGGTTACGGTAGCGGTGGAATGCTGCGCTAAGGCCTTAAACTGGAGTTGGTGATGAAAGTTCGTGCATCCGTAAAAAAGATCTGCCGTAACTGCAAGATCATTCGTCGCCGCGGCGCAGTGCGTGTGATCTGCACTGAGCCTAAGCACAAACAACGTCAGGGTTAATCCTGACTTTGGGTTACGAAAGGCGATACTCCTTGATATTTCTGATATCAAGGAGTATTCTTTTGCGCCCTTCGTGGACAATAAACTGAAAGAGCGATTGCTCGTATATCGGAGATAGCTGAATGGCCCGTATTGCAGGTGTCAATATTCCCGACAATAAGCATGCGGTGATCTCGCTGACCTATATCTATGGTATTGGTGGAACCACTGCTAAAAGCATTCTTGCAGCAGTAGGTGTTGAGCCTACCACTAAGATTGCTGAACTGTCTGAAGACGTTCTGGACCAGGTTCGTAACGAGGTAGGCAAGTACACTGTTGAAGGTGACCTGCGCCGCGAAATTAGCATGAATATCAAGCGTCTTATGGACCTTGGTTGCTATCGTGGTCTGCGTCATCGTCGTAGCCTTCCCGTTCGCGGTCAGCGCACCAAGACTAACGCGCGTACTCGTAAAGGTCCGCGTAAACCGATTCGCAAGTAATTTTGTGAAGCTTTTTACAGGAAACATACATTATGGCTAACCCAGCACGTAACCGTAAAAAAGTTAAAAAGACAGTAGTGGACGGTGTTGCACACATCCACGCTTCTTTTAACAATACGATCGTTACGATTACTGACCGCCAGGGCAATACCCTATCTTGGGCAACTGCCGGTGGTTCGGGTTTTCGTGGTTCTCGTAAGAGTACCCCGTTCGCAGCTCAAGTAGCTAGTGAACGTGCTGCAGCTGCAGCAGCCGAATATGGTGTTAAAAACGTTGATGTATTAGTTAAGGGTCCTGGACCAGGCCGTGAGTCTGCTGTTCGTGCACTTAACGCTGCTGGCTTTAAAGTTGGCAACATTACTGACGTGACACCTATTCCGCACAACGGTTGTCGCCCACCCAAGAAACGTCGTGTGTAAGGAGGCGGATTAGATGGCACGTTATATTGGCCCTAAGTGCAAGCTTTCACGTCGTGAGGGCGTAGACTTATTCCTGAAAAGCGGTGTGACCGCTTTTGATAATAAGTGTAAATCAGAAACGGCTCCTGGCCAGCACGGTCAGCGTCGTGGACGTTTGTCTGAGTATGGTCTGCAGCTGCGTGAAAAGCAGAAAGTTCGTCGTATGTACGGCGTA
>Ga0193950_1000308_pt1 | contig 11344 bp, 9 predicted proteins | sample BB_1_MG_FD_144485 | JGI IMG/M metagenome (GOLD analysis project Ga0193950, IMG submission 144485) | Microbial mat bacterial communities from the Broadkill River, Lewes, Delaware, United States - BB_1_MG | ecosystem: Environmental > Aquatic > Freshwater > River > Microbial mats | place: USA...
TTTCAAATATACGAGGAATGTCAAGTATCTTCTCTTTAAGAAGACTGTAGGAAGGATTTATTTCGTATCGCATTATTTAAATCTTTTTAAGGATTTTTTTCTTCTGAAATAACCTAGATTTCTTTTCTCGGGAACTCCAAATTGATCAATGTAATTTTGAGCTGCAGTTAACATTCTCTTACATGAGTTTCCATCAGAATAGGGATCAAAGTATAGAATTGCTTCTTTACGTTTATCGGCAAATTCATCCAGTGTAATTTCTTTATTATAAGCATCAGCTAATTGCAATGGATTGTTAATATTTCGCCAATATTTTACTTTTGAAGCATTGTTAAAGGTAATTACTGGCTTGTTAAGAAACAGAAACTCAAAAACAACAGACGATGAATCACTAATCATTACATCTGAAATTAATAGAAATTTATTGATATCCACATCTGCCATCCACAGCATATTTTTATTATTGTTTGCAATGGTCTCATATGCTTTCATCCATTTTTTATCTGTTAAAGGGTGAAATTTGAGAATTAGCAAAACATCATCTCGTTCTTCAACGAATTTTTGAATTCCTTCTTGCAAGTAAGGCAAAGAAGTTATAGACGGAGGAAAAGTTGGAGCATATAAAACAATTTTTTCTTTCTTGTATTTTGTAAGAAGATCTTGTTTATAATCATCGTATTTATTTAAATCTCGAATAATTCCATCTCTTCGTGACCAACCAGTCTCAACTACTTCAGCTTTGCGTTTGTTTTTAAGTGCCTTTTTATATCCATCTGTAAAATATGGTCCTTGGGTTAAGTACAAATCAAAATAATCCCGAATTCGAAAATAACGCTTTTCTCCACATTCATACCCATGTGAAATTTGAATTTTCACCCCAGGTAAATCATAAGGAACAACATTACATGGAACAAAAATTGCATCAGGAGAGAATTCATAGATATCATTAATATTATTCGTCCAAGGAACATCCAAACTAAATTCTGAAATATTATTTTTATGGATATACCACAATATTTCATGACAACCTTCTAAAATAGCTTGTTCATGTATTGGTTTTACCATTGAAATGGTATACTTCTGCTCACAAAATAATACAATTTTCATATAATTCTTATAATGTTTTATTTATTATGCTTATAGACAATTTTATTTCTTTTAACGGAAATAGAACGTTATCAATTAATTCATCAATTCGATTATATCATTATTGTCTATGGATAAATTATTATAAATTCCCTTTGGCATAATGAGTGAGTTGATTGTAACTAATTGCATAAACTTGAGATTTTATGCAAAGAAAACAAAAAATACACTCTTACTCAATATTACATGAATCATTTCGTTTAAGTATTTGTTTGAAAAAAATGATAAATTAAACAAGGTTCTGAGTATCTCAGATTATAATACTTATCTTTGTTCACTTTTAAAATTTAAATATTAGAATAATGAAATTGAAAGCCTTTCTGTTAGCTTCTTTGATGATGATTTGTGTTGTGATCTTTGCACAAAAGAAAACCAAATATGAAGTGGGGATTTCATCAGCTGTAGGGACAAATAAAAATTTACCGTTTTGGTTACATTCTAACAAAAATGGAAGAGTTCCAGACAAAGGATTTATAATGGGAGATATTTCATTGGGAATGGATTACAACGAAAATAAAAGAGAAATTGATTTCATGTGGAAAACAAGTGGTGTTGCGTACTCAGGTCATGAATCAAATTTAATATTGGATGAGGCTTATGTTGGTTTAAAATGGAAAATATTTAATTTATATATCGGACAGAAAAACAATTCTATACTTAAGGATGGACTATCATCAACGAATGGGGATTTAATGTATTCAAATAATTCACGTGCCTATCCTAAATACGAATTAAGTGTTTCAGATTGGACAGGTGTGCCTTATACCAATGGATTAATTTCGTTTAAAGGCTTGTTGTCTGATGGAATTACAACCGACAATAGATATATTGATAATGCAAGGATACATCACAAAAACTTTTATTTAAGAATATTTAAAGATTATAAATTTAGTGCAAGTGCTGGTATCGAGCATTATGCCTTGTGGGCAGGAACACACCCTATAAACGGCGATATTTCAGGATCATTTTCAAAATATATGAAAATATTTAAAATAGAAGGGGATGATGCTGGAACATTTGGTAACGATGAGTATCGCTTAGGTAATCACATTGGAAGTTATCGTTTCGACTTATATTATAATGACAAGAATTTTAGTTTGAATGCATACTATCAAACAGTTTTTGAAGATGGGTCGGGTAAAAGAATGAATAACTTACCAGATGGATTGTACGGTTTATATTTCAAAAATAATAAGAATGAAAAGTCATTAATTCAATCTGCACTATTTGAATTTTATCATACAACTGATCAGGGAGGATCTATTTTTCAGGAAGGAGACCATATTATTGGAGGACGAGATAATTATTTTAACCATAGCGAATATCGCTCGGGATGGACTCATCATGGAAGAACAATTGGATCACCATTGTTTACAACAGGATATAAGGATGGTCACACTGTAATTGAAAATAACAGATTTAAAGCTGTTCATATAGGTCTTATGGGGCATTTACTTGGATTGCCATACAAGACATATTTTACTTTCAGTAAGAATTATGGTACCTATTCAAGTCCGTATACTTCAAGTTTAAATCAGTTTTCTGGAGTCATGGAAATGACTATACCTGCAAGGAAACTTCCTTTTAAAATAGATTTAGCATGTGCTGTTGATAAGGGAGACCTTTTAAAGGATAACTTAGGATTTTTTATTAGATTGTCTAAGTCCGGAATTTTTAAATAAGATCTTCAATTTTATAAAAAGACTAGATATGCAGAGTCAGTTAAATTCTTTTTTTGCTTTATTTTATTTAGAGAATAATTATTACTTGCCTCATTTCATATCTGTTATGGATGAGATGAATGCTAACTCCTTAAGTTTTGCTGTTGTAATTCCGGAGGAAAAATCAAGAAATATACAGGAACAAAATAAAACCACTATTGCTTTTTGTAAGAAACGTTCCATTGAGTATTACTTATTACCAAGAGAAGATTTAGTTTGTAAATTTTTAATATTTGGAAATGCATTAATACCTACAAATATAGATTATCAAAAAGCAGTATCCATTTTTCATGGTTGTTGGGGAGGTAAAAATGTTTATTTAGGAGATACTCATACTAAATTTGACATTCGATTTGTTGAGACTGAATTTATTCGTGAGAATATTCTTCGGGCTCATCCAGATAAAAGGGATAATACTGTTGTAGTAGGGTATTCTAAATTGGATTCTTTACTACAAGAAAATCCAAAAGAGATTCAGGATTTAAAAGAAAAATACAATTTAGATCCTAAAAAGAAAACTATTCTTTATGCGCCAACCTTTTATCCTTCATCAATTAGAAAGATATCTGAAAACTTTCCTGAATTGCTGAGTGAGTATAACATCCTTATTAAACCTCATTTTTATATTTATATGAGGAAGAGGTATATAAAGGAATTTGAATTGATTCAGAATTGGAATAAGTACGATAATGTGTATTTTGCAGATCTATCGGAAAATTCTCTTATTCCATTTATGCTTGTAGCTGATATTCTGGTTTCAGATTTTTCAGCTGCCATTTATGAATTTGCAGCGATGGGTAAACCAGTAGTGGTAAATCGATTTGTAAAATCGAGATGGTATTATAAATTAATGCCTAATAAATTGAATGGCAGATTAGATCTGCTTAATTTTGATCTTTGGGAAGTGGGTGATAATGCTTATAATGATAAGCAGATGGTTGAGCTGTTAAAAGAAAATTTAGAGAATCCTAGTAAAATGCTTGACCAGCGAATGAGTTTGGTTAAAAAAGTTGTTGGCGACGTTGATGGAAAAGTTGCCCATAGAATTGTGAAACATTTAAAAAATATATTACATGAGTAAGAGCGTATACATTGGAATGAGTGCCGACATCATTCATCCAGGGCATTTAAATATTATTAAAGAAGGTGCTAAATTGGGAAGTGTTACAGTTGGTGTTCTAACGGATAAGGCAATTGCTAGCTATAAGCGTTTACCTTATTTGGATTACGAGCAAAGAAAAATGATCGTAGAAAACCTAAAGGGAGTTGAAAAAGTTATACCTCAGGATACTCTTGATTACGTACCTAATTTGATGAATGTTAAGCCTGATTTTGTAGTTCATGGTGACGATTGGAAAGAGGGAATTCAGCAAGAAACAAGACAACGCGTTATCGACACGATTAAAGAATGGAATGGTAAGGTTATCGATGTACCTTATACGCAAGGAATCTCTTCATCAAAATTAAACGAGAAGGTAAAGTCAATTGGGACTACACCTGAAATTAGAATGAAGCGCCTACGTCGATTAATTCAGGCTAAACCAGTGGTACGTATTTTGGAATCACATAGTGGTTTAACAGGATTAATTGCTGAGAATGCTAAGGTGAGTGTAAACGGTATGAATCAGGAATTTGATGGCATGTGGTCAAGTAGTTTAACTGACTCTACATCAAAAGGAAAGCCGGATATTGAAGCTGTTGATATTACAACACGTATGCATGGTTTGAATGACACTTTAGAGTGTACAACCAAGCCGATTATTTACGATGGTGATACTGGTGGAAAAGTAGAGCATTTTGTATTTACGGTAAGAACATTGGAGCGTCATGGTGTTTCTGCTGTAATTATCGAAGATAAGACAGGTCTTAAAAAGAATTCATTATTCGGTACTGCAGTTCCACAAACTCAAGATACAATTGAAGATTTTTCTGCTAAAATTAAAGCTGGAAAAATGGCTCAGGTTACTGAGGATTTTATGGTTATTGCTCGTGTAGAGTCTTTAATTTTAGGAAAATCAGTTGAAGATGCATTAGAAAGAGCACACGCCTATGTTAAAGCTGGTGCCGATGGTGTAATGATTCATAGTAAAGAGAAAACTGGAGAAGATATTATTGAGTTTTGTGAACGATTCAGAAAAGATAATAAAAACACACCTATTGTAGTTGTACCATCAACTTTCAATCACATTACAGAAGAAGAATTTAGTAAGGTTGGTGTTAATGTGGTGATTTATGCAAATCACATGTTACGTGCTTCTTATCCGGCAATGATGGATGTTGCAAAATCGATTTTAGCTAATGGACGCTCGTCGGATGCGAATGATAAATGCATGCCAATTAAGGAAATTCTAGAACTAATACCTGGTACTAAATAAGATTAGAATGATAGAATTAAAATCATTTTTTAAAAATCTGGAGAGCAATGATGTGAACTTCTATACAGGAGTTCCAGATTCTCTTTTGGCTTCACTTTCTGCTTATATGTTCGATAATTATCCAGCAGATAAGCATATTATAGCTTCTAATGAAGGAGCATCGGTAGGTTTAGCAAGTGGTTACCATTTGGCAACAGGAAATGTTCCTGTTGTATACATGCAAAATTCAGGAATTGGTAATGCTGTAAATCCTTTATTGTCTTTGGCAGATGAGGATGTTTACAAAATTCCAATGATTCTTTTTGTTGGATGGCGCGGAGAACCTGGAAAGAAGGATGAGCCTCAGCATGTAAAGCAAGGGAAAGTTTCGAAAGATCTTTTTGATGCTATGCAGATTCCTAGTGAAGTATTGAGTGCAGATACAGCAGAGGCAAATGAACAAGTGAAAAAAGCACTTGCCACCTGTAAGGAGAATTCAAGTCCGTATGTGTTTTTGGTTAAAAAGGGAACTTTTGAAACCTATAAACTTGCAACAAAGGATGCTGTAAATACTTATCCGGAAAGAGAAGAAGCCATCGAAAAAGTGGTTGAGATGATAGAAGAAGATTCTGTTGTTGTTTCTACTACAGGTAAGATTTCCAGAGAACTTTTTGAGATAAGAGAAAAGCACAATACCGGACACGAGAAAGATTTTCTTACTGTGGGTTCTATGGGACATGCTTCGCAAATTGCAATGGGTGTAGCTATGCATTCATCTAAAAATGTGTATTGTTTCGATGGCGATGGAGCGATCATTATGCACACAGGATCGTTTGGAATTATTGCAGCTGCAGATTGCAAGAATCTAAAGCATATTGTTTTCAATAATGGATCGCATGATTCAGTAGGAGGTCAGCCAACTATTGGATTTGATATTGATTTTGGTCAAATAGCTAAAGGTTTTGGATATAAAGAAGCCTTTTTTGTTGATTCAATTGAATCTATAGAGTCTGTACTACCTAAATTGCTGGCAAGCGACGGACCTTCGATTTTGGAAATTCGAGTGAAAAAAGGAGCAAGAAATGACTTGGGACGACCAACTACAACTCCTGTTGAGAATAAGGAAAATTTGATGGATTTCTTAAAATAATGATTGAGAATATATACATAGGTAAGGATAGTATCTCTAATTTATCGGAGATATTAAAATTACATTCGGGCAAAAAGGTATTTCTGGTAACGGGTAAATCCTCGTACGAAAAATCCGGAGCTCAAAAAATAATGGAGTCGCTTTTACAAGGGACTCCATATTTTAGGTTTTCTGATTTTGAGGAGAATCCCAAATTGGAAGATGTTGAGAAGGGAATTGAGCTGTTCAAGCGGGAGAACTGTGAATTAACAATTGCCATTGGTGGAGGAAGTGCCATTGATATCGCAAAGTTGATTAACAGTTTATCGAAGGTTAAGGAAAATCTGGTAGAAACCATTAAGGCAAATAGATTGGATCAGAAGCCTTACCCATTTGTTGCCATACCAACAACAGCCGGAACAGGAAGTGAAGCAACCCATTTTGCAGTGATGTATATTAATGGTGAAAAATACTCCTTCGCACACAAATATATTTTACCTGAATACGTTATTGTAGATTCTCAATTTACTTATTCGACACCTGCTTACCTAACGGCCTGCACAGGAGCTGATGCTCTTTGTCAAGCCATTGAATCTATGTGGGCAACAGGAGGAAATGTAGAATCAAAAGAATACGCAAAGAAAGCGATTAGCTTGGTTTGGAATAACCTTGAGGAAGCTGTTGTCGATAACGATTATCACGCCAAGGATAAAGTCAGTGAAGGTGCTTATTGGGCTGGAAAAGCCATAAATATTTCCAAGACCACAGCAAGTCATGCACTATCTTATAAGATGACATCTTTATTTGATGTGCCACACGGACATGCGGTTGCAATTACATTGACTCATGTTATGAAAGCTAATTGTGATTTTGCTAAAGAAGATATTCAGAGGATTTTAAATCTGATTAACGCAGATAACCTTACAGATGGGGTTCTGAAAATAGATAATCTTTGGAATCAAATAGGTTTGAGTTTAAAACTGAATGATCTTGGTATTTTAGAAAAAGATATTGCTGTATTATCCAATTGTAATTTGGAAAGATTAAAGAATAATCCGGCAATTTTAAATAGAGAGAAAATTGAAAATATATTCAGGAGTCTAATTTAACTCCTGAGTAATTTTTATATTACTTCGATTATTACTCACCATCCAATATTTGAGAGCCATGCAATAGGTCCTGCTCAAAAGTAATTTTAATGTTTGATTCATCGCCATCAACAATAAAAATAGGCTCGTTTGGAAGGTACTTTAAAACAACACCACAATCATCAGTTGCAATAAAATTAGGATCTTCTATTGCTATATCGTAGGCTTGTTTAATGGTTGAATATTTGAATGCTTGTGGTGTTTGCGCACGCCTTAGATTTTGTCTTGGCGGAACCGACTCAATTGTATCATTCACGTTCAAACAGAATATTGTATCGCTTGTTGGTATTGCTACAGCTACCGTTTTGTCATTTTCTAACTCTTTAATAACATCGCTAATAATACGTTCCGAAACAAATGGACGAACCGCATCATGAAAGATAAGGTAAACGTTTTGTTCACGTTCATATGCATCTATAGCCGCTAAACTTGAGTCACTTCTTTCTTTTCCCCCACTAAGTACATGTTTAACTTTGCTAAACTTATTAAGCGAAATTAGTTCGTTTATTTCTGAATGGTAATCAGCATTTATAACAATACAGATTTCGTCTATTTGTTTGTGATTTTCGAAGGCTTCAATACTATGTTGAATAATGGGTTTTGATCCTAAGGTTAGAAATTGCTTAGGAAGATTACTTCCCATTCTTTTTCCGCTTCCACCTGCAAGTAGAACAGCAACATTCTTCATGGTTTAATTTTTAAAGTGATAAGCTAAAGTAATACAAAAAAATTCTTCAGAAAAGAGAAAAAAATAACCGTTCCAAAAATCTTTTGAAACGGCATATATCTTAATAGTTTGGAATTTTTTATCTGAAGATTTCGTAATCTCCTACATCTGTTAAAATTTCATATCCATCTTTGGTAACCAAAATAGTATGTTCAAATTGAGCAGATAATTTTTTGTCAACAGTTCTTGCTGTCCAGCCATCATTTTCGTCAACTACCGCACGTGCCTTCCCTAAATTAATCATAGGCTCAATAGTAAAAATCATACCTTCTTTCATCTTAGGACCAGAATTTCGAGCTGCTATGTGCTCCACCTGTGGCTCTTCATGAAATTCCAATCCAATTCCGTGTCCACAAAACTCGTACACCACACTGTACTTTTTTGCTTGAGCAAATCGTCCTATTGCAAAACCAATATTTCCGAAATAGTTACCAGGTCTAACCTGTTCAATGCCCAAATACAAAGCATGTTCAGTATCTTCTACCAAACGCGCAGCCTCATCCGTAACGTCACCAATTGTGAACATTGTACTCGTATCACCAAAGTAACCATCTAAAATCGTGGTAACATCAATGTTTAATATATCACCTTCCTTTAAAATAGTTTTCTCATTTGGAATACCATGACAGATAACGTCGTTTAGTGAAATACAACTTGATTTTGGATAACCATGATAATCTAATGTTGCAGGAATTGCACCATTATCACGCATGTATTCTTCAATTAAATTGTCAAGATATAAAGTAGAAACGCCTTCTTTAACGTAGTTGCTTATATTTTTTAAAGTATTTCCGGCTAATTGAGAACTTTTTCTTATTCCCTCGATTTGTTCCGGAGTTTTGATAATTATTTTGCCCATAATTGAGTTCTGTTCAGAAATAATTTTACTGTTGTATATTAAGGAGGCAAAGGTCTGCATTGAAATTGAATTTTGCAAACCAAATTGATTGCTTTTGATATATTCATGTTAAAACAATCAATAACAGATTTTATGAAATAATTTAATTTTGCACTGCTAATAATAGTTTGGTAATTTAACGCGTTAAATAAGCTAAATTTATCTCTGAAATGAAGAAAATCCTTTTTTCAATGCTTTTGCTGATATCATGTTTATCAGCTAACTCACAATATTTTAATACAGGTCAAGATCCAGCATCGATTTCCTGGAAACAAATAAATACTGATCGGTTTCAAATTATTTTTCCTGCTGAAACAGAGGTTAAGGCAAGGTATATTGCGGCTCTATTCGAAGATCTAATTCAAAAAGGAGGGAAAGATTTAAAGCACACTCCTAAAAAATTCTCAGTTGTTTTACATTCACGCAGTGCAACTACAAACGGAATGGTTGCCTGGGCTCCAAAACGTATGGAGTTATTTACTACATCAGGACAGGATAATGATGCACAATTATGGCTGAACCATGTTAGTACACATGAGTATAGACACGTAATTCAATTAGATAAAATAGAACAAGGATTTACGCGATTTTTAAATTATATATTCGGACAACAGGCAACTGCTGTTGTTGTAGGCTTGTATATTCCACCTTGGTTTCTCGAAGGTGATGCCGTTTGTTTGGAAACTGCATTAGGAAAATCGGGTAGAGGACGTAATCCTGAATTTAAACAGGAATTGCGTGCTCAATTACTTGAAAAGGGTATCTTTTCCTACGATAAGGCTGTTAATGGATCTTATCAGGATTTTATTACTGATAGGTACAAGTTAGGCTACTATTTAGTAGGTAAGGCTCGTGCGACTTATGGGAACAATCTTTGGGATAATGCCTTGAATAAGGTAGCACAAAAGCCATATGGAATTACCAGTTTTGCTGATGGAATAAAGTCTGCAATGCATCAGGAAAGAGACAATCATTTTAAGAATTTATCAGCAATTCAAGATCGTAGTGCTATAAATTTATCTGTAGAGAAGATTGATTGGGAAGAGGTGAAAAATAAGAATGATTACTCCGATGGAAAATTATTGCTTTATTACGATAGCATGAAGGAATTGTTGTGGGAATGGCAAGTTGAAGATGCAAAGACCAGTAAATCGGAATTTGTGAAATTATCTGATAGAGAAAAGTTCTTTACTAATAAAAGAGTATTGCAACAGATTGAAGATGGAAGATTAATTTATCTGAAACAAGGTTTGGCAGATAAATTGCAATTCGAGCTACTTCAACAGGATGGAACAGAAAAGGAATTGTTTACTCCTGGTTATATGAGCCATATAGATTTTGATTATCAGCAAGGGAAATTGATTTGGTCAGAAAAAAAAGAAAATCTAAGATGGGAAAAAGGAGATAGAAGCATTCTTGTTTCGTATGATATCAACAAAAAGAAAAGAAGAACTTACAAGCACAAACATTCATTGTTTGCACCTAGTTTTAATAAGAAAGCATCGAAAATTGTAGCTGTTGAAACGGATAACAAAGGTGATAATAAATTGATAATATTAGATGCGATTAGTGGAAAAGTACTAAATCAATTCTCCGCATCAAAACAAGAATATTTCATGTCTCCACGTTGGGAAAATGAAAATTCTATTATTATGATTCTGTTGAATAAAAATGGGAAACACTTGGTTCGTATAGATGTTGACACAAATAATCAAGAGATATTGTTTAGTTCGGGATCACATGATATGTCTAGACCTACTCCTGGTGAACGATACATTTATTTTAACGGAGCATTTAGCGGAATTGATAATCTATTCGCTTTTGATAAGGAAACGGATAAAATTTATCAGGTAACTTCATCGCGTTTTGGTGCTAAAGATGCGTTGATTGATGCGGATATTCAATTGTATTATTCAGATTATACTTCGGATGGTTATCTTCCTGTACGTACAAAAACAGATCCTAAGAAATGGGTAGAATGGAAAGGCGAATATTTTACTTATCCACTTGCCGAAGATTTATCAGAACAGCTGGGAGAGAAAATTGAACCTGATACTGCAAATTTGGATCGATTTCCAGTGAAAAATTACTCGAAACTTACGCATTTATTTAATTTTCATTCCTGGGCACCTGCTTTTGTGGATGGACTTGACGGTAAGGCTGATGTTGGAATATCATTTGCAAGTCAGAACCAATTAAGTACATTAATGACTACCGTTGG
>Ga0193950_1000310_pt1 | contig 11250 bp, 8 predicted proteins | sample BB_1_MG_FD_144485 | JGI IMG/M metagenome (GOLD analysis project Ga0193950, IMG submission 144485) | Microbial mat bacterial communities from the Broadkill River, Lewes, Delaware, United States - BB_1_MG | ecosystem: Environmental > Aquatic > Freshwater > River > Microbial mats | place: USA...
CAGACAACAAAAAGCCCGGCTGATCAGCCGGGCTTTTTCTATCTGCCGCTATCAAAAAACAAAACCTTACAGGCCCAGTTTCTTCTCCAGATAGTGGATATTCACCCCACCTTCCTGGAAGTTGGCATCACGAGTGATGTCCTGGTGCAGCGGGATATTGGTGCGAATGCCATCAACCAGCATCTCGTCCAGTGAGTTGCGCAGACGGGTCAGCGCAGTTTCACGGTCTTCTGCGAAACAGATCAGTTTGGCGATCAGCGAGTCGTAGTGTGGTGGCACGGTGTAGCCACTGTACAGGTGGGAATCTACACGTACACCCAGGCCGCCAGGGGCGTGGAAGTGCTTGACCTTGCCTGGGCATGGCATAAACGTTTTCGCATCTTCGGCATTGATACGTGCTTCAAAAGAGTGGCCCAGAATCTTCACATCTTCCTGCTTGATCGACAGTGGCAGACCAGATGCGATACGCAGCTGCTCCTTCACGATATCAACGCCGGTGATCATCTCGGTAACCGGGTGCTCTACCTGAACACGGGTGTTCATCTCGATGAAGTAGAAGCCGCCATTCTCGTACAGAAACTCAAAAGTACCCGCACCACGGTAGCCGATTTCGATGCAGGCATCGACACAGGACTGCAGCACCTGAGCGCGGGATTCCGGGTCCAGATGAGGGGCCGGCGCTTCTTCCACAACTTTCTGATGGCGACGCTGCATAGAGCAGTCACGGTCATAGAGGTGGATAGCATTGCCCTGGCCATCAGCCAGTACCTGCACTTCCACATGACGTGGGTTCTGCAGGAATTTCTCCATGTAGACGGTGCCATCGCCAAAGGCCGCAGCAGCTTCGGACTGGGTGACATGCACGGAGTTAACCAGTGAGGCTTCAGAGTGAACAACGCGCATCCCGCGACCACCACCGCCCGCGGCAGCTTTGATGATAACCGGGTAGCCGATGCGGTTAGCGATTTCACGCATTTTGGCATCGTCATGTACAGGCAGTGGGCCGTCGGAGCCCGGCACTGTTGGTACACCGGTTTTCTTCATCGCTTTGATCGCGGAAACCTTATCGCCCATCAGGCGGATAACGTCAGCCGTCGGGCCGATAAAAGCGAAGCCAGAGCGTTCGACCTGTTCTGCAAAGTCAGCATTCTCGGCGAGGAAGCCGTAGCCTGGGTGAATACCCATAGCGTCGGTAACCTCAGCAGCGCTGATGATCGACGGGATGTTCAGGTAGCTTGCCGTTGAAGGTGCCGGGCCGATGCAGACGGCTTCGTCTGCCAGGCGTACGTGCATCAGATCACGGTCAGCTTTGGAGTGAACGGCTACGGTCTTGATGCCCAGTTCTTTACAGGCACGCAGGATTCGCAGAGCGATTTCACCACGGTTTGCAATAACTACTTTTTCCAGCATCCTGGACACCTCGCTTAAACGATGGTCACGAGCGGCTGGTCAAACTCTACCGGCTGTCCGTCTTCTACCAGGATGGCTTCAACCACACCGGATTTATCGGCTTCGATCTGGTTCATCATTTTCATTGCTTCAATGATGCAGATTACATCGCCCGCTTTTACGCTCTGACCCACTTCGACAAAGGATGGGGAGCTAGGGGATGGAGCACGGTAGAAGGTGCCAACCATCGGAGACAGCACAGCGTTTGCTTTAGAGGCTGTGGCAGGCGCGGCTTCAGTTGCCGGTGCCGCTGCAGGTGCTGCCGGGGCTGGTGCTGCAGGCTGTGCCATGACAGGTGCTGGCGCGTAAGCAACTGCACCGGATGCGCCGCGGCTGATGCGAACGGACTCTTCGCCTTCTTTGATTTCGATTTCGTTGATGTTGGATTCTTCCAGAAGCTCAATCAGCTTCTTTACTTTACGAATATCCATGCTGTTAAGGTTCTCTCTTTTATTCAGGTTCTCACCCAATCTGCGCAATGGCAGATTGCAGTGCAAATTCATAACCACGGGCACCCAGGCCACAGATAACGCCCACTGCCTTATCAGACAGATAGGAGTGATGCCGGAATGGCTCACGGGCGTGAACGTTGGACAGGTGTACCTCAATGAAAGGGGTATCTACCCCCAGAAGGGCATCGCGAATCGCCACGCTGGTGTGGGTAAAGGCCGCCGGGTTGATCAGAATAAACGCCACCTGCTCATCCCGGGCCTGGTGAATTCGGTTAATCAGATCGGCTTCGGCATTGCTTTGAAAGGCATCCAGCCGGTGGCCCGCTTGCTGAGCCTGATCTGTCAGACGCTGGTTGATATCTGCCAGCGTATCGCTACCGTAGATTTCCGGCTCGCGGCTGCCGAGCAGATTCAGGTTAGGGCCATGCAGGACCAGAATAGTTGCCATGAAGCGGTCTCTTTTTTCCTGTATTTATGAGCTCAGGCTGTTTGTGTAAACAGGCTGTCATCATCAGTCAGGTGGCTAGTTTGCCCAACTCCTCAATTGATGTCTATACGATCGGGATAAAGAGTCAGTTTTTTGTGCTTTGGCGTCATTTTTGCCGAAATTAACCACTTTTTTACCTGAAAAATTGCTTAACGAGGTGGCCTGTTTTGCGCGGGTGTTTCAGGGTTTTACTAATTTCATGATTTTCGCCACCTATTTGCAGAAATTAACCGAATATCGATTGACGTTTTATGAATAATTGGTGATATTGCGGCGCAGCATGAGCTGTTTTTGATCAATGATGAACAAGGGCTGAGGACAAGCAGGATGACCAGGCGGGTAGTGTTCAATCAGAAAGGAGGTGTTGGTAAATCCAGCATCGCGGCAAATCTGGCAGCGATCAGTGCCAGCCGGGGGCGATCAACGCTATTGGTCGACCTCGACCCTCAGGGCAATGCAAGCCACTATCTGCTGAGTGATGCCTACAATGAAGCGGCCCCAGATATGCGTGATTTCTTCGAACAGACCCTGAGTTTCCAGCTTAGCCCACCTCCGCTGGATAGTTTTGTTCATGCGACTGTGTATGAAAACCTTTACGTAATGCCATCTAACCCTGAACTGGGGGACTTGCAGTCACGGCTGGAAAGTCGTCATAAAATTTATAAACTCCGCGATGCGGTGAGGCAGCTGAGCGAGCGTTTTGAGTGCATCATTATTGATACCCCACCAGCGTTTAATTTCTTTTCATTGTCGGCACTGGTTGCTGCAGAGCGCTGTCTGGTGCCTTTTGACTGTGATGAATTCGCTCGCCAGGCCCTTTACAGTCTGCTGGCGAATGTTCATGAAACCCGGCTGGACCATAATGAGCAGCTGACAGTGGAAGGTATTGTGGTGAACCAGTATCAGCCACGAGCCAGTTTCCCGCAGCGCATAGTCGAGGCGCTGCAGGCTGATGATCTACCAGTACTGGAAACCCGGCTGCCAACTTCCGTGAAAATGAAAGAGTCCCATGATCAGTGCTGTCCGCTGATTTATATGGCTCCTGCCCATAAGCTGACGGGGCAGTTTGTAGCGCTGTATGATGAGCTGGAAGCGCGTACCGAGTGATCCTCGCTGCCGGGGTGCCGGTAAGCTTGGTATACTCTGGCTATGAATAATGTAGCTACTGAAAATTCTTGTTCCCTGGATGTTGCGCTGACAGAACAGCAGAAAACTGACTGCCACTGGATGACTTATGCCATGCAGCTGGCACAGCGTGCTGCTGAACTTGGTGAAGTGCCTGTCGGGGCTGTGCTGGTCCATCAGGGTAAGGTGATTGGCGAGGGCTGGAATCAGCCGATTAGTAGCCATGACCCTACTGCCCATGCTGAGATGCAGGCGCTGCGTAATGCCGCTCAGGAAATCGAAAACTACCGGCTGGTTGACTCAACGTTGTATATCACCATTGAGCCTTGCACCATGTGTGCCGGGGCCATTGTGCATGCCCGGGTGTCGCGGGTGGTGTTTGGGGCGACAGAACCAAAAGCCGGAGCGGCTATCAGTAATGGTCAGGTATTTGATCAGCCCTGGATGAACCACCGGGTACTATATGAAGGTGGGGTGCTGGCGGGTGAGTGCAGTGCTCAGATCAGTGCGTTTTTTAAACGGCGCCGGGCGCAGCAGAAAGCGCTTAAGCAACAGCGCCGTGCGGCGCTGCAAGCAGAGCAGACGGGCCAGCAATAGTAATTTCATTGCTGGCACCGCCTGTGGCCAGAGGCCTGGTTATCAGAGTGCTGCTGGCACCTGATTTATCGCCTGACTATTGTCCGTATTCTCTTCTTCTTTGGCCGGGTTAATTACGGCATCGGGTTGTTTCATCTGTTCAACCTGAACTTCCCACTTGAGCAGCTCCAGATACTTGCGGATATTGGCGACGTAGCGGACGGGTTCATAACCGCGAGCATAACCGCGTTTAACGGTGCTGTAGTACTGCTTCTTGGTCAGCAACGGTAAGAATTTTCTGACATCTTTCCAGCTGTCCGGGTTCTTGCCACCACGCTTGGTGAGAATGCGCGCATCTTCCAGGTGGCCGTAGCCCACATTATAACTGGCCAGTGCGAACCAGAGCCGGTCAGGGTTTTTGACCCGCTTCGGGATTTTTCGCTCTACCCGGCGCAGGTATCGAGCCCCACCAATGATGCTCTGTACTGGATTACGGCGATCTTTCACACCCACTTCTTTTGCGGTCGCGCGGGTCAGCATCATGATGCCGCGTACCCCGGTTGGTGATACTGCTTTCGGGTTCCAGTGTGATTCCTGGTAGGCGACGGATGCCAGAAGTTTCCAGTCCCAGCCAGACTCCTGCTCGGCAATCTGGAACAGTTGCGTGTACTGAGGCAGCTTGGTTTTCAGATCCGTCTTGAACGTGACCGTGTCGAAAAAATTCAGCTGGTTACTACGCTCAAAGTATTTGCGCTTGAGCCTGGTGATCAGCTGCTGGGTCATCTCACGGGCAAAGAAACGATCCAGTGCGTCTTTGAGTGAGTTGTCATGGTGACGATTCAGCATCCAGGCAACGGGCTGTGACTGCTCCAGCGGAAAGGCGCGCTTGAGGCCTGGAAAGTAACTGCGCTGGGCATCAAACAGAGTGGAATCAGCGATGCTGTAATCGATCTCGCCATTGTAAACCATCTCCAGCAGCTCCAGACTGGAAGCATCTTCAGGTTCCTGCCATTGCAACTCTGGATGTGATTGCTGATAGCGGTTCAGCAGCTCGGCATGACTGGAGAAGGGCAGTGCGGCAACCTTCTTGCCATACAGGTCTGCTACCTTTTTCGGTGCCTTGTTACCCTTTTTAACCCGATATACCACACTGGCAGCGGCATGCATATAAGCCGGTGAAAAATCGAATTCAGCCTGGCGTTTAGGGGTGGTGGTCAGCATGGAGGCAGCCAGGTGAGCATTGCGGTGGCGCAGGCTGGTGATCAGCTCACCAATATCATCTTTGACAACGGTCTCCAGCCGGACCCCAAGGTAATCGGCAAAGGCTTTGCTCAGTTCATACTCAAAGCCTGCCGGAACGCCGCGGTCCTGGTACCAGCTGCTGGGGCTGTTGCGTGTAAGCAGGCGCAATGTGCCGCTTTCGCGAATTGCTTCCAGTTGGGTTTTGCTGTTGTAGCTCATCAGCAGAGGCAGCGTGAACAGCAACACAAGGCTTAAAAAATAAAAAGCAGCCTGACGGCGGCGTGTCGTAGACAACATGGGCAATGACTCTGGGTGCGACTCTCTGGATATCTGGCTCTTTCTGGTCTATTTCTGGTCACAGGGTAGGGCATCAGGTAGAATTTCCTGCCTGATTTTCTCCTGTAACTCCTGCCGATCCCCGGCAGCACTTTAGAGGCTCGTTAAGAAAATGCTGGCACTGCGTGGAGCTCCTGCTCTTTCTGCTTTCCGTCACGACAAGCTACTGTCACTCATTCAGTCTGAAGTACCCGCTGTTACAGCGCTGTACGGTGAGTTTATGCACTTTGCAGACCTCGCTGCACCGCTGACTGATGAGCAGCAATCTGTGCTTGATCGTATCCTGCGTTACGGCCCTAAGGCTGAGGTACAGGAACCGTCCGGCCAGCTTATGCTGGTAGTACCGCGTCCGGGCACGATTTCACCCTGGTCCTCCAAAGCAACGGATATTGCTCATAACTGTGGCCTTAACGCGATTAAGCGTCTTGAGCGCGGTGTGGCGTACTATATTCAGGCATCCAGCCCGCTTGATCAAGCGGCGCAGGATAAAGTCATGGCAATTGTGCATGATCGAATGGTCGAAGCCGTGCTGCCTGCAATCGATCAGGCGCAGACGCTGTTCCGTGAAGATGAGCCTGCACCACTGACGACCGTTGATGTACTGGCCGGTGGCCGTGATGCACTGGCGAAAGCCAACGTTGAGCTGGGTCTGGCACTGGCAGACGATGAGATCGACTATCTGGTTGATGCGTTCCAGCAGCTGGGCCGTAACCCGAACGATGTCGAGCTGATGATGTTTGCCCAGGCAAACTCTGAGCACTGCCGTCACAAGATCTTTAACGCCTCCTGGGATATTGATGGTGAAGCACAGGATAAATCGCTGTTCGCGATGATCCGTAACACCAACGAGCTGGGCGGTGAGAATATTCTGTCTGCCTACTCCGATAACGCCGCTGTGATGAACGGTGCGACGGCAGGTCGTTTCTTCCCGAAGCCGGACAGCAAAGAGTACAGCTACAATCAGGAAGAAATTGCCATCCTGATGAAGGTTGAGACCCACAACCACCCAACCGCGATCGCGCCACATTCAGGTGCCGCTACCGGCTCCGGTGGTGAGATCCGTGATGAAGGCGCAACCGGTAAAGGCTCCAAGCCGAAAGCGGGTCTGACCGGTTTCACGGTTTCCGACCTGAACATTCCTGGCTTCGAACAGCCATGGGAAAGCCAGTACGGCAAGCCTGAGCGTATCGTTTCTGCGCTGGATATCATGATCGAAGGTCCGATTGGTGGTGCTGCGTTTAACAACGAATTCGGTCGTCCCGCCCTGAACGGTTACTTCCGTACTTTCGAGCAGAAAGTAAACGGTGCCGCCGGTGAAGAGGTGCGTGGTTACCACAAGCCGATCATGATCGCCGGTGGTTTCGGTAACATCCGTACCGATCACGTTGATAAAGGCGAGATCCCGGTTGGTGCCAAGCTGATCTGTCTGGGTGGCCCTGCTATGCAGATTGGTCTGGGCGGCGGCGCAGCATCTTCCATGTCCTCCGGTACCTCTTCCGCAGATCTGGATTTCGCCTCCGTACAGCGTGACAACCCGGAGCTGGAGCGTCGCTGTCAGGAAGTCATCGACCAGTGCTGGCAGCAGGGTGATGAAAACCCGATCGCCTTCATTCACGATGTAGGTGCCGGTGGTCTGTCCAACGCCTTCCCTGAGCTGGTAAAAGACGGTGGCCGTGGCGGTAACTTTGAACTGCGTAACGTCAATAACGACGAGCCGGGCATGAGCCCGCTGGCGATCTGGTGTAACGAAGCGCAGGAGCGCTACGTGATGGCCGTTGAGCCAAAAGATCTGGCGCGCTTCGAAGCGATCTGTGCCCGTGAACGTTGCCCGTACGCCATCGTTGGTGAAGCGACTGAAGAGCATCACCTGACCCTGGGCGACACGCACTTCCAGAACAAACCCGTTGACCTGCCAATGAGTGTGCTGTTCGGCAAGCCGCCGAAGATGCACCGCAGTGTTGAACGTAAAGCGTACGAAGTCCCTGCTTTTGATGCGACTGACGTTGATCTGGAAGAAGCGGCTGAGCGTGTAATGAAGCTGCCAGCGGTTGCCTCCAAGTCCTTCCTGATCACCATCGGTGACCGCTCTATCACCGGCATGGTTGCCCGTGATCAGATGGTGGGCCCATGGCAGGTGCCTGTGGCCGACTGTGCAGTTACCACAGCGGCTTACGACACCAACGAAGGTGAAGCGATGGCGATGGGTGAACGTACCCCGCTGGCGCTGGTTGACTCCCCTGCGTCTGGTCGTATGGCGATCGGTGAAACCGTGACCAACCTGGCCGGTGCCCGTATTAAAGATATCGTTGATATCAAGCTGTCTGCCAACTGGATGTGTGCCGCTGGCCATCCGGGTGAAGATGAGAAACTGTACGACACCGTGAAAGCGGTAGGTATGGAGCTGTGTCCACAGCTGGGTATTACCATCCCGGTGGGCAAAGACTCCATGTCCATGCGTACTGTGTGGAACGACGATGGCGAAGACAAGTCTGTAACAGCCCCGATGTCGCTGGTCATCACCGGCTTTGCGCCAGTGCTGGATGCACGTAAAACCCTGACGCCACAGCTGCGTACCGACCAGGGTGAAACCGACCTGATCCTGCTGGATCTGGGTAATGGTCAGAACCGTCTGGGCCTGTCTGCGCTGGCGCAGGTATTCAATCAGGTCGGTCAGGATGTACCGGATGTTGACCAGCCAGAGCTGCTGGTTGCCTTCTTCCAGGCGATGCAGGAACTGAACGAGCAGGGCCTGCTGCTGGCCTACCACGACCGTGCAGACGGTGGCCTGTTCACAACCGTTGCTGAGATGGCCTTCGCTGGCCGTACCGGTGTAGACATCAATCTGGATATGCTGGCGGCGGATAACACCGAGCTGGCGGCGGCACTGTTCGCCGAAGAGCTGGGCGGTGTGATCCAGGTGAAACGTGATGACCTGCAGACGGTTCTGACTGAGCTGAACGCGGCGGGTCTGGGCGATGTTGCCAAAGTCATCGGTACGCTGAACGACGACGACACGTTGAATGTTCACTTCGACGAAGAAGAGATCTACAACGAGAGCCGTGTTCAGCTGCAGCGTTGGTGGGCAGAAACCTCCTACCAGCTGCAGTCTCTGCGTGACAACTCTGAGTGTGCGCAGCAGGAGTTCGATACCCTGCTGGATACTGCTAACCCGGGTCTGAGCGCTGAACTGAGCTTCGATGTGAACGAAGACGTTGCAGCACCGTTTATCAGCACCGGCGCACGGCCACAGATGGCAATCATCCGTGAGCAGGGTGTTAACGGTCACGTCGAGATGGGCGCTGCCTTTGACCGCGCAGGCTTCTCTGCTGTCGATGTTCATATGAGCGACATCCTGGCTGGCCGTGTCAGCCTGGATCAGTTCAAAGGCCTGGTGGCCTGTGGTGGCTTCTCTTACGGTGATGTACTGGGTGCCGGTGAAGGCTGGGCCAAGTCCATCCTGTTCAACAGCGTTGCCCGTGACCAGTTCGAGGCGTTCTTCAACCGTGACGACAGCTTTGCGCTGGGTATCTGTAACGGTTGTCAGATGCTGTCCAACCTGCACGAGCTGATTCCGGGTGCTGAGCTGTGGCCACACTTTGTACGTAACCAGTCCGAGCAGTTTGAAGCCCGTGTTGCCATGGTGGAAGTGCAGGACAGCAAGTCCATCTTCCTGCAGGGCATGCAGGGTTCCCGTATGCCAATCGCGATTGCACATGGTGAAGGCCGTGCCGAGTTCAAGGACGAAGCACACCTGGCTGGCATGCAGGGCGCGGGTAACGTTGCACTGCGCTATGTGGATAACTACGGCAAAGTCACTGAAAGCTACCCGGCCAACCCGAACGGCTCGCCAATGGGGATCTCCGGTGTTACCAACGCCGATGGCCGCGTAACCATCATGATGCCGCACCCTGAGCGTGTGTTCCGTGCTGTCACCAACAGCTGGGCGCCAGAAGCCTGGGATGAAGACGGTGCCTGGATGCGTATGTTCCGCAATGCGCGGGTATTTGCGGGCTAAGCCTCGCTGACACCTTTCGTGCGTTAAACAAACGGCAGCCCTCGGGCTGCCGTTTTTGTATGATACAGCCAGACGACAGAGGCTCTTACTGCAGGACAATGTAATGCTGAAACAGATAACGCTGAATAACTGGAAGAGTTTTGGCGATGCGGCACTGTACATCGACCCACTGACGGTGCTGATTGGCACCAATGCCAGTGGTAAATCGAATGTGCTGGATGCGCTGCAGCTGTTGAACCGGATGGCGTCCGGCCTTGGCATCAAATCAGTACTGGACGGTGATGCCAATATCACCGGCGTCCGTGGTGGTATGGAATGGGCCTGCCTGGACCGTGCCAAGTGTCTGTCACTGTCCGTCGTCGCAGGGTCTGCCTGTGAGGATAATATCGAATATCACTATCAGATAGATATTCAGCTGAAAGATACTCAGGCAACCATCGTTGCCGAGTCGTTACAGCGGATCAAGTATCGGGCACGCACCCGTAAAAATCCGGGCAGGATCTATCTGTTTCGTACCGACCCGGCAACGGACGGTGATCCGCATCTGGTAGCCCGTCTTTACAACGGTCATCAGGGTACGAAAGCTACGCTGAGTAATACCACGGCACTTTTATTCCAGCTGTCGTTACAGAAGAACCGTAGCGAAATTGACGAAGGCATTCAGCAGCTGATCGGCGATCTGCAAAAGGTGTTTATTCTCGATCCAATTCCCTCCCACATGCGCGGCTATACCCCGCTGGCAGAACAGCTGGAGCCGGATGCCGCCAATATAGCCGGTGTACTGGCTGCATTGGATGAAGCTGAGCAGCAACGCATCGAGGCGACGCTTAAGCACTATGTGCAGCACCTGCCGGAAAAGGACATTACCCGTATCTATGCCGAAACCGTGGGCAAATTTGCCCGCGATGCCATGTTGTATTGCGATGAAGACTGGGGTGATAACAATCCGCATACCATTGATGCGCGGGGTATGTCAGATGGCACCCTGCGTTTTCTGGGGGTGCTGGTTGCACTGCTGACCCGGCCAGAGCATAGTATGCTGATTGTTGAAGAGGTTGATAACGGCCTGCACCCTTCACGTTCTGAGCTGCTGATTACCATGCTCAAGGAGCTGGGTGCTCAACGCAGTATTGATATCCTGGTAACAACCCATAACCCGACACTGCTCGATACCATGGGGCCAGCAATGGTGCCGTTTATTACCGTTGCCCATCGTAATGCGGCGACAGGGCAGAGTGAGCTGACCCTGCTGGAAGAGATTTCCGAACTGCCGAAATTACTGGCCAGCGGTCCGGTCGGCAGACTGAGTGCGCAGGGGCGTATTGAGCGTACTTTGCAGGGAGAGAGCTGATGACAGGGCGTAGAGTACTGATTCTGGATACCAGTATCCTGTGTTGCTGGTTACAGGTGCCAGGCAAAGACAGCTTTGGCTCTGGTGAGAATCACTGGAACCATAAGCGAGTCAGCCAGGTAATTGATGCTGAACAATCCAAGAATTCCCTGCTTGTACTACCGGTCGCCAGTATCATCGAAACGGGCAACCATATTGCTCAGTCAAAAGCCTGGAA
>Ga0193950_1000313_pt1 | contig 11172 bp, 11 predicted proteins | sample BB_1_MG_FD_144485 | JGI IMG/M metagenome (GOLD analysis project Ga0193950, IMG submission 144485) | Microbial mat bacterial communities from the Broadkill River, Lewes, Delaware, United States - BB_1_MG | ecosystem: Environmental > Aquatic > Freshwater > River > Microbial mats | place: USA...
AAACCGTTATGCTCTGCCGGACAAACGGTTTGCCATGTTTTTCCCACGCAGTTGAGGTAACAGTATGACGGAGCACGCCTTTTCCCTGGATGGCCTGATTCTGGCCGGTGGCCGGGCAACACGGCTGGGCGGAGTCGATAAAGGGCTGGAGCCATTAGCGGGTAAAGCGCTGATCGAGTGGAGCATCAGCCCGCTGCGACCGCTGGTCAGCCAGCTGATCATCAACTGCAACCGTAACCACCCCCGTTATGAGGCGCTGGCCGACACGGTGGTAGAAGACGCGACACCTGATTTCTCTGGTCCGCTACACGGTGTGCTTAGTGGCCTGAGTGCCACAAACGCCAGCCACCTGCTGGTGCTGCCCTGCGATACACCGCAAATCACCCCCGCCGTTTTGCAGCAGCTGGTGGACGCCGCCCGCCAGGCTCCGGAGAAAATAACCATTGCCCGCACCGCCGATGGCTGGCAACCTCTGCATGTGGTGATCCCCTGCCGCTATAAGGCAGATCTGGCCGCCTGGCTGGCGCAGGGCAATGCAAAAGTACGGGCCTGGTATCAGCAGCATCCGCACCAGCTGATTGAATGTGCTGATAGCGATGCCTTTTATAACCTTAACAGCGAGCAGGAACGAGCCCAGTACCCAACCCGTTGAATGGGCTCAACGCAACATCGCCAGTGAGTGCAGCTGCTGGCCCTGACTATCGAAGTTTTCTGCGGCGAGCCAACGTTGCAGCGCCTGCCTGATCACCGGCCATTCTTTGTCCGTTATCGAAAACCAGGCCGTATCACGGTTACGCCCCTTATACACCGTCGCCTGACGGAAGGTACCCTCAAAGACAAAACCCAACCGGGCTGCCGCCCGAGCCGACGGCGCATTCAAGGCGTCACATTTCCATTCATAACGACGATAACCCAGCTCATCAAACACCCGCTGCATCATCAGATACATCGCTTCTGTGGCCATCGGCGTACGCTGTAATAATGGAGAAAAGTGAATATGACCGACTTCAATAACACCAGCCTCCGGGGCCATTCGTAAATAACTGACCAACCCCACGGCAATCTCCGTATGCAGATCAATCACAGTGTAAAACAGCGGATCGTTATTATGCTTGCAGCCATCCAGCCAGTACTCAAAGGGGTCAAAGCTGTCGAAAGGCCCATAGGGCAGGTATGTCCAGCTGGACTGGTCCGTATTCAGCCCAAACGCTTCATACAGATCTGCAGCATGGGCATCTACGTCCAGGCGCTCCAGCCGACAGTAATGCCCCGTCATAGCTTCATGGGATGGTAATTCACAAGGCTCCCAGCCGGGCAGGCTTTCCCCCACTGGCAACTCACACCGCTTTATAGTCTGTTCCATTAATATGCCTCCAGTTACAGCCAAAGAAACACCCTCTACAGCCAGCAGGCCTGTAGCTGATACATTGATTCGCCGTCAGAATAGAGGCCTAATGGAGTCATAAAAAGACCCATTAAAAGACAACTGACAGGCCCACTTTGATCCAGCCAGCATTATCCACCACCCTGTTCCTGCCCTTTCTGCAGGCCAGCCACACAGGCCCTCAATATCAGCGCCTGTTCCGTGCGTTTCAACAAGCCATCCTGAACGGCGCTTTACCTCCGGGCACACGCCTGCCCGCAACCCGCCCCTTGTGCAGTACATTGAACCTGTCACGCAATACCGTTAAAACCGCCTATGAAATGCTGATCGCTGAAGGCTATCTGGAAACCCGTCATGGGGCAGGCACGTTTGTTTCCAGTCAGTTACCAGAGCCTGACCTGACACGCCCAACCCCCGTTGCAATCAACAGTACAGGCAATACAGCACCACAACTCTCGAAAGCGGCCCAGCGGTTATTGCAACGAGAAAACCCTAACCCACCTTCATCAGGCCGTTTATTACAACCGGCCCGGCCCTGTGTGCAGAGCTTCCCCTGGCAGCAGTGGCAACGCCAGGTGACAGCCGCGACCCGGCAGGTTAAGCATGCAACGCCCACCAGCCCGCTGGGCTGTGATGAGTTACGCGAACAGATCGCCAGCTATCTGCAGGTGGTGCGCGGTGTTCACTGCAGCGCCGAACAGATCCTGATCAGCGCCGGTTCTCAACAGGCGATGTACCTGGCACTGACATTGCTGCTGGATGAAGGCGACCCCGTACTCACGGAAGACCCGGGCTACCAGGGCATCGACGGTGCCATAACCGCTGTAGGTGCCCGTAAGATCGCAGTTCCCATTGATGATCAGGGCTTTCGGTTAGAAGAAGGACTGGCACTCGCACCTGAAGCGCGGGTCGCCATGCTGACCCCATCACGCAACCACCCACTGGGTCATACCCTGAGTCTGGAGCGGCGGCTGGCACTGCTGAACTGGGCCCAGCAGAGTGGTAGCTGGCTGATCGAGGACGACTATGACAGTGACTTTCGTTTTGATGGCCCACCACTGACTTCGCTGCAAGGGCTGGGCGGCGAAGACTGTGTGATCTATACCGGCACCTTCAGCCGTATCCTCCATCCTTCGATCCGACTCGGTTACCTGGTACTGCCGCCACAACTGGTCAAGCCATTCAGCACCGCACGACGTTACATGGATGGCGGCCTGCCCCTGTTACCACAGATGGCGCTGGCCGGGTTTATGGCCAGTGGTCAGTTCAGCAGCCATGTGCGGCGTATGCGCAAGCTCTACCAGCAGCGGCGCGACCAGCTGCATGCACAGGTTCTGGCACGTTTTGGCAATAAACTGCAACGCCTTGAAGCCGATGGCGGCATGCACGCGGTTTACCTGCTACCAGCAGACTACAGCGACAGTCAGATCTGCGATCTGGCACAACAGCAGGATTTAGGTATTCGTGCTCTGTCACGCTATTACGCTAATGGAAACGGGCAGCAGGGGCTGGTGGTCGGTTTTTCCGGTGATACTGAAGCACAGATGCAACAGGGGCTTGATCGGCTCTGGCAGGTATTCAAAGACTATCAATGAACCCGGTAAACAGGCACGGTAATGAGGCATGAAAAGACTAACATTGCCAATCATTCATTTGACCTGTATCACTCAGGCCTTAGCATCGGTAGTATCTGTAAAACAGCTTTTAGACAAGGGCATGCGCCATGTTCGATAAACTCGCCCAACGCGGCGGCTACTGGATAATGATGCTGGTGACAGGGCTAGCCATGGAAGGGGTCGCACTGTTTTATCAGTACGGACTCGATTACGGCCCCTGCGTACTCTGTATTCATATCCGGATATATGTTGCAGCGCTGATTTTGCTCAGCCTGCTGGCTCTGCTGCTACGCGGTAGCCGGAGCGGTCGCCTGTTCAGCAACTTCGGCACCTTTTTGATCTCTGCCGGAATGCTGGAACGGAGCTGGAAAACACTGGGGATCGAACAGGGCTGGATTGAAAGCGCCTGCAATATGGATCTGGGATTACCGACCTGGTTTGCCGTAGACAGCTGGTTTCCAGCGGTATTTGAAGCCTGGGAAGCCTGTGGTTACACACCGGAACTGCTGTTCGGGATTACTATGGCACAGGGGCTTGTAGCAATGAGCGCCAGCCTGCTACTGATCAGCCTGTTAACCACTCTGGGCACGCTGGCACGCCAGCCAGAACGTAAGATGTTTGCCGGGCTCTGAGATATGCCAGGCCGCTCACAGGAAGTGTCAGCTGCTGGCACTGTCCTGCTGTTGCGCACGCACCAGCTGCAGCGCTTCGCGTTCTGACTTTTTCAGCCCCCTGACCACCAGCGCCCAGGAATTTTCAACCATCCGCTCGACCTCACCGTCCGGCAGCTCGCCATCAAGATAGACGGTATTCCAGTGCCGCTTGTTCATATGATAACCTGGCGTAACTTCGGCAAAGATATCCCGCAGCATCTGCGCCTCAACCGGGTCACACTTGAGGTTCACCGATAACCGGCCCGCCTGCTCGGCAATCACGGCAAACATTTTTCCCTTCACCTTGAACACCTGCCAGCGCTCGCCAAAGGGGTAACTGTCCAGCGCCGCTGGCTGTGCCCGCAAGCAGCTTTCCAGTGTTTCACGGTTCATAACAGCCTCCGGGAGGTAACAAGGGGCCAGGTTAACGGCCCCTGCAACAGTCTGCTGCCGCTGCTTACTTCACTTTCCAGTGGATCTGCTCACCCGCACGGATCGGCACCACACTGTGCTCACCCAGTGGATAGGTAGCAGGTACATCCCAGCTCTCTTTCACCAGGGTAATAGTGTCAGTGTTACGTGGCAGGCCATAGAAATCAGGGCCATTAAAGCTGGCGAAAGCTTCCAGCTTATCCAGCGCACCGGCCTCTTCAAAGGCTTCAGCATACAGTTCAATCGCCGCATGGGCCGTATAGGCACCGGCACAACCACAGGCCGCTTCTTTAGCGTGCTGGCCATGGGGGGCAGAGTCTGTCCCCAGGAAGAACTTATTACTGCCGCTGGTTGCCGCTTCAATCAGTGCCTGCTGGTGGATATTGCGCTTAAGGATTGGCAAGCAGTAGTAATGCGGGCGAATACCACCAGCCAGCATATGATTACGGTTGAACAGCAGATGGTGTGCGGTAATTGTCGCTGCCACATTCTCTGCCGCCGCTGCTACAAACTCAGCCGCATCTTTGGTAGTGATATGCTCCAGTACGATTTTCAGGCCGGGGAAGTCCTGTACTACCTGACGCAGAATCGTATCAATGTAGGCTTTTTCGCGATCAAAGATATCAATCTGGCTATCGGTTACTTCGCCGTGCAGCAGCAACAGCATGCCCACTTCCTGCATCGCTTCCAGTACCGAGTAGATATTTTTGATATCCGTTACCCCGGAAGCGGAGTTGGTGGTTGCACCTGCAGGGTACAGTTTAGCCGCGTAAATCAGGCCGCTGGCTTTGGCTTTGCGAACCTCATCCGGGGTCGTGTTATCAGTGAGGTACAGCACCATCAGCGGGTCAAAAGCGCCCTGTGGGCCTACCGCCATAATACGGGCACGGTATTCCAGCGCTGTTTCAGTACAGGTCGCCGGTGGAACCAGGTTAGGCATGATAATAGCGCGGCCCATGTAACGGCTGATATCGCGAACAGTGTCTTTCAGTTGCGCACCATCACGCAGATGAACATGCCAGTCATCAGGGCGGGTAAGGGTCAGTGTGGTCATTATGGGCTCTTCTTGTCAGTCAAAGCAGGAGTATTCCACCCGGCTTCAGCCTGCGCTGACAGAGCGGGCAGTGATGGCGGCATTATCACCTTTTGCCAGGTGAATAGCCAACCAGGATGAACAAGGGGGGCTGTATTGCAGAAAAGATAGCAGCCAGCCCGGCAACCGGGCTGGCCAGCACAGGCTCAGGATGCAGCAGCCTGTTTCATCAGCGGCTGTGGGTGCAACCCGGCAATAAATGGCATTACCTGGTCCAGCTGGTTGTCCATATCCTGCAGAGCAATATGACGCTCCAGCATCTGAACAAAGCCGTTAAAGACCTTCTTCATCTGTGGTCGCTTATACGGATAGGTTTCCACTGAATCCATTGCATGGATGTTCATGGATGCACCCACCTCAAAAATCAGCAGCTCGCCATCCAGAGTTTCGGCACAATCCAGGCCAATATAATCTACCCCGGTACGTTGCCAGATCTCGGAAATGGCCGCCGCATGGCGCGCACCAAAGCCCTGATCGAAGGTACCCATTACATAAGCCTCTTCCATTCGTTTCTCGGCATTTTCAGCCATACCTGCGTTCAGATAGTGCACCATCCAGTGATCGGAGATCGCCATATGGGCAATAAACGGCTTGCCCTGCATCACCATCACCCGATATTTACGGAATTGACCATCTTCACTGCGATAATCGATAAACCGGGACAGAAAAAACTCCGGAGCTTCATATCGATCAAGGTAATCCAGCAATGCCTGACGATCATCCAGCTTTTCCAGCCCACGCCCGGCATGGGAGTCGATAGGACGAATAATCGCCGGAAAATCAACATCACAGAGCAACTGATTCAACTGCAACTTATCCTCGGCAACCTCTTTCAGCAGCGTCCGGTCCAGTCGGCCGGTAATCGGCATGCTGATACCTGCAGAGGCCTGCAAGGTCTGGCAGACCTGGTCACGGCCCAGCTCGGCCACATGGGAAGGCAGGTTCAAAACCGGCTTCGGCCAGCTGGCCATGATCGGCTCCAGCATCGCCAGTGTTGGCAGGTTCCGGTCCAGTTCGCTGAGGGCAACAATAGCAATATCATGCTCAGGCACAACGTTCGGCATCGGCAGTTCAGGCGAGACGTACAGCAACTCAAGGGTAAACCCGGCACCATCAGCAATAAATTCCAACGGGGTGTTCGTCATCAGATCCCCCGGGGCCATGATCGCCAGCACCCGTAGCTCACTCTGACGTTTCACTGGCTGCAGAGTAAAGTGCTGCTTGATTGCCAGCGCTTCGCTTTGCAGCGCTACACCGGTTTCAGCGTTACCCTGTAGCTGCAGCAGAACAGACAGATCCAGAAACGCTTCAGCATCATTCAAACCTGCCCGTTCCAGCAACTGCTGGCCCAGTACAGACATATCAATTCCCTGAAACGCCATCGTCATCAGCGTTGCCAGTCCAACCAGCGGTTGAGGCTTCTCTACCGCGACCGCTTCCTGGGCCATTGCAGGCATGCTCATTAGCAAGCTCCCTCCGTGACGGCACCCATCAATTCAACACAGTACTGTGCCTCTGCGCACAGCCGGATCGGGTGGCCGTTAAGGTATACCGCCTGCAACTGGCATTACAGACTGCAGGGCGTCAGCAGCAAGCGGCAATATAAAGTCATAAAGTTTTAACCAATATGACCGAGGCAAAGACTGTGCCAATTGGTAAAGAACATGGAAATTCAATAGAAATGACAGCTGCAACCATGGCCTGATCACATGAGCCAGCTTTTCCAACCTCGAAACGGGAAGCGGAAAACGGCAGAGACCTGGCTAAACTGTTGTTTGAAGCGGCAATTTACTGCCAGCACTGAAACATTCCAGCGCAGCCTGCCGCATACCAGGGACCACAACAGAGCACAAGCAATTAACAGGCCACAAATAGCCGATCCTATAAAAAGAACGGTGAGCGGCAGAGAGTGCCCCCTCAGGTCTGCACGACACCGGTCATAACAGCAACCAGCCTCAACGCCAGAACCGTAACATCCGGGGTTACACCTGTTTTATACAGGGATAAAACAACCACCTGCAGACAAAGAAAAGCAGCCGGGGGTCTAAGCCACTTAAAAGCCAACGACCAGGCCCTGAAAGAATCAGGCTAACCAATTGTTTTAACTAAATATTATAAGAAAAACACACCCCTGAAATAAATGGTATAAGCACTAAAAAACAAGCCCGGACGCCATGATACTCATCAATTTTATTTACAGCGCCTATTGACCTGGCTCAAGAAAAAAATTAACTTTCAGAAAATTCTGAAAATTCAATAAAGCCAGAAGAGTCTGAACCATGGAAATGTCGCCAATGATCGAGTCCTTCGTCTTCCACTTCGGGGAGATGGGCAGCCGCTGGGGTTTTAACCGCACGGTCGGTCAGATGTATGCACTGATGGTAGTGAGCGACAAGCCGCTCAATGCTAATCAGATGGCGCAGGCGCTGAACATCTCCCGTGGCAATGTCAGCATGGGCATTAAAGAACTGCAGTCCTGGCACCTGATTCAACAGCACCATATCCCGGGCGACCGCAAAGACTACTTTTCGCCCAAGGGCGATATCTGGGATATGGCGAATACCGTATTTGAAGAGCGTCGCAAGCGAGAGGTCGACCCGACCCTCAGCCTGCTGCGCGATATTCTGCTGGATGCCCCGGCAGACGATTCCGAAGCCTACGCCCAGGACAAAATGCGCGAGATCCACGATCTGCTCGAAACCGTAACCCAGTGGGCCGGTGAGCTACAGCGCATGAACCCGGACAATCTCAGCACCCTGATGAAGTTAGGTGCTGGCGTAGCCAAAGTGATGGATTTCAAAGAGCAGTTGTTAAGTTCTACTGAAGGCAAGTCCGATAAAAAAGAGCGCTGATCAGGCTTAAGTCCACCCTGCCGGTTCGCCGGCTGGCCTGATCAGACTCTGGGAAACCACAGAACCGTTCCTTACGCCCCACCCTTTCGGCGTAATGCACTGCGGAGCGCGCCTGTCTTCCCCGGACATTTTAGGCGGATAACCGGATGATATTTGCTGCTCACATCCGGCTCCGCCGCTTCTTTTACAGGTAGTCGCCATGATTGATGCGTCCCTGGTTGAGCTGTCTCGCTGGCAGTTCGCCATTACCGCCCTTTACCACTTTCTGTTTGTACCGCTGACCCTGGGCATGACCTGGATTCTGGTCATTATGGAATCCGTGTATGTGATGACCGGTCGAGAGATCTACCGGGATATGACTAAATTCTGGGGCAAGCTGTTTGGTATCAACTTCGCGCTGGGGGTCACCACCGGCCTGACCATGGAGTTTGAGTTCGGTACCAACTGGTCTTATTACTCCCATTATGTCGGCGATGTATTTGGTGCACCGCTGGCCATTGAGGGGCTGATGGCCTTTTTCCTGGAATCCACCTTTGTTGGCATGTTCTTTCTCGGCTGGGATCGCCTGAGTAAACGCCAGCACCTGGGCTGCACCGTGCTGATGGCACTGGGCACCAACCTGTCGGCACTGTGGATTCTGATCGCCAATGGCTGGATGCAGAACCCGGTCGGCGCTGAGTTTAACTACCAGACCATGCGCATGGAGATGACCAGCTTTACCGAGCTGGTGTTCAACCCCGTCGCCCAGGTGAAGTTTATTCACACCGTTGCCGCTGGATACGTGGCCGCCTCCATGTTTGTCCTGGGTATCAGCGCCTACTACATCCTGCATGGCCGCGACCTGCCCTTCGCCAAGCGCTCATTTTCTGTGGCCGCTGGGTTCGGGCTGGCCTCAGTACTGTCGGTAATTGTGCTGGGTGATGAGTCCGGCTATGAAGTGGGCGACGTACAGAAGGTGAAACTGGCTGCCATTGAGGCCGAATGGGAGCGCGAACCCGCCCCCGCCGCCTTTACCCTGATCGGCCTGCCCGATGACGACGCTCAGGAAACCCACTACGCCGTAAAGATTCCCTATGCAATGGGCATTATTGCCACCCGTTCCCTCACTGGTCAGGTGGATGGCATCAAAGAGCTGGAAGCCCAGCATGAGGTACGGATTCGTAACGGCATGATCGCCTACGATTACCTGCAGAAACTGCGTAACGGCCAGGACACCCCGGAAAACATCGCCCGTTTCGACGAGCTGAAAAAAGACCTGGGGTACGGCCTGCTGCTTAAACGTTATACAGAGAATGTAACCGACGCCACCGAAGCACAGATCCAGCTGGCGGTGAAAGACTCCACCCCGCCGGTCGCACCGCTGTTCTTTACTTTCCGCATCATGGTGGCCTGTGGTGTTGCCTCGCTGCTGATCTTCGCGCTGTCGTTCTATTACAATGCCCGCCGCCAGATCGAGAACAAACGCTGGCTGCTGCGCGCTGCTCTATACGGCATTCCGCTGCCCTGGATCGCCATTGAGACCGGCTGGTTTGTGGCCGAGTTTGGCCGTCAGCCCTGGGCGATCAGTGAGATTCTGCCAACCTTTATGGCAACCTCAAGCCTGACCAGCAGTGATCTGATTCTCAGTATGAGCGGCTTTATTGCCTTCTACACTGTACTGGCCATTGTTGAGTTCTGGCTGATGTTCAAGTTTGCCCGCCTGGGCCCCAGTTCCCTGCATACCGGCAAATACCACTTTGAACGCGATCACGCTGCCAGCGCCTGAGGAACACCGCCATGTTATTTGATTACGAAACACTAAAACTGATCTGGTGGGGTCTGATTGGCGCGCTGCTGATCGGCTTCGCCCTCACCGACGGCATGGATATGGGCGTTGGCACCCTGCTGCCCTTCGTCGGAAAAAACGATAATGAGCGCCGGGTAGTGATCAACACCGTGGGTGCTCACTGGGATGGGAATCAGGTCTGGTTTATTACCGCCGGTGGCGCACTGTTTGCCGCCTGGCCGATGGTGTATGCCACCGCCTTTTCCGGCTTCTACTTTGCCATGCTACTGGTGCTGTTTGCCCTGTTCCTGCGTCCGGTCGGCTTTGATTACCGTAGCAAGATCGACACCCATAAATGGCGCGACAGCTGGGACTGGGCACTGTTTGTCGGCAGCGCTATCCCGCCGCTGGTATTCGGCATCGCCTTTGGCAACCTGCTGCTGGGCGTGCCCTTTACCCTGGACGAATTTATGCGCGCCAGCTATCACGGCTCCTTTTTTGGCCTGCTGAATCCCTTTGGTCTGTTATGTGGCCTGGTCAGCACCGCCATGATCACCATGCACGGCGGTTTCTGGCTGCAACTGCGGGCGGATAGCCCGGTCGGCGATCGCGCCGCTCGTATTGGCCGGATCAGCGCGCTGGTAACGGGCATGCTATTCCTGCTGGCTGGCGCCTGGGTCGCCTTTGGCCTGGATGGCTACGTCATCACCCAGCTGCCAGACACCAATGGCCTGCCTGACCCGCTGGCTAAAACCGTGGTTCTGCAACCCGGCGGCTGGCTGAACAACTATGAGGCCCAGCCGCTGACACTGGCGTTCCCACTGCTAGGCCTGCTCGGTGCAGTCATGGGCATGCTCTGCTCCATGGCGTGCCGCCCGGCGCTGGCTTTCACCGGCAGTGCGTTAAGCATTACCGGCATCATCCTGACGGCTGGCGTTTCGCTGTTTCCGTTTGTGATGCCTTCCAGCCTGGACCTGAATGCCAGCCTGACCCTGTGGGATGCCACCTCCAGCCAGATGACACTGAACCTGATGTTCTGGGTGGTCGCGGTCTTCCTGCCGATCATCATCGGTTACACCCTGTGGTGCTACATCAAGATGTGGCGCAAGGTGACAGTGACCGAGATCGAACAGAACAGCCATTCCAGCTATTAAACGAGGAGTTTCATTATGTGGTATTTCGCCTGGATTCTCGGTGTGTTGCTGGCCTGCGCACTGGGGGTCATCAATGTGATGTGGTACGAAATGGAGCAACACCAGGATAACGTTGCCCGCGATGAGGCTGACGGAACCGACTGATGGCCCTCTCCCCCCGCCCGGCAACGCCGGAAGACAGCAAGGCCGCCAAAGGCTGGCTGCGCAGTCAGAAACAGCGGGC
>Ga0193950_1000315_pt1 | contig 11089 bp, 9 predicted proteins | sample BB_1_MG_FD_144485 | JGI IMG/M metagenome (GOLD analysis project Ga0193950, IMG submission 144485) | Microbial mat bacterial communities from the Broadkill River, Lewes, Delaware, United States - BB_1_MG | ecosystem: Environmental > Aquatic > Freshwater > River > Microbial mats | place: USA...
GTGCCGGGCAGTCGGGCGTGGGCAGTTGTACCTGAGTGCGGCGCAGCTGTTCGGCCAGTCGGGCGGGTTCATTGATAATCTCGCGGACATTCTCCAGCCCCGGCATCTGCACGGTGCCAAAACTGTCACTGCGCTGGCTGAGATCGGGCTGGGTGGCGGTACAGAACACAAAGGTGACCCCGTACTGCTCACTGAGCTGACGCATCACCCAGGTGATCGGTTTCAGATAGTCGCGCGGCAGTTGCTGGGCTTCATCCAGCACAATAATGCTGTTGACCAGATTGTGCAGTTTGCGACAGCGGCTGGTGCGGGCAGCAAACAGCGATTCAAACAGCTGCACATTGGTGGTAACAACCAGTGGGGCATCCCAGTTTTCAGCCGCCAGACGGCTGCGGCTGGTCTCTTTTTCCTGGGGCAGATCAAGGTTGCTGTGGTGTTCGATAATGGCGTCATCCCCCAGTGCCTGGCGGAACACGCTGGCGTTCTGCTCAATAATGCTGGTGTAGGGGATGGCGTAGATAATCCGCTGTTTCTGATAGTTGCGAGCATGAGCAAGGGCAAAGCCCAGGCTGGCCAGGGTTTTACCACCACCGGTGGGTACTGTCAGACTGAATAGCCCTGGTTGCAGCTCGGCAGCGTCCAGGCATTGCTGAAAAATCTGCTGGCGGGTGCGGTTCAGCTCACTGTTACGGGCGCTGCTGCGCAGGCCGTCCATATAGTGGTCAAAACGCTGTTGCAGCTCGGGCAGCGCCGGGTACTGGCCACGTCGGGCGGATTGCTCGGGCTGCATATAGCTTTCAGTGTCCAGAAAGTCGGCGTCCACCAGGCAGGAAAACAGCATCCGTAGCCAGAGCGCCAGGCTGTCCTGACTCAGTGAGATGGGTGGGGGTTTCAGCGCGATACCCGGTTGCAGTATTGCTTCGGGTACGTCTGCGGCCAGTGATTCAGCCAGCTCCTGCTGGCTGTTGTTCAGCCGATGTTCCAGCCCCCCTCGGCCTGTTTTAGCGCTGTACCAGTCTGCGAGCCCGGCATGGTGCCCGGCGATCAGATAGGCGATCAGCTGGCCGTATGGGCCAAGCGCATTAATGGCATGAAGGGCTCCCGCCGTGGAGTGGGTAACCCGCCCGGCAGATTTCTTTGAATCTGGTTTAGCGTTGGAGGGTTCAAGATGGGCGTTTTCGCAGTCAAAGCCGGTTTGCTGGCGAATATACTGCTGAAAGGCCGGGCGATATTTCCCAAGATCATGCCAGATGCCTGCCAGTTCGGCCCATTCGGGCCCGACAGACTGGGCAAACTGCGCTGCCAGCCGGGCGACTTTCTGTAGATGATGCTCCAGGGCGTGGGGTTCCAGCCACTGGCCACTATTATCCGTGCGCGCATGTGCGATGGGGTCGCTCATGATCCACTGACTCCTTGTGGATTAATACCGGGCGTCAGTGTACGGGATTATTAACGTTGTGGGCATTGATCTGTTGCAGGGGGGCTGTGATAACCGGGGTGATGGCGGGTCATCAGAGGGCGCAATCCACGTGCCCGCACGGGGCACGACTACAGAAATGCAGGTCGATATCGGCAAGATCAGCGTTTCAATCCACGTGCCCGCACGGGGCACGACGTGCCATTCATAATTGCCTGCTGCACCAGATCAGTTTCAATCCACGTGCCCGCACGGGGCACGACGCGTGTGACCTGCGGTGACGCTATCTGTATCACATGTTTCAATCCACGTGCCCGCACGGGGCACGACAGTATTGCCGGGGCATCGATAAGGCAGACTACCCCGTTTCAATCCACGTGCCCGCACGGGGCACGACTGCGTAACTCGTTATTACCAGTGCCTAAAAGACGGTTTCAATCCACGTGCCCGCACGGGGCACGACCGACGAGCCACGCCCAGGCTATCAAATCTTCTGTGTTTCAATCCACGTGCCCGCACGGGGCACGACCGGCAGCCATGGCGGCGGCTGCTTCAGCGGCGCTGTTTCAATCCACGTGCCCGCACGGGGCACGACAGGTGAGCCGTTTTTGGCATCTGTTGGTGGCGCAGGTTTCAATCCACGTGCCCGCACGGGGCACGACGACGATCATCGCGGCTCCAGGCTTTAGTCACCAGTTTCAATCCACGTGCCCGCACGGGGCACGACTTGCCTATCGTGGTACTGCTAACGCATATTTAGGGTTTCAATCCACGTGCCCGCACGGGGCACGACCCACGGTACCCGCCTCAGCGTTGACCTCCAGCCGTTTCAATCCACGTGCCCGCACGGGGCACGACATTGGGTGTTTCCATGGCAGTTTTGGTTGCCGCGTTTCAATCCACGTGCCCGCACGGGGCACGACAACATACGCCCGGTATTTTGTGCCAAGCTCATTCAGGTTTCAATCCACGTGCCCGCACGGGGCACGACACGATCAGCAGCCAGACCACAACGCCAGTGGCGTCGTTTCAATCCACGTGCCCGCACGGGGCACGACCTACGCAGGCAACGGTGAAAGCAGGCGGGACCTGCTGTTTCAATCCACGTGCCCGCACGGGGCACGACTAGTTGTTGCCTTATCATGGCTCGTTCATGGATTGTTTCAATCCACGTGCCCGCACGGGGCACGACCAATTGCTAAACCTTTCACCCCACAAAGCCGCAGTTTCAATCCACGTGCCCGCACGGGGCACGACACAAGCCGCCCGCGTGGCGGCTTTTTAGGGGGTGTTTCAATCCACGTGCCCGCACGGGGCACGACTGCGGCGATAGATGTTCTTGCAACGGAAACGCCGGTTTCAATCCACGTGCCCGCACGGGGCACGACATTTCCCTCGAAGTCGAATAGCGAATCCGCATCAGTTTCAATCCACGTGCCCGCACGGGGCACGACGTTCCTAGTGACAACCAGGATAGCGACACGTGGGTTTCAATCCACGTGCCCGCACGGGGCACGACAGGAAGTCAAGAAGCGCCGGAACGAGCGTAACCGGTTTCAATCCACGTGCCCGCACGGGGCACGACGTCTTTCGTCAGATACTCGCATTCCTGCAAAGCGAGTTTCAATCCACGTGCCCGCACGGGGCACGACGAGGATGATGGGAAGGGGGGGTTTTATGGGCTTGTTTCAATCCACGTGCCCGCACGGGGCACGACGTGTACTACTTGATGAGCTGTCAACTTACAAACATGTTTCAATCCACGTGCCCGCACGGGGCACGACGTCTGCTCCATCTCGCTACACCCTGGCGAATGGATATTGTTTCAATCCACGTGCCCGCACGGGGCACGACATGAAAACCCGCTGTTTGACGGCGCAATCAGTAGTTTCAATCCACGTGCCCGCACGGGGCACGACGCCAGCCTTATGACTATACAAATCAGCATCCCGGTAGTTTCAATCCACGTGCCCGCACGGGGCACGACCTCAGGGACGGCACCCCTATCAACCCAATAGCCCAAGTTTCAATCCACGTGCCCGCACGGGGCACGACTGCCGGGGCTGAGGCGCAGTCAGGGCGGGGCCTGGAGGGGCGTTTTGCGCTAACCTGCTTCAGCTTTGGCGATTTCCAGACTAGGGAAATCCTGTGCAAATAGCAACTGGTTGATATTGCAGAGAAAATGCTTTGCGCTAACCTGGCGGGGTTTTGCTGAGAACCAGGGGTTAGCGCTTTCGATACCCCGCCGGTGAAACGCCGGTCCATTGCTTGAAGGCGCGGGTGAAGGCGGCGGGTTCAGAAAAGCCTAGCTGCCTTGATATCTGGGAGATGGGCAGGGAGGGCTGGTTTAAGTAGTGGATGGCGGCATCGCGGCGCACGTCGTCTTTGAGGGCCTGGAAGCTGGTGCCTTCATCGATCAGTTTTCGGCGCAGGGTGCGGCTGGTCATATGCAGCTCATCGGCGGCCTGTTCCATCTTCAACTGGCCGGGGGTGTCTCGGGCTTCCAGCAGGTCCATCACCCGGCGGGTGAATACGGGGTAGTAAGCCTGGCGGCGGAACCAGTCGGTAGGGGTCTGCTGCAGGTATTTATACAGGGTGGTGGAGGTTTGAACCACCGGTTGCTGCAGCCAGCTGGCATCAAACTGCAGAGCGCATTCGGGCTGGTCAAACCGGGCCGGGCAGGGGTACATCAGTCGGTATTCACTGAGGTGTTCTGGTGCTGAGTAATCCAGTTCGATCCGGTTCAGTTCTATGCGCTGACCAATCAGCCAGCTGGGAAAACGGTGCCACAGTAGCAGCAGAAATTCGGCCAGTGAGTGCTGGTGGTCCTGGTGAGGTGGGTTTAGGCGCATGCTGAAACGGGCCTGGTCGGCCTGGCTGTGCAGGCCAAGAGTCAGGGCCGGGCTGGTCAGGTTGTAAAAGCGGCTGATCAGGCGGTACACGCAACCCAGGGTGCGACAATGAACGGCCTGGCGAGCCAGCAGTGTAAATACGCCATGGCGTGAAGGGTGGCTGGCCATGCCCATAAACTCATCGTCACCAAGCTGCCAGAGTTCACGTAGCAGGGCGCTGAGCTGATCAGGGGTAATTCTTAGCTGGGGGTTATGTAGCAGGGCGGGGTTGAGTCCGGCGGCATCAAGCAGGCGCTGGCAGTCCAGCTGGTTGTGTCTGGCGCTGGTAAGAATGCTGTGAATAAAGTGGATGGAGATGGAATGGCGTGACGCCGACATGGGAGTGGGTTCCTTTCAGGTGAGAGAACGTCCCTGTTCGTCGCAGCCTCAGGAGCGGGCAGGGAGTGTCAGTGCCTCTATGGCCTGGTTGCTGTAAGATTTGATCTCTTCGGAAATGATAATACGAAAACCATCTTTCTGGACCTGTTGGTCGCGTGCCTGGCGATACATCGGGTGTTCGCTGAATGCTTTGATCGCATCCATGCTGTCCCAGTAGTAGGTGACGTTAACGCGCTTTTCCTCTTCGCAATACCAGGTGTCAACACCAATAAAACCGGTGGTGCTTCTGGCCGCTTCGTCAATCAGTGTGCTCAGGTGGTCAAATTCGTCGGCGTAGTCACCGGGTTCGAATATAAATGCTGCGCTATACATTATGTCCAGCCTTTTCTGTTGATCAGATGTGTGGCGGTGGCAGTCTGCCTGTTGTCCGGTTTCCGGGCGCTACCGTTGCCGTGATTTCCAGCGTATGCACTTGGATCTTGCGGGCTATCAGCCTGTGTCGGGCTGTACTTCGTCGTTGGGCCAGATCAGCAGCGGTGCTGAAATAATCATAGTCGACCTGGCTCCGGTGTTAGCGATGCCATGTAACAGCTAATCAGGTAGGGGGACAAAAACGGCCCTCGTGGGGCCGTTGTCAGCGTGCGCTGTGTCTTACATACCTTTTACGGCAAAGATGCCGGGGGCGTTACGCCAGTAGCCGTGGTAATCCATACCGTAGCCAAAGATGTAGCGATCTTCGATATTGATGCCGACGTATTCGGCTTTCATATCCGGGCGTGCTTTGCGGTCGTGGATTTTGTCCACCAGGACGGCGATACGTACTTCGCTGGCACCCTGTTCTTTACAGTAATCGACAATAGCAGCCAGGGTGTGGCCTTCGTCCAGAATGTCATCAACAACCAGCACCGGGCGGTCTTTAAAGTCGATAAACGGGCGTACTTTCCATTCCAGTTCGTGGCCGGAGGTGCTGTTGCGGTAGCGTGTGGCGTGCATGTAGCCCGCTTCCAGTGGGAAGTTGAGCTTGGTCAGCAGTTTGCCACCGATCACCAGGCCGCCATTCATGATGGAGAATACTACCGGGTTGGCGTCTGCCCAGTCTTCGGTAATTTCGGCAGCCATTTTGTTAATGGCGTGTTCGACTTCAGCTTCACTGTGTAACAGATCTGCTTCGATGTAGACCTGTTTGATATGTTCCAGATCAGTTTTGGACATGCTTATTGCCTGTTTTATCTGCGTCGCCAGGGAGTGCGGCATTGTAAGAAAACGCGCCAGATTATAGATGTTGGTGGCAGCTGGCAAGAGCGTTATCCTGAAAAATATTGAATGCCTGATTCAGATTCCATGGCTGCAGGTGACTGGGCGCAGTCCTGTACAATGGGAGGCTATAGATTAAGGATATGGATGCTGCCAGAGTGGTGTCTGTTGCTGTAATACGGGAGTTTTGCTGATGCCTCAGTTAATGAGATTTACCTTTTGCCATGATCATGAGCAGGATCGTATCCGTATGCTGGCTCAGGATAAGGAGGGGGAGCGCCGTGCTTACTGGCTGACCCGGCGGCTGACCGCGAATCTGCTAAGCAGTGCTGAGCGCTGGCTGACGGAGTGTTATGCAGCAAAGCTGAATGTGCCAGCGCCTGCGCAGAGTGAGGTGTACGAGTTGTATCATGATAAGGCCCGTGATCATTTTGAGCAGAGTCAGGCGATGGGCGGTGATACAGCGGTGGCTGAGGTGGAGGATACCAGCCTGCTGATTCAGGTGGATATTATGTTGCGTGATGATGGCCAGTTGAAGCTGACGTTTTTTGCGGCGGGTGAGGCGAGTAGCTGGTCGGAAATGTCGGTGACCTATTTTCATCAGTTACTGCATATTCTGCAGCTGAAAACAGAGCTGATGGACTGGGGGTTGGCTGCCACTCAGCCGCGAGTATCCAGTGCGCTGCAGTAGCCGGATGGGGTGATCAATTGATAGCCTGCCTCTGATGGCTCTGATATGATCCCGTGTTCTTGATTGGATATATAAAACGTCTTTTTTATTCCTTCAAGTTATATTCTTGTAACCATAGAGGTGAATAGTATGCCGGTCGAGTTTCCAACCATTGAGGATTATGTCGGTAATACGCCGCTGGTCCGGCTGCAGCGACTGACTGCCGGACGGGGTAACACCATTCTCTGCAAGCTGGAGGGGAATAACCCGGCAGGCTCGGTGAAGGACCGTCCCGCCCTGAGTATGATCCAGCTGGCTGAAGCCCGTGGTGCGATCAAGCCAGGGGATACGCTGATTGAAGCGACATCGGGTAATACCGGTATTGCGCTGGCGATGGCAGCGGCGATCAAGGGTTACCGGATGAAGCTGATCATGCCGGATAATATGAGCGAAGAGCGTAAAACCTCGATGAGTGCCTATGGCGCGCAGCTGATTGAGGTCACTCAGGCTCAGGGCATGGAGTATGCCCGTGATCTGGCCCATGAGATGCAGCAAAACGGTGAAGGCATTGTGCTGGATCAGTTCGCTAATCAGGATAATCCGCAGGCCCATTATGAGGGCACCGGGCCGGAGATCTGGCAGCAGACTCAGGGTCGGGTAACGCACTTTGTCAGTTCTATGGGAACTACGGGAACCATTATGGGTACGTCCCGGTTCCTCAAAGAGCAGAACCCGCAGGTGCAGATTGTGGGGCTTCAGCCCAGTGACGGCTCTTCTATTCCGGGCATTCGTCGCTGGCCGGAAGAGTATCTGCCGAAGATCTTTGATGCCAGCCGGGTGGATTCAGTCATTGATATTGACCAGACCCTGGCGGAGCAGACCATGCGGGCGCTGGCGGAGCAGGAAGGTATTTTCTGTGGCGTGTCTTCGGGTGGGGCTGTGGCCGGTGCTTTGCAGCTTGCCGGGCAGGTTGAGAATGCGGTAATCGTCTGCATTATCTGTGACCGGGGTGACCGTTACCTGTCTACCGGGGTGTTTAACCCCAGCTAATGTGGCAGGCTTTACGACACAAAAAAGGCGCTGAGAAATCAGCGCCTTTTTTGTGTGTGCTGTCAGCCGTTTCCGCCGGGCGGGCTGGTGGGTGGCCGTTCACCGATATTGACGTTAAGGGTGTGGCGGCGGCCATTACGCAGCAGATCAACCTGTACCTGATCACCCGGCATATAGCGGGCGATCTGGTTTTTAGACAGCTGGGTGTTGGTAATGGGGGCACCGTTGATGGCGATAATAATATCGCCAGGCTGTAGTCCGGCGCGGTGCGCCGGGCTGTTGCGATAGAGGCCGGCAACCAGCAGCCCCTGCATGTTCTGCAGGCCGAAAGACTCCGCCAGCTGGGGCGTCATCGGCTGGATCTCTATGCCCAGCCAGCCACGAATTACCCGGCCATGTTTGATCAGATCCTGCATCACTGATAGCGCCAGCTTGCTGGGTATGGCAAAGCCAATTCCCTGGGAGCCGCCGGACTTGCTGAATATTGCGGTGTTGATACCGATCAGGCGGCCAAACGCATCCACCAGAGCACCTCCGGAGTTGCCGGGGTTGATGGCGGCATCGGTCTGGATGAAGTCTTCGTAGGTGCTCAGCCCCAGGCTGTTGCGTCGGGTGGCGCTGACAATGCCCATGGTAACGGTCTGGCCGACGCCAAAGGGGTTACCAATGGCCAGTACGACGTCGCCAACACTGAGCTGGCTGGAGTTGTTGAGGGTGATGCTGGGCAGGTTGTCGAGGCTGATTTTCAGTACGGCCAGGTCGGTATCTGGATCAGTGCCAACGACTTTGGCAACGGCTTCCCGGCCATCGGTCAGGGCCACTACGATGCTGTCGGCCCCTTCTATTACATGGTTGTTGGTAACGATGTAGCCTTCGGCGGTAAGTATAACGCCGGAGCCCAGGCTTGATTCGATCCGGGCGCGTTCGGGGGTGCTTTGTGCATCAAAAAACTTGCGAAAGAATGGATCGCTGTAAAGTGGGTGTTCTGCCTGGGGCACCAGGGTGCGGGTGTAGATGTTGACTACGGCGGGAGCGGCTTTATCAACGGCGTCGGCGTAGGAGACCGGGCCCATGCCGGTTGGTGAAGGCAGCGCTGGCTGTGCCGCAGTGCGGGACTCGATCACTGAGACGGTGGTGACGCCAGGTCCCAGTACATCCGGGAACAGGTTCAGTAGCGCAACGGCTGCCAGAATGCCGACAACAATCGGCCACATTAAAAAGGTGAATCGGCGCATAAGCGGGTCTGTTCTTTTCAGGTAATGCCCATGATAGAGACCTGATTGTGCCATGTTTAACCCGGTGGCGGGCTTGCAGGGCTACCAGATTTAATCTGGCGGTAATCTTAGCATGCCCCGGCTCTGGCAGCAGGTAATGGTTGAACATAACTCTATGTTTATTAAAGGGCGAGGTGATACCGGGTACACTGGGAGGCATGAATATGTGTGCATAATTTTCTGTGGGGTGGAGAGTCGATATGGCGGTTCAACTGGATACGCTGCTGGCGTACTGCAATGAGTTGATGGGGCCGGGCCGGTTTCGGGATTACTGTCCCAATGGCCTGCAGGTGGAAGGAAAGCCGACGGTGCAGCGGCTGGTAACCGGCGTGACGGCGTCACAGGATCTGCTGGATGCGGCGGTGGCCTGGCAGGCTGATGCAGTGCTGGTGCACCACGGTTATTTCTGGAAGGGTGAGTCCGAGGTTATTACGGGCATCAAACGTAAGCGGCTGAAAACACTGTTGCAGCACGATATCAGCCTGATTGGTTATCATCTGCCGCTGGATGCGCATCCGAAACTGGGTAACAACGCTCAGCTGGGGGCGTTGCTGGGGTTGAAAACGACAGGCTCGCTGGAGCTGGGCAACCCGGACAGTATTGGGCTGGTCGGGGAGCTGGCGCAGCCGCTGTCAGCTGCGGACTTCGCTGCGCATATCAGTCAGCAGCTGGGTCGTGAGCCGTTGCTGATTGAGGGCGGTAGTCATGAGGTGCGTACGGTAGGCTGGTGTAGCGGCGGGGCTCAGGGCTATATCGATAAGGCGATTGCCCAGGGGCTGGATGCGTTTGTTTCTGGTGAAGTGTCGGAGCCTACTTTTCATGCGGCACGTGAAAATGGCATTCACTATTTTGCGGCCGGGCATCATGCGACGGAGCGCTATGGAGCTAAAGCACTGGGTGAAGCGCTGGCGGCTGAGTTTGGTCTGGAGCACCAGTTTGTCGATATTAATAATCCGGTGTAAGCGCCGGGCGTAAAAAAGCCGGGATATCCCGGCTTTTTTGTACACAGCTATGCTGCATGATCAGGCTGTGGTTTTGGCGGGCTCCGGTTTTTCCGGGTCAGCCTTGTCAACGGTGCTGTCGGTCAGGTCGGCAGGGCTTTGTGGCACCGGCTCGGCTTTTTCCTGCAGGCCGTATGTTTCGGACAGGGTGCCTTCTTCATCGGCTTTCTTTGGTGCGTAGTCACGCGGTGGCTCTGGAATGTTGTTGGCCTCCGCATTTGGTACTGCGTCGGTTACCGTTGGGATTTCGACCTCTGTTTCCTCGGCCAGCCGTGGCTGCATGGAGGCTTCCAGGCTTTGTGCGGCGGTGCCGTCTTTGCACAGCTGTTGTGCACTGCTGGCCAGGTGCTGGTGCACATCTTTGTAGCTTTCTGTCAGGTTGTTCACCAGCTCGGCGGTGCGGGCGAAATGGCCGTTAACCTGTTCTTTATAGTTGTTCAGCTCCTGGTGGGCGGCGTCCAGCTGTCTGGTCAGCTCGTCCTGCTGGCTGGTGTCATTTGTTGATGAGCGCCCCATCAGATAGCCAATAACGGCACCAATGGCCAGCGCCACGATACCAATAACCCATACGCTGCTCTGTTCCACAGTGACTCCTTGGTTGGTTCTGCCAGCAGCGGTAAAAAACGCTGCTGGTATGGTTGTTGTTTTCAGGCTACCAAGATTACCTTAACCCGCCGGTAAAGCCTATGTGTCTGTTGCGGCTGGGGTTGTTACGGGTCAATTGAATGAGATGCAGGCTGCCTGTTCAGCCCCAGAGGCCATCTGCACGAGGCTGTACCAGAATGGGCAGGTAGCGAATAACAAACAGCAACCAGGCCAGCATCCACAATCCACCGGAGATATGCAGTGCAGTATTCCATGGCAATGGCAGCCAGTGGATGCTGACCCGCACCAGGGCGCTTAGCAGCAGGCAGACAAAGGCAGTAACCATCCATGCGTTCACGGCGAGTGGGCGACCGGTATGGCCCAGTGATACCCGTGCCATCATGCCCAGTGTCAGGCCGCCAATGCCACCAACGGTGAAGGCGTGCAGGGCAATACTGGAAGATATCCAGCCCAGCTGAGCAAAGGTCTGTAAGCCAAATCCCAGGACGATAAAGCCGTAGCCGGCATGCAATATCCATAACAGAGGATGCTGTCGCAGTGCCGGTTGGTACCAGCCTGCCAGCCGGACCAGTTGCAGGGTAAACAGG
>Ga0193950_1000318_pt1 | contig 11076 bp, 8 predicted proteins | sample BB_1_MG_FD_144485 | JGI IMG/M metagenome (GOLD analysis project Ga0193950, IMG submission 144485) | Microbial mat bacterial communities from the Broadkill River, Lewes, Delaware, United States - BB_1_MG | ecosystem: Environmental > Aquatic > Freshwater > River > Microbial mats | place: USA...
TTCTCTGACATGATCTCGATCGGTTTGAGCTCACCCTGCTCTAATCGGGCAACGACCATATGAAAGCTGTTTGAACCCAGGTCGATTGCGGCCAGCAAGGGGGCCTGGGAACTGGGCTGTTCGGTTGTTGTCATTTGTAATCCTCGTACTGACATATGCCCGTCGCGACTATCTTTACTATAAGCGTAGTGCGCTCCGCGAGTGTTGCGCTGCAACATGGTGGCTTCGAAATTCGCGACAGAGTACCAGATGGGGCAAGCCTTGGCAGCTGATGTGAGGCGGATTTAGTGGCTTTAGCCCTGGTATTTACAGGGTATTATCCGGGGCGTCGGTGGCGCATTACAGTGTTGCAGCGGCGTGAGCATTTATACAAATTGTGATGACAGTGGTATTATCCCAGGCTGATTTGAATTGCACCTCGTGCTTAGAAGAGAGAATCCCATGAGCGAAAACATCGTAAATGTTACTGACGCCAGCTTTGAAGACGATGTCCTGAAGGCAGATGTACCTGTTCTGGTCGATTACTGGGCTGAGTGGTGTGGTCCGTGCAAAATGATCGCGCCGGTACTGGAAGAGATTGCCAAAGAGTATGATGGTCGTCTGAAAATTTGTAAGCTGAATATCGATGAAAACAATGAAACACCGCCTCGATTCGGTATTCGTGGTATTCCGACTCTGATGCTGTTTAAGAGCGGCAACATGGAAGCGACCAAAGTGGGTGCGCTGTCCAAGTCTCAGCTCGCGGCGTTTATTGACGCTAACCTGTAATATACAGGCCGGTTATTCGGCGTAGAAATGTGCTTTCGACACATTTCTGCCCGAATGGCTGTATTTACTAGACAGCTAATCTGCAACGGATTATAGTGTCGTCAGTCTCAGGCTTCCTGACAGCCAGCATCGGCAGAACGGACGCCGCGTTACCGAGTCAATCAGTACTCAGTACCTTCCAAACCTTCCATTCAGAATAAAATTGCGGGGCCTTATGCCCTGGTCAACTATGAATCTTACCGAACTCAAACAGAAGAGCGTTCCCGAGCTACTGGACATTGCCAAAGATATGGCGATGGATAACCTTGCTCGTTCCCGTAAGCAGGATGTGATCTTTGCCATCCTTAAACGTCATGCTAAAAGCGGCGAAGATATTTACGGTGACGGTGTGCTGGAGATTCTCCAGGACGGTTTCGGTTTCCTGCGTTCCGCTGACTCCTCCTACCTTGCTGGCCCTGATGATATCTACGTATCACCAAGCCAGATCCGTCGTTTTAACCTGCGCACCGGTGATACTGTCGCTGGTAAGATCCGCCCACCTAAAGAGGGCGAGCGCTACTTTGCGCTGTTGAAAGTTAACGAGATTAACTACGACAAGCCAGAAAACGCCAAGAACAAGATCCTGTTTGAGAACCTTACGCCGCTGTTTGCTCAGAACCGCCTGCGCATGGAACTGGGTAATGGTAGTACCGAAGATCTCACCGCTCGCGTGATCGATCTGGTCTGCCCGATGGGTAAAGGTCAGCGTGCATTGATCGTATCGCCGCCGAAGGCGGGTAAAACGCTGATGTTGCAGAACATCGCCAACAGCATTACCCGTAATAACCCGGAAACTCACCTGATTGTGCTGCTGATTGATGAGCGCCCAGAGGAAGTGACCGAGATGCAGCGTACCGTGCGCGGTGAAGTGGTTGCGTCTACCTTCGATGAGCCGCCAGCACGCCACGTGCAGGTTGCCGAGATGGTGCTGGAAAAAGCCAAGCGCCTGACTGAGCATAAGAAAGATGTGGTTATCCTGCTGGATTCCATCACCCGTCTGGCCCGTGCCTACAACACGGTGATCCCGTCTTCCGGTAAAGTACTGACCGGTGGTGTGGATGCTCATGCGCTGGAACGTCCAAAGCGTTTCTTTGGTGCGGCACGTAACATCGAAGAAGGCGGCAGCCTGACGATCATCGCGACAGCGCTGGTGGATACCGGTTCCAAGATGGATGAAGTTATCTTTGAGGAATTCAAAGGTACGGGTAACTCCGAGGTTCATCTTGATCGTAAAGTGGCTGAGAAGCGCGTGTTCCCGGCGATCAATATCCGTCGCTCCGGCACCCGTCGTGAAGATCTGCTGACTACTGAAGAAGAGCTGCAGCGGATGTGGATTCTGCGCAAGCTGCTTGATCCGATGGAAGACAGTGCTGCGACTGAGTTTGTTATCGACAAACTGAAGGACTTCAATACCAACGATGAGTTCTTCCTCTCCATGAAGCGGAAGTAATACTGATCCAGTTACTAAAGGGTAAGCGTAAAAGCTTGCCCTTTTTTATGTCCAGATAAAGCTGATTGTGTTTATGGCGACTGCAAAATATAAAGATCTGCGCGATTTTATCGACATGCTGGAACAGCGTGGCGAGCTTAAGCGTATCAAGCAGGAAATTGATCCGGTGCTGGAGATGACCGAGATCTGTGACCGCACACTGCGTGCAGGCGGCCCTGCGTTGTTGTTTGAAAACCCTAAAGGCTACGACTATCCGGTGCTGGGGAACCTGTTTGGTACCCCGGAGCGGGTGGCCCTGGGGATGGGTGAAGAGAGTGTCTCTGCGTTGCGTGGTGTGGGCGAGCTGCTGGCCCAGCTGAAGGAGCCGGAGCCGCCCAAAGGGATGAAAGACGCCTGGGAAAAGCTGCCGGTGTTCAAGCAGGTGCTGAACATGGGACCCAAGGTGGTGAAAAATGCCGCCTGCCAGCAGCATGTGATTGAAGGCGATGCGGTTGATCTGTACAAGCTGCCGATTCAGACCTGCTGGCCGGGGGATGCCGGGCCGCTGGTCACCTGGCCGCTGGTGATTACCCGCGGGCCGAATAAGCCGCGCCAGAATCTGGGGATCTACCGTCAGCAGCTGATTGGCAAGAATAAGCTGATCATGCGCTGGCTGGCCCATCGCGGTGGTGCGCTGGACCTGCGTGAATGGCAGCAGCAACATCCGGGTGAGCGCTTCCCGGTAGCGGTGGCGCTGGGTGCTGATCCGGCGACGATTCTGGGGGCGGTGACGCCGGTGCCGGATACCCTGTCGGAGTATGCATTTGCGGGTCTGCTGCGTGGTGGTAAAACCGAGGTGACATCCTGTATTGGCAATGATCTGCAGGTGCCAGCCAGTGCTGAATTCGTCCTTGAGGGCTATATTGAGCCAGGTGAGATGGCTGATGAGGGGCCATTTGGGGATCATACGGGCTACTACAACGAAGTAGATTCTTTCCCGGTTTTTACCGTGGAGCGCATTACGCACCGTAACCGGCCGATCTATCACAGTACTTACACCGGGCGGCCGCCGGATGAGCCTGCCATACTGGGTGTGGCGCTCAATGAGGTGTTTGTACCGATTCTGCAGAAGCAGTTCCCGGAGATTGTAGACTTCTATCTGCCGCCGGAAGGCTGTTCCTACCGGATGGCGGTGGTGACGATGAAGAAGCAGTATCCGGGCCATGCCAAACGGGTGATGATGGGGGTCTGGTCGTTCCTGCGCCAGTTTATGTACACCAAGTTCGTGATTGTCTGCGACGATGATGTAAATGCCCGCGACTGGAATGATGTGATCTGGGCGATTACCACCCGGATGGATCCCAGCCGTGATACGCTGCTGATCGATAATACGCCGATCGATTATCTGGATTTTGCTTCGCCGGTGTCTGGGCTGGGCTCAAAAATGGGAATGGATGCGACCAATAAATGGCCCGGTGAAACGGACCGTGAATGGGGCGAGCCAATTACCATGGATGGGGCAGTTGTACAGCGGGTAGATGAAATCTGGGATTCGCTGGGTATATGAATGAGCGCATAATGGCGCTTGATGGGCTGCATGCTTCGGTTAGCGTGCGCTCAGGTGAAACCCTGCTGGCAGCGCTGGAGCGCTGTGGTTATAAAATGCGCCGTAGCTGCCGCAATGGGGTTTGTGAAATTTGTCAGATAACACTGCTTGAGGGTGAAGTTGAGCAGCGTTATCCCGCCGGTCGTTTTCAGGCGCCGCAGGCTGTACTGGCTTGTACTGCCACGGCGTTGAGTGACCTGCGTGTTTATATTGAGGGATTACAGATGCCCGGTGTTCTGGCTGTGAAAAAAGTGATCTGTGAGATCACGGAAACTGAAAAACTGAATCACGATGTCTACCGTATTCGACTGCAGATGCCGGCTACCGCTAGCCATGCAGTGGAGTACTATGCGGGTCAGTATCTGAATGTACTGTTGCCGACAGGTAAGCAGGCTTCATTCTCGATCGCGTCGGCGCCTGATATGGGCCGTGAGCTGGAGTTGCACATTCGTCATATTCCAGAAAGCGAGATGTCTTCAGCGATTGTTGACCATCTGCTGAATAATCCGAGTGTTGAGGTCGAGCTGCCGCACGGTGAGTGCTGTGTGCAGGCGACTCAGATGAAAGATGATACCCAGCTGATTATGGCAGCGGCCAGCACCGGTTTTGCTCAGGTGAAAAGCATGGTTGAGCATCTGCTGGCCAATCAGCACCATAACCCGATTCATATCTATTGGGGGGCGCGCAACGTTGAAGATTTCTACCTGGCAGACCTGCCAGAGCAGTGGGCGCGTGAGCATAGCCATGTAACAATGACACGCGTTGTTGAGCCGGATGCCGCCTCTGCCTGGCAGGGTCGTAAAGGTTTGCTGCCTGCAGCGATTCTGGAAGATTTCTCTGACTTTGAGAATACGCTGGTGATTGGCGCAGGCTCGCCTGGTATGGTCTACGCTCTGCTGGATGCCTGTGAGGCTGCCGGGATGAAAGAAGAGCAGATGAAGTCGGATGTGTTTGCCTACGCACCACGTCCAGCGAAGTAATCTGATCTGGCTTTTATTGCAGGCAAAAAGAAGCCGCACATTGTGCGGCTTTAATCTCTCTACATTTCTGCATAAAACGAGCATCGAACGGGCAGTGTTCAACGCGTACAACTGAGGGGAAACCCAGTGCCCGACGCAACAGCCGCAGAGGCTGTGCTGTGTCGATGTATGCAGTCTATGGTGTCAGAATGAAACCAGCCTGAATAGCGGAATAACATTAAGATGCTGTAATGATCGAGGTAGATCGCTGCTGTTTCAGTATTTTATTCTGGAACAAAAAAACGCCCGACGGTGAGTAACCGGCGGGCGTTTTTTTATGCCTGATTCTGCTTAGCTGGTCTGATCCGGCATTGGCAGGGCGGGCAATTTATCCGACAGCAGAAGCAGGTGCTCCTGCAGTGTTGTTTCTACCTGGTCTTTCTCGCCCAGGTGACGCAACAGGCGGATCAGTTCGGCCAGTGTTTCGCGGTCCGGGCTGTATTCCAGGCTCTGCTGGAAGTATTTCAGTGCTTCACCCCACTGCTTGTTACGCAGTGACAGGCGACCCAGGGTGAGCAGCAGCGCTGCGCTGTCCGGGTGCTGGCCAGTCCACTTGCGGGCCTGTTCCAGCTGCTGTTTCGGGTTGCTGCTGTTGATGCGGCCGTACAGGGCTACCAGACGCTCATCCCACTCGCGTTTGATCAGATCGCGCAGGGTTTTCTCGGCGCGGTCATCTGCATTGAGCTCGATCAGCATCTCGCAGTAACGCTCAACCAGTGCCAGATTACGGGTCATCTCGGCAGGCATGGAATCCCAGGCCTGAGCCAGGCGTTTCAGGCGTTCTTCATCCGGGGTGTCGGGGTTGAAGGCGGCTTTGGTGTCGTCCAGTCGGTTGATGTGTACGGTTTCGGTCAGAGCGACCATAGCATCACTTTGCAGCACCTGCTGTTTACGCATATCGGGCAGCAGGCTGGACAGGGACTGCCAGTCTTTAAGCTGGACGTAGACGTCTTTCAGCAATTTGATGATGTAGGTGTTGTTTGGTGCCATACGGCGCAGCTGCAGCAGCATTGCCAGGCAAGGCTCCAGCTGGCCACGGGCCAGTTGGAACTGTGCCTGGGTGATGCCTACGGCAACATCAGCATTAGGCGTGCTCTGGCGGGCTTTGTTCAGCAGCTCGTCGGCGGCTTTCTCATCACCTTGCTCATGGGCAGCGCGGGCGGCGGCCAGGTAGTTCACCAGTGCCAGCTCAGAACGGGCAGCCGCGCTGGTCAGCTGCTTCTGGGCCTTGTTCCAGTTGCCTTCAGACAGTGCCAGCAAGCCGGTTACGGTCTTGTTCTGTGCGCTGCGCTGGCGGCGGCGCTCGCGCCAGCCGCGCAGTTGTTCGGTAGGCAGGCGGGTGTTGAATACCAGGTTAAGCACCCAGTGCAGCAGCATAAAGCTGATCAGCACGGTGACCAGCATCACCCAGAGGCTGGTTTCAACTGTTGTCTGGTTGTAGGACAGCAGCACGTAGCCGGGGTCCTGCACCATCTTTTCTCCAACCCAGGCACCGCCAACCAGTACCAGTATCATTAACAGAAAGAGCTTTTTCATTGGCCAGCTCCTTTCTGTTTAAGTGCTGTCATCTGTTGCAGGTAGGCCTTCAACTCAGTCAGTGAGTTGGAGATATCCGGCAGGGTCGGGGATACCTGAGTGGATTTCAGTTCACCGATGCCGCGCAGCAGGGCCTGAGTGGTGCCATCATCCTGCTGGAAGTAGGTGCCCAGCCACTCTTCTGCTTTGTTCAGGGCGCTGTCGAAAGATTCCTGGCGGCGCTGTAGCAGTGCCAGCTGCGCCTGTTCGAGCATCAGGTTCAGGTTTTGCTGCAGGTAGTATTTCTGCTCCGGTGACAGCAGTGGCTTAACCGGCTCGTCGCGGTGCTGGATCACGATCAGTGATTCCAGTTTGGCCATCGCCTTGCCCCAGGACTCCTGGACACCGCTGGCCCAGCTGGCCTGTACGGATTCAGGGGTGATCTCTTTAAGCATTTCAGGCAGCTGGTGCTGCTGGCTCAACGGTGTTACGCGCAGATCTGCAACCTGACGGTTCATTGCGCCGAGTTTCAGGAACAGTCCTTCGCTATCCAGCTGTGGCACTGCTTCCAGCGCGGCGATATCAGCGGCAACCGCTTTGCGGATATCGTAGATGGTAACGTCGTCGGTTTCGGCCAGAATCTTGTCAGCTGATTTGAGCAGCTGCAGGGCACCGTTAACGGTGTTTTCCATCAGGATGCGCTGGTTGGCCAGTCGCAGCAGGTATTCAACCTCTGCCAGCAGCCAGTCTTTGCGGCTGTTGTGCTGCTGGGCCATAACCTGCTTCATGGAGCGGGTCAGGCGGTTCTGTAGTTCGTTAACATTGTTCTTGTCGGTATTGGCCTGGGCTTTGACTTCGCCAAGCTGGCGGTTGACATCGGCCAGGTTGCTGCTCAGGTCGCTACGTGCGCCGCTGAGCATGCTGTCTACCTTGGCGTTGATTTCGCTGCGCAGCTGTACGTTCTGCTGTGTCTGCTGCATGCTCATCCAGTACAGGTAACCGGAGGCACCCAGCGCAGCAAAGGACAGGGCCAGTGCCAGCTTGCCCGGCCAGGTTGCGCCAGCTGTTGTGGCTGCGGCTGGGGCGTCGCCGTTGCCGTTGTCTGAGGGCTTGTTGCTGGCTTTGTGCGAGGCCTTGGCGGCTTTGGCGTTATCAGCGCGCGGAGTTTCCGCTGCAGGCTGGTCGGCCTTGCTCTCGTTGTTCTCGTTACCGGCGCGAGCGCCACCGCGCTTACCGCGGCTGCGGTTACGGGAACGGCCACGGCCTTCAGGACCTTTTTTATCTGAGCTGTGCTGCTCAGTGTTGTCGGTCGCTTTGGGCTCAGTCTTTGGCGCCTGCTCTTTAGCGTCGCCAGCTTTGTTGTTATCAGTTGTGCTCATGGTCGCTTTCCAAATCCATATCAGGCAATAGCGCCTGGATCATGGCGCGGTCATCGGGGCCTAGTGCTACCCGGACCTGCAGCCAGCTTTGTTGTTGAGCCAGTGAGGCGATTCGTTCACTGGGTACAATCAACGGGTGATGTTGTAACGATGTAAGCCTGGGGCCTGCCAGTGCCTGCAGATTATCCAGTGCCTGAGCACTGGTGACCAGCAGAGCGTCGAGGGGTGTCGTCAGTGCACTGTTCAGCTGCGCCTCACTGTAGTGTGGGCAGCTGCGCTGATACAGGTTGGCATAGTCAACCTCAGCGCCCCGTTGTCGCAGGGTGTCGGCCAGTAATTCCCGGCCACCCTGGCCCCGCATGATCAGAATCTTCTGGCCAGCAATCGCCTGTAGCGGCGCGGCAGCCAGCAGGGCTTCCGAATCGTACCCTTGTTCGCTGTGAAATGCAGTAATGCCATAGTCGTTCAGTACGCTGGATGTACGGCTGCCAATGGCCAGCCAGTTGACACCCAGCGGTAGCTGAGGCCAGTACTGATCGATCCAGTCAGCACCGATGCGGGCGGCATTGGCGCTGATGAATATTACACTGTGGTACAGATCCAGATCGAGGATACGGCTTTTCAGCGGGTGATACGACGGGTCATCTTCCGTTACTGCATCAATCTGCAGTAATGGCAGTGGGACCGCTGTCGCCCCCAGCCGGGTCAGCTGGTCGATCTGTTGCTGTGCCTGATGGGTCGGGCGGGTAACCAGAATCCGTTGCCGGGCCAGAGGCTTAGTCATCGGCCTGATCATAAACGGCTTTAAGTATATCGCCGGCACCAGCATCCAGCAGGCGCTCTGCCAGGGTGATGCCCAGCTGTTCGCCATCTTCAGGTTTGCCGCTGATCTCATCGCGCAGAATCAGTGTGCCGTCAGGACGACCAACCAGACCCTGCAGGCGCATGCTGCTCAGATCATCGCTGATGGTGGCGTAGCAGCCGATCGGTACCTGACAGCCGCCTTCCAGCCGGCGGTTCATTGCTCGTTCCGCCAGTACGCGCCAGGCGGTGTATTGATGATGCAGTGGTTTGAGAAGTTCCAGCATCTCAATATCGTCATTTCGGCATTCAATACCGACAGCGCCCTGGCCGCCCGCAGGCAGGCTGAATTCAGTGTCCAGCTCCTGGGTGATACGGTCCTGCAGTTTCAGGCGCACCAGACCTGCAGTGGCCAGAATAATGGCATCGTAATCACCGTTATCGAGTTTACCCAGTCGGGTCTGCACGTTGCCGCGCAGCCACTGGATTTTCAGATCCGGGCGCTTTTCGCGCAACTGTGCTTCACGGCGCAGTGAGGAGGTGCCGACGACGCTGCCCGCAGGCAGTTCGTCCAGGGTTTTGAAATTGTTGGAGACGAAGGCGTCGGTAGGACGCTCGCGTGGGCAGATCACTGCCAGGCCCAGCCCGTCCGGGAATGCCATAGGGACATCTTTCATGGAATGTACCGCGATATCGGCGCGGTCTTCCAGCATGGCGTTTTCCAGTTCTTTGACAAACAGTCCCTTGCCGCCGACCTTGGCCAGGGGCGTATCCAGAATAATGTCGCCGCGAGAGGTCATGGTGACCAGCTCAACGGTCAGCTCGGGATGGTGTTTTTCCAGCTCTGCTTTCACGTACTCTGCCTGCCAGAGGGCCAGCAGACTTTTGCGAGTGGCGATGCGGACTGTCTTCTTACTCATTAGCCTGATCCTGTACTACCCGCCACAGCGGGGAAATTTGAGGGGGCATTGTAGCAGAATCGTACAATGGCCTGGCAGGCTGATGGTGGGCCGGTGCCAATTTCAACCGGAGTGCGGGCTGACCCAGGTCAATGGGAGTGAGGTCTGTAACGTAACGAGATGAAGTTGAAGGGCGCTAAAGTGCTCTTCGGGCCGCTGGGGGCTTCGTGGTATACTGTTGGCCACTTTTTTGGATCGAGCACATTGCTGCGAACGTAGAGGATTCTTCCATGAGCAACACAACCAACCAGCAGTGGGGCGGTCGTTTTAACGAGCCGACAGATGCTTTTGTCGCCCGTTTTACCGCCTCTGTTGAGTTTGACCAGCGTATGTATCTGCAGGACATTCGTGGCTCAATCGCCCACGCGAAAATGCTGACGGCTGCAGGCGTTCTGACCGAAGCTGAGCGTGATGATGTTCTGCGCGGGCTGGAAGAGATCCGTGTTGAGATCGAGAACGGCACCTTTGAATGGTCAGTGGCGCTGGAAGATGTGCATATGAACATCGAAGCGGCTCTGACGGCGAAGATCGGCATTACCGGTAAAAAGCTGCACACCGGTCGTTCCCGTAATGACCAGGTGGCCACCGATATCCGTCTGTACCTGCGCGATGAGATCGAACTGATTCTGGCGGAAATTACCCGCCTGCAGGAAGGCCTGCTGAGTGTTGCCGCGCGTGAAAACGATACTATTATGCCGGGCTTTACTCATCTGCAGACGGCACAGCCCGTGACGTTTGGCCACCACCTGATGGCCTGGTTCGAGATGCTCAGCCGTGATTACGGTCGCTTTGTTGATTGTTGCGAGCGTACCAACATCATGCCGCTGGGTGCTGCAGCACTGGCGGGGACAACGTATCCGATTCAGCGTGATATGACCTGCGAGCTGCTGGGCTTCAGCGCTCCGGCGGAGAACTCGCTGGATGCTGTGTCTGACCGTGACTTCGCTATCGAATTCTGTGCTGCTTCCAGCATTCTGCTGATGCACATGACCCGTATGTCGGAAGAGCTGGTGCTGTGGACCTCTGCGCAGTTTAACTTTATCAACCTGCCAGACCGCTTCTGCACTGGTTCATCTATTATGCCGCAGAAGAAAAACCCGGATGTGCCCGAGCTGGTGCGCGGTAAGTCCGGTCGTGTTTACGGTCACCTGATGAGTCTGCTGACGCTGATGAAGTCCCAGCCACTGGCGTACAACAAAGACAACCAGGAAGACAAAGAGCCACTGTTCGATGCCATTGATACAGTGAAAGGTTGTCTGCGTGCCTTTGCTGATATGGTGCCAGCGCTGGAGCCTAAGAAGGACAGCATGCGTGAGGCCGCCCTGCGTGGCTTCTCCACGGCGACCGACCTGGCAGATTACCTGGTGCGTAAAGGCATGCCATTCCGTGATGCTCACGAAGTGGTGGGTAAATCTGTTGCCTATGGCATCGAGCAGGGTAAAGACCTGGGCGAGATGACGCTGGCAGAGCTGGTGCAGTTCTCTGATACCATTGAGCAGGATGTATTTGATGTACTGACGCTGGAAGGCTCCGTTGCCGCCCGTGACCATATCGGCGGTAC
>Ga0193950_1000319_pt1 | contig 11029 bp, 12 predicted proteins | sample BB_1_MG_FD_144485 | JGI IMG/M metagenome (GOLD analysis project Ga0193950, IMG submission 144485) | Microbial mat bacterial communities from the Broadkill River, Lewes, Delaware, United States - BB_1_MG | ecosystem: Environmental > Aquatic > Freshwater > River > Microbial mats | place: USA...
TTGTAGTATCTCAAGATAGACTTGCAGTTGCAGTTGAGTCTATAGAAAAAGAGTTAGCCGAGCGTTTGGAGTACTACCAAAAAGAGGAAAAACATGTCGAGTACCAACGACTCAAACAAAGAGTTGAATTCGATTTAGAGATGATAGAAGCTACTGGTATGTGTAAAGGGATTGAAAACTATGCTCGACTACTTACTGATAAGAAAGAGGGAGAAACACCCTATTCTCTTATAGATTATTTTGAAGCAATGAATAAGCCATATCTACTCATCGTAGATGAATCACATGTAAGTCTTTCTCAGTTTAGAGGAATGCATGCAGCTGATAGAAGTAGAAAAGAGGTTTTGGTTGATTATGGTTTTAGATTACCATCTGCTTTAGATAATAGACCACTCAAATTTGATGAATACATCAATAAAAAAGCAAACTTTTTATTTGTAAGTGCTACACCAAATGACTTAGAATTAGATATGTCTTCAGAAGTTGCAGAACAAATCATACGACCTACAGGACTTCTTGATCCAGTAATTGAGATGATGGATAGTGAGTTCCAAGTTGAAAAACTGCACGATGAGATAAAAAAAGTTGTACAGAGAAATGAGAGAGTTTTAGTTACAGTTCTTACCAAAAAAATGGCAGAAGAGTTAGCAAACTATTATAGTGACTTAGGTATCAAAGTAAAATACCTTCATAGTGAGATAGATGCCATCGAGCGAAACCAAATCATAAGACAACTACGACTTGGAAAATTTGATGTACTTATTGGTATCAACTTACTTAGAGAAGGTCTTGATATCCCTGAAGCTTCGCTAGTAGCTATTTTAGATGCAGACAAAGAGGGATTTTTAAGAAGTAAAACAAGTTTAATACAAACTATGGGACGAGCTGCTAGAAATAGTAACGGTAAAGTAATTTTATTTGCAAAAAAAATAACAGATAGTATGCAATTTGCTATAGACACTACAAATGCAAGAAGAAAAATACAAGAAGAGCACAATAAAAAACATGGTATCACTCCAAAAACAACCATTAGAAAACTTGACGAAGACCTAAAAATGGAAGAGTATGACGATGTAGCATTAAAAATGGACAAGCTCAATAAAATGCCTGCATCTGAGCGTAAAAAAATGTTAGCAGAACTCAACAAACAGATGAATCAAGCAGCAAAAGACCTCAACTTTGAAGAGGCAATTCGTCTTAGAGATGAGATAGATAAGATAAAAAAGCTCTAAACTCTTTTTTATCTACTTTTCAAAACAACCTACTCGTAAACTATATATTTCACCATAAAATATTGTTACTTAAATTCTCAGAGTCAATCTCAAACCTATTATTTAAAAGCTATTGAAAAAATATCATATCATTATTATACGGTAAGACTAAGATATTTTTAGTTTTATAATAAAGGAGAAATTATGGATATTGGAATTCAAGCTGCCTTTGCAGCATTACCTATATTTGTGGCGGCAGTTTTATTGATAGGTTTGAGATTACCTGCAAAAAAAGCGATGCCGATTGTGTTTTTAGTTACAGCAGGTGTAGCTATATATGTTTGGGAGGTTACTTTTAATAGAGTTTTAGCTTCTTCGATACAAGGTTTATTGATTACTGTGGCAGTTTTATGGATTATATTTGGAGCAATTTTACTTCTTAATACCCTAAAACATTCAGGTGCAATGGCATCTATTAGAAAAGGATTTGATAATATAAGTCCCGATAGAAGAGTTCAAGTTATCATTATTGCGTGGTTATTTGGTTCATTTATTGAGGGCGCTTCTGGATTTGGAACACCTGCAGCGATTGCAGCTCCACTTATGGTAGCAATTGGATTCCCTGCTATGGCAGCTGTTATGATTGGTATGATGATTCAATCTACACCTGTATCTTTTGGTGCTGTTGGTACTCCTATTTTAATAGGTGTAAATAAAGGTTTAGATTCTGAAGGTATTGGAGCTACACTAAGTGCTCTTGGTTCAAATTGGGATACATATTTACAAATTATCACTTCAGAAGTAGCGATTGTTCATGCTATTACTGGTACATTGATTCCTTTATTTATGATTATGATGATGACTCGGTTTTTTGGTAAAAACAAATCATGGTTTGAAGGTTTATCAATTCTTCCATTTGCTCTTTTTGGTGGTGTTGCATTTACTATTCCTTATGCTTTAACTGGTGTATTTTTAGGAGCAGAGTTTCCATCATTAATAGGTGCACTTGTTGGTCTTCCTATTGTTACTTTTGCAGCAAAAAAAGGTTTCTTAATCCCTAAAAACACTTGGGACTTTGCGCCAAAAGAAGAATGGCCTACTATTTGGGTAAGTAAATTTGAGATGAAACTTGACTCGATGAGTGCAAAAGTACCAATGTCTTTAACAAAAGCTTGGATTCCGTATGTATTAGTTGCAGTTATATTAGTACTTACTAGAGTTTCGGATGAAGCAAAAGCATTTGTAAAATCATGGGTTATTCCATTTAAAGATATATTAGGAGAAGGGTTAGGATATACAATTACTCCACTTTATTTACCAGGTGGTATTTTAGTATTTGTTGTTTTACTTACTTACTTTTTACATAAAATGGAATTTAAAGAACTTAAAGAAGCATTTAGTGAGTCTTCAAAAGTTATGCTAGGAGCTGGTTTTGTTTTAGTATTTACGATTCCATTAGTAAGAATTCTTATTAACTCTGGTGTAAATGAATCTGGTTTTGACTCTATGCCTGTTGCTATGGCAAACTTTGTTGCGACATCTGTGGGTGATATCTATCCATTATTTGCACCAATGATTGGAGCATTAGGAGCATTTATTGCTGGGTCTAATACTGTATCAAATATGATGTTATCTCAGTTTCAATTTGGTGTTGCCGATGCATTAGGATTATCTACAGCATTTATGATTGCACTTCAAGCTGTTGGTGCTGCTGCTGGTAATATGATTGCTATTCATAATGTTGTAGCTGCATCTGCTACTGTTGGTCTTCTTGATCAAGAGGGTGAGACATTAAGAAGAACTATTATTCCTACTATTTATTATTGTCTTATGGCTGGTATATTAGGTATGATTGGGATGTATGTTTTAGGACTATCTGATCCACTACTAAAATAATAAAATAAGAGGGAAACCTCTTATTTTGTTTTAGACTGCATATTCATAGCAAGAGTATGCGCACTACTCCACGCCCAGTGTAAATTGTAACCACCACAGTCACCATCAACATCAAGAACTTCCCCAATAAAATATAAATCTTTTTGATTTTTTGATTCCATTGTTTCAAGATTTATCTGTGTTAATTCAACTCCCCCTGCACAAACCTCACAAGTTTCAAACCCTTTTGTATCAGTTATAGTAAACTGAAGATTTTTAATTGTTTTGACAATATTTATAATCTCTTTTTGTGATAAAAATTTTGCATATTTGATATGACTTGGTATATTTGAATTGAGCATTATATACTTCGCTAATTTTTTATTCATGATACCGTCAAGCCATAAATTTAATTCTTTATCTTGTAAGTTTTCAAGGCGTTTTGTAAGCATATTTACTAAAGTATCAAAACTAAAATCAGGCATTGTATCAACACTCATTTTAACTGTTTTTTGCGTTTGTAATTGTTTTGATATTTTTCTACTCAGATCTAATATCAAAGATCCAGATACTCCGTATTTTGTAAATAAGAAATCCCCTCTTTGATTATCAATCATTGCTTCAATCTTAACACCACTTACCACTTCTAGGTGCTTATTATTACAAACTAACTGAACTAAAGAAGCAACAGGTTTTATGAGTTTGTGTCTAAATTGTTTTGCAAACTGGTATCCACTTTCGCTACTACCTAATTTTGGCATAGCAATACTACCAGTTGCAATAATAAGTTTATCAAAATGTAAATTTTTATTTAATGTAAATTTTTTGCTTTGGTATTTTATATCCGTTATCTCATGATTGAGTTCAATCTTTACACCACTTTTTAACGCTTCATATTCTAGTATATCAACAATACTTGAAGAGGTTAATGATAAAGGATAAGCTCGACCACTTGCAACAACCTTGAATTCGATACCAAGCTTATTGAAAAGTGTTTTACAATCTTCATAACTAAAATTTGTAATATTTTTTTCTATTAAAGATATATTTGAATTTGAATAAAAGTTTTTTAATGAAATATTGTAATTTGTAACATTACATCTGCCATTTCCTGTGGCTAAAAGTTTTTTTCCAACCTTATTGTTCTTCTCAAATATAGTGACATGAAAACCTTTTTGAGACAGAAGAATTGAAGATAAAAGACCAGATGCCCCTGCACCTAGTATCGCTATATTTGTATTTTTGTTCATCTAACCTATTCTATTGTAAAATTTGTTGTGAACTCTTTGTCATTGTCTATTACTTTAAAAGTCCAGATTCCTTGTGTTCTACCTTGTATATACCTATAATCATAGATTGAACCATGGTACGCAGGAATTATCATCTCTCTTGTTCGAGTAACTATTCCATCTGGTTCAATCCATTCAACAGTAATGTTTTTTGCAAAAGAGACTCTTTCATGTGAATATTTACAAATAATTGAATTTTCATCTTCAAGAATTAAACAATCAACTTTTTTAGAATCTGCATGAAGCAGTGTCAAAAATAATGAACAACAAAAAAACAAATATTTTAATTTCATAACTTTCCCTTTAATTTTTAATCAACTATCTACTGTTCTCACGAATAACATATACATTTACTAAATCCAAATATTATCTATTAGTCGTGTAGTACCAATTTTTACAGCTACTAATATTATACTATTTTTCAACTCTATTGTTTCTATAGTTTGAAATTTTCTATTAACAATACTTACATACTCTATTTCAATTTTTTCAGAAGAGAGTATAGTTTTCATATTTTCTATAATCGTACTACAATTCAATTCTAAATTTCCAACTAATTTTGATGCTAAGTTTAAAGATTGTGAAACTTTTAAAGCTTCTACTTTCTCATCTTTACTGAGATATACATTTCTACTACTCAATGCCAAACCATCTGATTCTCGAACAATTTCACAAGGGACAATAGTAACATCCATATAAAAGTTTTCTACCATTTGCATTACAAGAGATAGTTGCTGAGCATCTTTTTTACCAAAATAAGCATTTGTAGGATTTACTATGTTAAACAATTTTAAAACTATTTGTAACACTCCATCAAAATGTCCCGGACGCTTTTCACCCTCTAAAATAAAACTATTTATTTTGGGTGCTTTTACTAAAACTTCATCTTGACTATACATCGTGTTAATATTTGGCATAAAAAGATAATCAACTTCACAAAGAGCACAGATCTTTTTATCTGATTCATCTTTTCGTGGATACTTATCTAAATCTTCATTTGCCAAGAACTGTGTAGGATTTACAAATATAGATACAACTACAACCTCATTTTCTTTTCTTGCTTTTTTGATGAGGGAGATATGTCCCTCATGCAATGAACCCATTGTTGGCACTAAGCCAATTGTTTTATTTTCTTGTTGAAGTTGTAGTTTTAACTCTTGTATGTTATTAATTATTTTCATGTATTATTATCGACTTTATATTTATAAATTTTATGCTTTTATATCTAACAATGTATCATGCATAGCATTTTGTGTTGAGATAACCTCTGCATTTGCAGTATATGCTATTGGTATCTCAATTTGTTTTACCATCTCTTTTACTAAATCAAAATCATTATTTACTATGTTTTCTTTTTCATTTATATTAGAAAGAGGAGTGTTACTTGCAATTGTGGATGCACTTTTATCTAAGTTTTTTTCAAGTTGTATCATCGAATTAACATTATTGTTTATTTGCATTTTCTTCCCCTTGTAATTGAAGTAGTATTTTATTTAAATTCGATTGTGAAGCTATCGCATTATCAGCACCACTTGTATTTGAAGGAGCTGAAGCTGCTTTTTGCAACATATCTAACTTAAAAGCAGCAGCTTTAGGATCATCTGGCATAGAAGTTTCCAATCGCACACTCCCACCAACAGCATACATTTTGCCATCTGGTCCTTGTTGATACGAATATGATATAGGTGCTGTAGTATGTCCTATACTAGCATGAACCTGTTCATGTGTTCTAATTTCAGCATCTTTGTTTTTAAATTTTTCTAAAACTCGTGCAAAATCATCATCGTCATACTTGTTTATTGAAGCTTCAATATAATCTTGTTTTTTTACAGATTCTATTTTATCTTTCTCTTCAAGTTTTTCAATCTCTGCGTGTTTGGTAGACAGTTTTGTGTATAATTGATGAAGAGAAATATTTTCAAATTGTTCTGTTATTATATCCATAAATGTCTCCTTTTATTTGATTATACAATAATAATAGTTACAAATCAAAATTTCTATTTTCTTTCTAAAAAAAATCTCAATTGCATAACTTAATTTTAATCGATAATTAGATATAATTCTGCTTATTTAAAGCTTAAGGATTAATATGACATCAACATTATTAATAATACAATTTGTTTTAGCAATTTTAATTACAATTGCTATTTTATTACAGAAGAGTTCAAGTATGGGACTTGGGGCATACAGTGGTAGCAACGATTCTATGTTTGGAGCAAAAGGTCCTGCAAATTTTCTAACTAAAATTACATTTGGACTTGGTATATTAATAGTACTAAATACACTTTATCTTGGATATTTATACAACCAAGAATCTTCGAAAAGTGTTATTGACAATGTGGAAATCAACTCTTTAATTCCTAGTGCACCTGTTACAGATGCTATTCCAGCATCAACTGCACCTGTTGCACCTTCGTCTAACTAATTAATTAATAGAAATGAAATATTTATTTCTATTAATTATCTCAACTTCTTATATTTTTGCAAATGCTCATATATTTGTTTATCATCGTTTTGCTGATGAAAGATATAAGAGTGCAAATACAACACTAAAAGAGCTTACTAGACAGTTTGAATACTTTAAATCTAATAACTACGAAGTGGTTCCACTTTCAAAAATCTTAGACAAACTAGAAAAAAAAGAATCTATTCCTGAGAAATGGATTGCATTAACTATTGATGATGCATATAAAAGTTTTTATGATCATGGTTTAGAAGTTTTTAAAAAATACAATTATCCATTTAGTTTATATGTTTATGTAAAAGCTACAGAGAAACATTACGGTGATTATATGAGTTGGGAACAGATTAAAGAAAGTTCTAAGTATGGGGAAATTGGTTTACATTCATATTCTCATCCACGATTACAAAATTTATCACAAAAAGAGATTGTAGAAGACACAAAAAAAGCATTTGATATTTTTGTAAAAAATACAAATATCACTCCAACAACTTATGCATATCCGTATGGCGAGTTTAACGAAGAGGTTACAAATACACTCAAAACTAACTTTAACTTTCGAGCAATTCTAAATCAAAATACTGGCTCAGTAAATCAAAAAACTAATATTTACGATATACCAAGAATAGCTTTAGTTGGTGATGTAAATATCAATCACAAATTACGATACAAAACTTTTGATGCAACTTGGATAGAACCAAAACAATTTCCAAAAGATGGTGTACTAAAAAAAATAACAGTTCAAGTTGATCCTAAATATAAAAAGCTAAAACTTTACATAACTAGTGAAGGTTGGCGAGATGTTACAGTAAAAAATGGTTTAGTAGATTTAAATCTAAATATATATCTAAAACGGGCAAGAACAAGAGTAATATTGGGACCAAATGTCTTTACTATTTCTAATAAAATTATAAATAAAATTAAAACTAAAAAAGGGGAATAAAATGATTAACGAAAATTATGAAGAAACAAAAGAAAATATGGATAAGTCTTTAGAGGCTTTAAAAAGAGATTATCAAACACTAAGAACAGGTAAAGTACAACCGAGTATTTTAGATAATATCACAGTAGACTACTATGGAACACAAACAGCTTTAGCACAAGTTGCTTCTATTCTTGTACCTGACGCAACAACAATTAATATTTCACCTTGGGAAAAACACTTAGTTGGTGAGATTGAAAAAGCTATAAGTGCTGCAAATATTGGAGTAAATCCAAATAACAATGGAGAATCAGTACAACTATTTTTCCCACCAATGACACAAGATCAAAGAAAAGAGAGTGTTAAAGGTGCAAAAGTGATGACAGATAATGCAAAAGTTGCAATCAGAAACATCAGAAAAACTGCAAACGATAAAATCAAAAAGCTTTTAAAAGACAAAGAGATTACAGAAGATGATTCAAAAAGAGCACAAGATGAGATTCAAAAAATCACTGATTCTTATGTTGCAAAAGCAGATGAACTTTTCAAAGCTAAAGATATTGAAATTATGAAGATTTAATCATGAATGTAGAACAAATTTACAAAGACTCAAATGCACTTCTTGAAGGGCATTTTAAATTAAGCAGTGGTAACTTTTCAAAGTTTTATTTACAGTCAGCAAAGGTTTTAGAAGACCCAAAAACTGCAAAGTTACTTGCAGAAGCATTAGCAGAGCAGATTAAAAAATCGGGTATTAAAGTTGATGCTGTATGTTCACCTGCTTTGGGTGGACTCATTGCTGGTTTTGCACTTGCAACTGCACTTGATGTAAGATTTATTTTTGCAGAGCGCGTTGATGGAGAGATGACTATTAGAAGAGGTTTCGAAGTAACAGAAGGTGAAAATTATATCATTTGTGAAGATATTATCACAACAGGTGGATCTGCTTTAGAAGCTGCTAAACAAGTTGAAGCTGATGGTGGAAATATTGTAGCTTATGCTGCACTAGCAAACAGAGGATTTTGTTCAAGAGTTGGTAGTGATTTAAAACAAAAAGATAATTGTAAATTACCATTAGATAAGCCATTATTCGCTTTAGAAGATTTTACTTTTGAAATGTATTCGCCAGAAGAGTGTGACTTTAAGGATATAGCATACAAACCAGGAAGTAGAGGGAACTAATCCTCACTTCTATTTAAATTTTCCACCTTCCCAGTATTCATCAGACAAGCCTATTTTTTTATCTTCAGCATCTTTTCCAGTTAAGTTAATAAAACTCGCCTTCCATTTCGTATCTCCACCACCTGCTGCTCTAACTTTGTATTTATCTTTGCTATCTGGTTGTGTAGAATAGAAATATCCTGCTGCTCCTGCAATAATTAGTACTATAAGTATCGTTAAAAAGTTTGATTTTTTTTCTTGTTTTTGTGCCATATTTTATCCTTTTAATAATTGGATCAAAATAAGAGTAGAGTTTATATATAAGAATATTGCAACTCAGCCATCTTAAATTAAGACCTGTAGCTTTCCGTCCTTACCTCACGGTAAGTTTGGCTAGTAGTGGTTTTATTTGATAAAATCTTTTCCATCAAATTTAATAATAGCAGAACCCCATGTAGCTCCACCTCCAAATGCGTCTAAAAGCATAGTTTTCCCATTTGTTAGTCTTCCATCTTCATAACATTCATTCATTGCCATTGGAATCGATGCAGATGAAGTATTACCAAATTTTTCTACTGTTAAAACTTTTTGACTATCATTCAATTTCAATGCAGCCCCAACAGCTTTTATAATTCTAAAATTTGCTTGATGTGGAATAAATAAGTCAATATCTTCATTTGTGTAATTGTTTTTTGCCATAATTTTTTCAACATCAGAAGTTAATGTTTTCACTGCAATTTTGAAAGTTTCATTACCTTTCATGTGCATAAATTTTTCATCTGCGCTTCCAACACCAGGAATATAAAGAATATCACTCAATGCACCATCAGCACTACACTGAACATCAACTATAGATTTTTCTTTATCATCTGTAGTTGAGATAATAGCAGCACCTGCACCATCTCCGAATAACATACATATACTTCTATCAGTATAATCCATAACATTACTAGCTTTTTCTGCACCAACAATCAGTACATTTTTTTTCATACCTGATTCAACGAATGCTTTTGCAACACTTACAGCATAAACAAAACCTGTACAAGCTGCACTAATATCAAATGCCATAACATCTTTAATACCTAATTTATCAGCTATCAAACAAGCTGTTGCAGGCATTGCGCTAAAGTCTGGACTTAATGTTGCACATATTACTAAATCTATTTCACTTACATCTATACAAGCACGCTCAATAGCAACCTTAGAAGCTTTAACACCCAAATCACTTGTATTTTCATCAGGAGCAGCTATTAATCGTTCTTTAATTCCTGTTCTTTTAAAAATCCATTCATCTGTTGTATCAATTTTATCAGCAAACCATTGGTTTGTTCTAACTTCTTTAGGCAAATATGCCCCTATAGATTTAAATGAAGCATACATAATTTAATCCTTAAATTGTTTTAATTTATCTTCTATATCTTGATTTAGATTTGAATCAGCAGCCGCTATAGCTTGGAAAATAGCGTTTTGCATGGCTTTAGCATTAGATTTTCCATGTGCAATAATTACAGGAGCTTTTACCCCAATTAATGGAGCACCACCATATTCAGCATAATCAACTTTTAATTTCAATTTCTTAAAAACTTTTCTCATTAAGACTGCACCAGCAATAGAAACTAAAGATCTTCTTAAATTATCTTTGATAATTTTTCCAATAGTATCAGCTACACCTTCTGCTGTTTTCAACATAATATTACCTATAAAACCATCACAAGCAACTACATCAACTGTACCATTAAAGATATCATTTCCCTCAACATTACCTATAAAGTTTGGAAGATTTTCTAGCATTTTAAATGCTTCTTTAGAAACTTCGTTTCCTTTTGACTCTTCTTCACCGTTACTTAATAATCCTGTCATAGGATTTTCAACTGCTAAAACATCTTCAGCATACACTTGACCCATAATTGCAAATTCACATAAGTTTTTAGAATCGCAATCTACATTTGCACCAACATCTAACACTAAAGTTGTACCACTTACGGTTGGCATCAATGTAGCAATAGCAGGTCTACTTACACCTTTAATTCTTCCTATTCTAAGCGTTGCTAAACTCATAGATGCACCACTATGACCAGCACTTACATAGGCATTAGCTTCACCTGTTCTT
>Ga0193950_1000321_pt1 | contig 10948 bp, 10 predicted proteins | sample BB_1_MG_FD_144485 | JGI IMG/M metagenome (GOLD analysis project Ga0193950, IMG submission 144485) | Microbial mat bacterial communities from the Broadkill River, Lewes, Delaware, United States - BB_1_MG | ecosystem: Environmental > Aquatic > Freshwater > River > Microbial mats | place: USA...
CTCGGCAGAACATTAGTGGCAGTGCCTGGTTACCCAACGTCGGTTTTGGTGAACCCAGTGAAAACTGGCAGCATTACTTCAAACGCGAACTGGCCCGGCTCAGCAACAATGACAAACAGCACCCGATGGTGTTCTACTGTCGTGCGGATTGCTGGATGTCTTGGAACGCCGCCAAACGTGCTCATCTACTCGGTTACCAGCAACTATACTGGTACCGTAATGGCATTGATGGCTGGCAGGAGGCGCAGCTACCCATGGTAGATGCCACCCCTGTCGCCTGGCCCTAGTACTCGGACCACCCAGCCACCGACACCCAACACAATAAGAAAAGCCGGAGACGCCCTGTGTACGATATTCTGATTGCCGATGACCACCCGCTGTTTCGTGAAGCGATCGTAAATGTCATTCAATCCAATTTCCCAGACTGCACCCTGCGTGAAACCGAAAATCTGGATAACGCCGTCGCGCTCACTGAGCAGCACAGCGACCTGGATATGATCCTGCTGGATCTGAACATGCCAGGCATGAACGGCCTCAACGGCCTGATCACCCTGCGCAACAGCGCCCCGACCATTCCTGTCGTCATCGTTTCTGCCGAAGAAGATAAACAGATCGTTTTACAGGCGATCACCTATGGCGCGGTCGGCTTTATTACCAAATCCCTGTCCCGCGATGAAATGGCCGCCGCGCTGAAACAGGTGCTGGCCGGTCAGGTATACCTGCCCTCCAACATCATCCGCGCCAACCCGACAGAAACCCCACAACGCCGCCGCCAGGAAGAGAACCAGCTGGACCCGGAGCTGCTCTCCTCCCTCACCCGCCGCCAGCTGCTGGTGCTCGAGCGCATGGCCAAAGGTGAAGCCAACAAACAGATCGCCTACAACCTCAACATCGCTGAGACCACAGTAAAGGCCCACGTATCAGCCATCCTGCGCAAACTCGGCGTCCACAACCGCATCCAGGCAATCCTCTCCGCCAGCAACGTCGACTTCAGCCAGTACCTTAAACGCTGATTTGATCTGCCAGAACGGATCGCCAGCAAGCTGGCTCCTACACAAACACCCCACCCGTAGGAGCGAGCTTGCTCGCGATAGATACCCCGAACCATCACCACAATCCTCCGACATACGACACCACCCCCGTAGGAGCGAGCTTGCTCGCGATACACGCCTACCTGCACACACAACCCCACCGACACCACCAGTACTTCGGTCGTAGATCTCTACGACCAAAACACCCCTCTGGCGACCCCAAAGTACCATGTTGAACCGGCCCTCCAGTTCCTATTATCGAAGTGTCACAACTGATTCCCTTTACTAAATAAAAACAAGGAGCTAGCCATGTGGACCAAGCCTGCATTTGAAGATATGCGTATCGGTTTCGAAGTAACCATGTACTTCGCCAACCGTTAATCGCAACGGTAAGACCAGGCCAGCACCCCCTGCTGGCCTGCGACTTCCCCGCTTTTCCAGCACCAAGCACCAAACACCAAGTTCACCCAGACAACAGCCCGAGATCACAATAACAATGAAAATCCAGGTATTAGGCTCTGCCGCCGGTGGTGGCTTCCCCCAGTGGAACTGTAACTGCAACAACTGTCGCGGCCTGCGTGACGGCACCCTCAATGCCCGTGCCCGCACCCAGTCCTCCATTGCCATCAGCGTTAACGGTGAAGACTGGCTGCTGTTCAACACCTCACCCGATATCCGCGCCCAGCTCGACAGCTTTGGCCCCATGCAACCGGCCCGCTCCATTCGCGATACCGGTATTGCCGCCATCGTGCTGATGGACAGCCAGATCGACCACAGCACCGGCCTGCTGATGCTGCGCGAGGGTTGCCCGCATGAGGTCTGGTGTACCGATATGGTCAAACAGGACCTGAGCAGCGGCTTCCCGATTTTCACCATGCTCGAGCACTGGAACGGTGGCCTGAACTGGAACCAGATTCCCATTGCCGAGGGTAAAAACAGCTTTGAGATCCCCCAGACACCGGGGCTGAAGCTCACTGCCGTGCCGTTGCTCTCCAGCGCGCCGCCATACTCTCCGCACCGTAACGACCCCCACCCTGGCGACAACATCGGCATGCTGGTTGAAGACACCGCCAGCGGCAAAACCCTGTTTTACGCGCCAGGACTGGGCCAGATCGAACCTCACCTGCGGCCCATCATGGAGCAGGCTGACCTGCTGCTGGTCGATGGCACCATCTGGCAGGAAGATGAGCTGATCGTCACCGGCGTTGGCGACAAGCTGGGCACCGCCATGGGCCACCTGCCCCAATCCGGCCCCGGCGGCATGATTGAATACCTGGACAGCCTGGAGAAGCCCCGCAAGGTGCTCATCCACATCAACAATACCAACCCGATTCTGGATGAAGACTCTGCCGAACACGCCGAAGTACTGGCCCACGGCATCGAAATCGCCTACGACGGCATGAGCATTGAGCTGGGAGCAGACGCATGACCACAACCACTGAGCAGGCTCCGCTGAGCCGGGACGATTTTGAAGCGGCGCTGTATGCCAAAGGGGACCTCTACCATATCCACCACCCCTACCATGTCGCCATGTACAACGGTACCTGCACCCAGAAACAGATCCAGGGCTGGGTGGCCAATCGCTACTACTATCAGATTATGATCCCGGTAAAAGACTCTGCCATTATGGCCAACTGCCCCGACCCGGATGTACGTCGTCAGTGGGTGCAACGCATTCTGGACCACGATGGCTATGACGGCAGTGAAGGCGGTATCGAAGCCTGGCTGCGACTGGGTGAAGCGGTCGGCCTGAGCCGCGAAGAGATCGTCTCCCAGCAGCATGTACTGCCCGGCGTACGCTTTGCCGTGGATGCCTATGTCAATTTCGCCCGCCGGGCCAGCTGGGAGGAAGCCGCCAGCTCATCACTGACCGAGCTGTTCGCGCCGAAAATTCACCAGTCCCGGCTCGATGTCTGGCCAACGCACTACCCCTGGATCGACCCAGCGGGCTATCAGTATTTCCGTAACCGCCTGAGTGAAGCCCGGCGCGATGTACAACACGGGATGCAGATCACCCTGGACCACTACCAGACCCGTGCCCAGCAGGATCGCATGCTGGAGATCCTGCAGTTCAAGCTGGATGTGCTCTGGACTATGCTTGATGCGATGACCATGGCCTATGAACTGGAACGCCCGCCGTATCACAGCGTCACCGGCGAACAGGTTTACCACCGAGGACTGTTCAATGAGTGAGCCACTTAGCCCTGCACAAATCCCGCAGATGAACCCCATGTTCCGCCTGCAGTGGGAGCAGGCCCAGGATTGCTACGTACTGCTCTATCCTGAAGGGATGGTCAAACTCAACGGCTCGGCCGGTGAAATTCTGGCGCTGGTCGATGGCCAGCGTGACTGCGAGGCGATCTGCAGTGCGCTGATGGAAAAATTTCCCGATGCCGGGGATATTCGCGCCGATATTCTGGAGTTTCTAACCCAGGCCCAGCAACAGCACTGGATCACGATGTAACCCGGAGGCACCATGTCCGCATGTCACGGCAACCCGCAGCAACCGGCTGCCACCGTCAAACCCCATGGCCAGCCGTTCTGGCTGCTGGCCGAACTGACCTACAAATGCCCGCTGCAGTGCCCCTACTGCTCCAACCCGCTGGATTTTGCTGGCCAGGGTGAAGAGCTGAGCACCGAGCAGTGGGTCGAGGTGTTCCGCCAGGGCCGTGAACTGGGTGCCGTGCAACTGGGCTTTTCCGGTGGCGAGCCACTGGTGCGACAGGATCTGGTCACCCTGATCAGCGAGGCGCGCCAGCTGGGTTACTACTCCAACCTGATCACCTCCGGTGTGGGCCTTAACGAGCGTAAAATCGGCGAGTTTCGCCAGGCCGGGCTGGATCATATTCAGGTCAGCTTTCAGGCCGCCGATGATGAGGTTAACGCCCTGCTGGCCGGTTCGAAAAAAGCCTTCGCCCAGAAGCTGGCCATGGCCCGTGAAGTCAAAGCCCAGGGCTACCCGATGGTGCTCAACTTCGTCACCCACCGGCATAACATCGACCAGATCGACCGTATTATCGAGTTGTGTATCGAGCTGGAAGCCGACTATGTCGAGCTGGCCACTTGCCAGTATTACGGCTGGGGCTTTGAAAACCGCGACACCCTGATGCCCAGCCACGCCCAGCTGGAGCGCGCTGAGCGGATCACCAATGAGTACCGGGATAAACTGGCCGCCCAGGGCCACCCGCTGAAACTGATTTTTGTCACCCCGGATTACTACGAGGAACGGCCCAAAGGCTGTATGAACGGCTGGGGTCAGGTGTTTCTGACCGTCACCCCGGACGGCACCGCCCTGCCCTGTCATAGTGCGCGGATGCTGCCGATTGAGTTCCCCAATGTACGCGAGCACAGCCTGCAGCATATCTGGGATGAGTCGTTCGGCTTTAACCACTATCGCGGCTATGACTGGATGCAGGAGCCCTGCGCCAGCTGTGATGAAAAAGAGAAGGACTTCGGCGGCTGTCGCTGCCAGGCCTATATGCTGACCGGCGATGCCAACGCCACCGATCCGGTATGCAGCAAATCACCGCAGCACGGCAAAATTCTTGCAGCCCGTCAGGCCGCCAGCGAACCAGCCAGCACGGATTTTCTCTACCGTAACGAGCGTAACTCCCGCGTTTTCTTCAAAGGTTAAGCCGCCCCATGCAGCAGCCCGTCCCTCTGAGCGCCGCCCAGGCCTGCGCCAGCCAGAAACAGTATTCTCAGCTGGCCTGCGGCCCCGACGGCAGCCTCTACTGGCTGGAAACCCAGCCCGAACACCAGGGCCGCACCGCCCTGTGCCACTACCGCGCCGATACCGGCAGCACCGTACTGACCCCGCCAGCATTTAATGTACGCAGCCGGGTGCATGAGTATGGCGGGGCCTGCTGGTGTCTGCTGGATCAGGCGCTGGTGTTCGTCAATAACGACGACCAGCAGCTCTGGACCCAGCCTCTCGCTGCCGATTCCGAACCGCAGCAATTGACCGATCAGCCGCGCAGCCGCTTTGCAGCGCCGGTGTGGGACAGCCGCCGCAACCGACTGCTGGCAGTGCAGGAAATTCATCAGGAAAACGGTGTTGAGAACCAGCTGGTCGCCATCTCACTGACCGATGGCAGCGTGTCCATTGTGCACCATGGCCATGATTTTTACGGTCAACCGGCGCTGAGCGGCGATGGCAAGCAGCTGAGCTGGGTCAGCTGGGATCACCCTCACCAGCCCTGGACCGAAACCCTGCTCTACCATGCCCGGCTGGATATCCACGGCAAGCCAACAACCGTCCAGATTGTGGCGGGCACAGAACAGGCTGAATCCATTACTCAACCGCATTTCGACCCACAGCAACAACTGATCGCCATCAGCGATCGCAACGGCGACTGGCAACCCTGGCGTTACACCGGCACTGACCAGGCACTGCTGACCACACCGGTGCCTCTGACCCAGCAGCCCGGCGAATACAGCCCGGCCCCCTGGCAGCTGGGCAACTGCAACCTGCGCTGGCTCAGCGCCGAACACTGGATCGGTGCCAGCCACCGCCAGGGCAGCGCGCAGCTGACCCTGTACAGCGTCGATGGCCCCCAGACACTGACTCAGAGCTTCAGCCAGATCAGCGAGCTGGCGCACCACGGCGGCAACCTCTACGCCGTTGCCGCCAGTCCCACGGCCCTGCCTCAGGTGGTCCAGTTCAACCTGAGTAATGGCCAATGCAACGCGCTGACCCAAAGCCCACTGCAACTCTCAGACCCCGCCCTGCCCGTGGCACTGGAAATACCACTACCTCGCACCCAGCCAGCCGAGCAGCGAACCAATCCGCCTTGCTGCTACGGCTATTTCTATCGCCCGGCTGACAAACAGCAACCACCGCCACTGTTAATCACCCTGCATGGCGGCCCCACGGCCACCAGCTACCCGGTGCTCAAACCCGCCCTGCAGTTCTGGACCGACCGTGGTTTTGCCGTGCTGGAACTCAATTACCGGGGCAGCACCGGCTATGGCCGCGATTACCGCCTGCAGCTGCAGCACAACTGGGGCGTCAGCGATATCGACGACGCCAACGCCGCCATCGACTGGCTCGCCAGCCAGGGCTGGATCAACCCTGCCCAGGTCTTCATCCGTGGCGGCAGTGCCGGTGGCTACACCAGCCTGGCCGCACTGGTGAACAACCCCCGCTACCGCGCCGCCGCCTGCCACTACGGCATCTCGGATCTCAACCTGCTGGCCCGCCACACCCACAAATTCGAAAGCCGCTACCTCGACTGGCTGATCGGCGATGTTAAACAGCATCAGGCTCGCTACCTGGCCCGCTCACCACTGCACAACATCGAACAGATCAACACACCGGTGATCTTCTTCCAGGGCTTACAGGACAAAGTCGTGCCGCCAGAACAGACCGAACAGATGGCCAGGTCCCTGCAACAACGGGGGATCAAGAGTGAATATCACAGTTTTGAAAACGAAGGCCACGGCTTCAGACAGCCGGAGAATCAGCAACAGGTGCTGGAATGGGAATTAGCGTTTTATCAACAGTATTTGTAAAGCCATCGCGAGCAAGCTCACTCCTACAATAACCAGTGCACTACACCACGCGTAGGAGCCAGCTTGCTGGCGATACCCTAAAACCCCAACCACCCTGAGCGCGAGGCACGAGCAGTCGAAGGGCCGCCAGCAAAGCTCACTCAGGACGCGTAGTACGCATCCACCAGCTCACCCACTTCAATATCTTTCACCTGAGGCTTCGCTTCCAGCCAGCTGGTCAGCGCGGCACGGTCTTCCTCTGTCGCGGAGCCGTAACGGGCAGCAGCGCAGATAAACAGGCCAAAGGACTCAGCATCACCACCGCCCGCGATAATCAGATCGCGGGACTCAACCAACTCAATGATCTCATCCAGGAAATCACTCGCGCCCTGTGGGTCCATCCCTTCAAAGTTGAAAGAGAGGTCAAACCCGTACACCGCAAACTCACCCAGGTACAACTTCTTACGCAGGCGGCGGTTCTGTTTTACATTTTCGTTGTTGCTCATGATCTGTTTCCCGGTCGTTAACACTGAAATCAGCGACAGGGTACACCAGCACCATGGCGGCGGATAGCACCGCAGCCAGCCCATGCAAAATATCCAGACCCTGCGCCCAAAGTAGCGTAAACTGCCGCCTTTACTCTAACTAAGTAACCCCGCTGGACACTCGCCGACATGATACGTATTTCCAACATCAAACTGCCGCTGGATCACAACGAGAAAGACCTGACCGACGCCATTCTCTTTCGCCTGAGAATTACCGCCGACAAGCTGGTCAGCTTCAACGTGTTCCGCCGTGGCTACGATGCCCGCAAGAAAAACGAGATCTACCTGATCTACACCCTGGATGTGGAAACCCGTACCAATGCGGTGCTGCTGAGGAAATTCGCCGAGAACCAGCAGATCAAAGAAACCCCGGACATGCGTTACAACTACGTCGCCCAGGCCCCGGCCGAGCTGACAGAACGCCCGGTAGTGGTCGGCTTTGGCCCCTGTGGCCTGCTGGCCGGTCTGGTGCTGGCGCAGATGGGTTACAAACCGATCATCCTGGAGCGCGGTAAAGAAGTACGCGAGCGCACCAAAGACACCTTCGGTTTCTGGCGTAAAAAAGAGCTGAACACCGAGTCTAACGTGCAGTTTGGTGAAGGCGGCGCAGGCACCTTCTCCGATGGCAAGCTCTACACCCAGGTGAAAGACCCGAAACACCACAGCCGCAAAGTGCTGACCGAGTTCGTGGAAGCCGGTGCCCCGGAAGAGATCATGTTCGTCAGCAAGCCACACATCGGCACCTTCCGGCTGGTATCCATGGTCGAAAAAATGCGGGCAAAAATCATCGAACTCGGGGGCGAGATCCGCTTCGGTGCCCGCGTGGAAGATATCGACATTGAAGAGGGCCAGGTCACCGGCCTCACCCTGGCCGACGGTGAGAAAATCAACTCCCGTCATATCGCCCTGGCAATTGGCCACAGCGCCCGCGACACCTTCCAGATGCTTTACGACAAAAACGTCTACATCGAAGCCAAGCCGTTCTCCATCGGTTTCCGTATCGAGCATAAACAGTCGATGATCGACGAAGCCCGCTTCGGCAAAAACGCCGGTAACGAAATCCTCGGCGCAGCGGATTACAAACTGGTGCACCACTGCAAAAATGGCCGCTCGGTTTACAGCTTCTGCATGTGCCCAGGTGGCACCGTAGTCGCCGCCACCTCGGAAGAGAACCGCGTGGTGACCAACGGCATGAGCCAGTATTCACGTAGCGAGCGCAACGCCAACAGTGCAGTCGTGGTCGGCATAGACCCATCCGACTACCCGGGCCACCCGCTGGCCGGCATCGAGTTGCAGCGCCAGCTCGAGAGCAAAGCCTACCTGATGGGCGGCAGCAACTACGATGCACCGGCGCAAACCGTGGGCGATTTCCTCAAAGGCAACAGCTCGGATGCCCTGGGCAACGTCGAGCCATCGTTCAAACCCGGCATCAAACTGACCGACCTGAGCGACGCCCTGCCCGAGTTCGCCATCGACGCCCTGCGCGAAGCGATCCCGGCGTTTAACAAGAAAATCCGTGGCTTCGCCATCAACGACGCCCTGCTGACCGGCGTAGAAACCCGCACTTCCTCACCGATCAACATCAAACGCGGCGACGATTGCCAGAGCATCAACACCAAAGGCCTCTACCCGGCCGGTGAAGGCGCAGGCTACGCCGGTGGCATCATGTCCGCCGCCATCGACGGCATCAAAATCGCCGAAGCCATGGCCCTGAGCATCAACGACCAGGCCTGATTCCTACAAGGAACAGCCTAAGAGCTTCCAGCTGAGGACAGCTGTCCCACAAAAGCCTCGCGCTGCACTTGTGGGACCGGTGCACCCTTCGGGCATAAATCATCACCGGGAATGTTCGAAGCACACGACCCTAAAACCACTCAGACTCAATTCAAGCTTCGATCTCGCCATAACGCCCACCAGATACCCACCCACAACTGATATAACCCCACCAAAAGCTTCCAGCCAAAGAAAGCTGTCTCACAGAGCCTCGCGCTGCATTTGTGGGACCGGTGTCTCACCGGGAATGATCGAAGCACACAACCATAAAATCACTCCAACTCAATTCAAGCTTCAATCTCACCAGCACTCCCACCTTGCCTCCCCATAACGCCCACTAAATACCCACCCACGACAGGCTCCAATACCCACACCGAACTGGCCCTATACCCACCACTAACCCTGCAACATGATGCTGCCACAGACTCCGCTCACTGCGCCTGCTCGCCAGGCTGTCGAACGACCCACACATCTACCAGGAACCCCCTTCATGTCCAAACCTATTGTTCTGATCACCTCCGCCACAGGCCGTATCGGCAAAGAGCTGGTTGCCCGTCTCGCCCAGTCCGGTGAATTCACCGTCCGCGCCTGCTACCACAGCGAAGCCAAAGTAGCCGACCTGCTCGCCATCGGCGCAGATGAAAACGTCTTCTTCGATCTGAACGATGCCAGCACCTGGACTGCAGCCCTGGCAGGCGTAAGCGCGATCTACTCCGCCTCACTGGACCCAATGCTGGAAGGCCACCTGAACTTCTGTAAAGAGCTGGCCAACCACACCGACACCATCCAGCACGTGGTTCGCGTCAGCTGCATGGGGGCCGACACCAACACCGCCTCCTACGATGCCGGCACCCATTCCTCCCGCGACGGTGCAGCGATCCCGCTGATGCTGCAGCACTACTGGTGGGGTGAGAAAGCCCTGATCGACGCAGGCCTCAACGTAACCGTGCTGCGCAACAACTTCTTTATGAACCACCTGCTGAAAACCGACTGCGACACCATCGCTGAGCAGGGCTGGTTCAGCAACCCACTGGGTAACGCCCGCAACTCCTTCGTCGCCACCCGCGACATCGCCGAAGCAGCTGCCGTGGTTCTGACAGAAGGCCCCGCCCGTCACGCCAACAAGTTCTACGACATCACCGGCCCTCAGCCACAATCGATGGCAGAGATCGCCGCTGACCTGGGCCGGGCTATGGATAAACCGATCGAATACCGCGCCCAGTCGATGGACGAATTCGAGGCCGACTTCGGCGCCACACGGGCAGAGTTTTTCGAATACCTGGTCAACGGCTTCTACTGCCGCTGCAGCCCGGACTTCTACAACCTGACCGGCCACAAACCAACGGCTTATTACGACTACCTGACTACTAAAGGTGCGTCCGGTGAAACCGGTCTGGAAGAGTTATGGCAGGGTAACCTGTGGAAGAAAGGCCAGGATGCGATGAAAGACGCCGCTGCGGTAAAAAGCTAAGCGCAGCTGGGAGCGCGGGCCGCTGGCCCGCTTTTCAGATGTTTGGCAAAGGCTGACCTTATTCTCCCGTTCAGCCAAACGCCTTATGGTAGCCAACCTCTGCAACGGGCATTGCACTATCTTCATGCAATGGCAGAACAAGAAAGTATTCAGCAGGTACACCGGGGTAGCTGATAGCCGGATTTGCCTTAAACCCGAAGCGCCCGTAGTATTCCGGTTCGCCCAGCAGTACGACACCTTCCGCCCTCTGCGCTTTCAGCCTTGCCAGGCCATCACGAATCAATTGGCCACCGATACCCTTACCCTGATGTTCTGGCCTCACTGACACTGGCCCCAGTCCAAACCAGTCAGACGCCCGTCCATTAATCGTGACAGGCGAAAACGTGATCTGGCCGATAATTTCACCGCCCTCTTCCGCCACAATCGAAAGCGTTAACGCACCGCTTTCACGCAGTCGGTTGATGATCAGATGTTCCGTTGGTTTCGCGCCGGGTTCATGATGTGGGTGGTTTGTAAATGCCTGGCAGGTCAGTGTTTCAATGGCCTCTCTGTCACTCGGCCTTTCTTCGCGTATGTTCATGCCGTCTCTGTTTCCTGCAATATGAATACGTGGTAACCCAAAAAAAATACCGGAC
>Ga0193950_1000324_pt1 | contig 10916 bp, 8 predicted proteins | sample BB_1_MG_FD_144485 | JGI IMG/M metagenome (GOLD analysis project Ga0193950, IMG submission 144485) | Microbial mat bacterial communities from the Broadkill River, Lewes, Delaware, United States - BB_1_MG | ecosystem: Environmental > Aquatic > Freshwater > River > Microbial mats | place: USA...
GAGTCTTTGTGGGAACCAGCCGCCAGGCTAGCGGACTCATCGAGGAAGTTGCGTGCAAACTCGATCACTTTCGCGCCACGGGCCGGGTTATAGCCCTTACCTTTTTCCGCGCCACCCTCTTCGCTGATCGCATCGGTGCCGTACAGTGCATCGTACAGGCTGCCCCAGCGAGCGTTCGCGGCGTTCAGGGCGAAGCGGGCGTTCATCACCGGTACCACCAGCTGTGGCCCGGCCATGGTGGCCATTTCCGGGTCGACATTGCTGGTGCTGGCACTGAAGTCTTCACCTTCTGGTAGCAGGTAACCGATCTCCTGCAGGAAGGCTTTGTAGGCGGTGAAATCGAAGCTGTCCTGGCTGCGGTGCCAGGCGTCGATCTGGGCCTGGATCTCATCACGTTTGGCCAGCAGTGCGCGGTTGCGCGGGGCCAGATCGTGGATGATGGCATCAACGGCGGCCCAGAACTGATCCTGGTCCACGCCTGTGCCTGGCAGGGCTTCGTTGTTTACAAAATCGAAAAGGGACTGTGCGATCTGCAGACCGCCTGACTGTACCCGTTGGCTCATAATAGTATGCCTCTGTTATCTACCCGGCGTCCGGTGTGAGGCCTCCAGACGCTGATTATTGTTATCCGCTCTCGGCGGTTTTTGTGCATCGCAACAGTAATCAATGTACTGCTCGCTGTCGCCCCTGTCGCGGCTAAAGTAGTAGCAGGCGGTGGTGCGATGGCGTGCGCCGGTTAGTCGCCCCGGCACTGGATTCTAATCATAGGTAGAAAGCAGAAAGCAGGAAACCCCACCTAAAGTGTCAAGTGAGGGTTCAAAAACCCCAGCGACCCGGATTACGGATCGGCTCGTCCCGACCGGCGGCCAGAATTCCCCGTACAGTACGGATCAGAAACCATAAACCGATGAACAGATAGGGGATGGCCCCGAGCAGCGGAATCAGCGTGAAAGGCAGGCATACCACGCTGTACAGCAGACCGAGCCAGAATGTTCGGATCTGAAATCGGAAGTGGCTGAAGCCTGGCGGGTTATTTTCCCGCCGCCAGAAATAGGCCAGCACCAGCCCGATCAGACTGGGCAAGCCGAGTAATAAGGCTGCTAAATAGCAGATATAGATCAGCTGAATACGGCCTCTTTGTGGCAGTGCAATATGGCTCATGGTGCCAGAATCTCCCTTTTTGGTTAGCAATCGCCGGTTGCGATTCAGTCAGTTTTCGCCAGATGCACCTGCAGCTGGGGAAAGGCAATCTCGATATTATGGGCTTTGAAGGCAGCATCAATGGCATTATTCAGCTCATGGGCCACTTCCAGCCGGTCAGCCATGGCAGCCACATACACCCGCAAGTCAAAGTTCAGGGTGCTGTCGCCAAAGCCGAGGAAGAACGCCTGTGGCTCCGGGTCTTTCAGCAGCCGCTTGTTATTATGCGCAACTTCCAGCAGCAGCGAGCGCACCAGTGCAGTGTCCGAACCATAGGCCACACCGACTGGCACCACCACACGGGTGACGGCATCACTGAGCGACCAGTTAATCAGCTGATCGGTGATAAAGGTCTTGTTGGGGATGATGACTTCTTTGCGATCCCAGTCAGTGATAGTGGTGGCCCTGATCTGAATCCGGGTCACGTTACCGGTCAGATTCCCCACGGTGACGGTATCGCCGATACGCACCGGTTTTTCAAACAGGATAATCACGCCAGACACAAAGTTGGCGACGATCTCCTGTAAACCGAAGCCCAGCCCGACACTCAGCGCGGCCACCAGCCACTGCAGTTTTTCCCAGGCAAAGCCCAGCTGACTGAAACCCGAGGTAATGCCAACCAGGATCAGCAGGTATTTGATCATGGTGGTAATGGCGTAGCCGGAGCCGGGTGCCAGATTCATATGGCGTAACAACAGCAGCTCCAGCAGGCCCGGCAGGTTACGCGCAGCCAGCAGGCTGATACCGAACACCAGAGCGGCGACCAGCAGGTTTTTCAGAGTGACCGGCTGCAGAATTTCGCCGCTCTCCCCGACCGCAGTGCTGGACCAGAGTTCGACATTATCCAGCACCACCAGGGTGGGTAGCAGGTCACCCAGCAACCACCAGAACAGGCTGAACAGCAGCGCCAGGCTGCCGACCTTAAGCAATACCCGCGCCTGATCCGAGATAGTCTGCAGATCCAGCAGGTCCTCCTCCAGCGGTGGCTCTTCTTCGTTTTTCTCCCGTGCTGCAAGGATCTCAGCCCGGCGGGTACGGGCACGGAAGAATGCCAGTTTACGCTCTTCAATCAGCAACCAGCGGATGCCGATCCGGTAGAACATAAACACCACCAGGCAGATATTGATCGCCACCAGCTGCAGCATCATCAGCGCACCGGCGGTCAGGGCGTAGCCCCACAGGGTGATCCCGGCCATCACCGCCTGCATGCCGATCAGCAGCACCAGCCACACCTGAGCTCGCTGCCACCAGCCAGGCCGGTCCAGCAGCCGGTCGATCTGCTTCACATGCCGCCAGAGGCTGAGCCAGAACAGCACCACCAGGCCGACCAGCACCAGAAACAACAGCCGTGCCAGGCCGGAGCGCACCAGATCATTGGCCACACCATCCAGCCAGGCTCCCAGCGCCAGCAGAGGCGTGACCGATAGCAGCAGCGTCAGCAACCGGTTGCTGAGAATATCAGCCAGCAGTTGCGGTACCTCAAGGTGGGCCGGGAACAGGCCCCAGGGGCTTTTCAGCCACAGGTACAGTGTGTGGATATAAAACAGGCTTGCCGCTGTTACCTGCAGTGCCATGGTGATCGCCATGGCATCCGGGTGTGCGGGGTTAACACCAAAGCGAGCCAGGATAAACAGGAACAGCGGAGTCGGAGCTGCTATCAGCGGACCGATCAGCAGCAGTTTCAGCGTATGGCCAATACGATCCTGACGCACATTGCCCAGCTGCTGTTGCCAGTTACGCTGATGACTGCCTTTGTAGCGGATCATCATCAGCGCCATCAACGCACTGAAAAACACTAACAACATACCGCCGATAACGGCGGGGGTAAGCTGCAATACATCGTGTTTCTGTACCTTGCGCCAGTGCTTGTAGAGGCTGCCAATACCGTCCCGAATCTCGGCGGGCCAGCCCAGATCAATGGTGGGCACACTGGGGTGCCAGAGCAGATTTTCGTTCAGCAGTTCACTGCTCTGACGGATCTGTTCGTTATAGGCTTCCTGCACAGTCAGCAGTTCAGACAGACTGCTGACCAGCGTCTGACGGCTCTTGTTAAGCCGCCGGTTCAGGCTGTTCTGGTCTGCCAGCAATTCCGCCAGCTGGGCCTGCTGCATTGCATCCAGGCTTTCATCCAGCGGCTTCTCGTCAGCATCCAGCGCCGCCTGCTCCTGCTCCAGGTTAAGCAGCCGCAAGCGGTTGATCTGGGCGTAAGTTTTGCGGGTATCGATCGGCTGGGTGACCCGCAACATCAGGCGGCGCATCTCCCCGCCCAGGTAGCCGATATCCAGTGCCAGCTGCTGTTCGATGGTACGGTGGCTGCGGTCGAGCTTTTTCAGCTGCTTGCTCAGCTCACTGCGGGTGGTGCTGACCTGTTCACTCTCGGCCAGCGCTTCACGCACCTGATCACTGATCGCTTTATTCTGCTGCAACACCTCCAGCAACAGCGGAGCCAGTACCAGCTGCTCTGAGGTTTTATCCAGCGCATCCAGGGCCTGTTCGGCTTCGCTACGACGACGCAGCTGAATGGCTGACTCAATCTGTTCTACCTGCTGGCGTTGCTGAGCGATTTCCCGCTCCAGTTGCTGCAACTGCAGATTGGCCAGTTCAGTCTGCCCCGGCAGTACCAGCAGTTCCAGTTCCAGTGCCTGCACCTGTGAGGCCAGTTCACTGAAGCGGGCATTTTTCAGCCGGGTGCGCAGCGCATCAGAGCCGTTTTTACTCTTTTTATCGCTGCCGCCAGCATCATCAGCCTGCTGGCGCAGCTGACCCAGCTGTTCACGCAGGTTGATCATTTTATTGCCGTTCTGGTTAACCCGTTTACGGGCCGCGCTCTGGGCCCGTTCCAGCTCCAGCAGCTGCGCTTTGGTACGGGTCTGCATCTGGTCGAGTTTGACCAGTGGATGTTTATCCAACCCTTTGAGTGGCTTGCTCTGGGTGGGTTTAGCCAGCGCCTTTTTCAGCGCGCTAACCTGCCCCGGCTGCTGTTCAATCTGCTGGCGATACTCAACCGCTTTCTTCTCGTAGCGCAGGGTATTCTCCAGCGCCGTCACCAGCTGCTGGTAGCGCTCACGGGGGATCTGGCTTTCGCTATCCTCCGCGCTCAGATTTTCCAGCTGGCTGCGGGCAGCCGCCAGATCTTCAGCAGTATCCGCCTGTACGCTTAGCGCACTCAGCCAGACGAGAGAGAATAACAGGGTCAGGATCAGTTTTTTCATAGTCAGCGATTCTGGTGCAGGTCAGATGAACAGCGCCTGATTGGGCGCTGCCGGTGTCTCAGTCAAACAGACTGCGAATTGTGTCAGGCATCGGCACCGAGCGACCGGTATCATGGTCCATCCAGACCAGCTTGGCATAACCTTCACTGACTTTCTGCCCACCCTGGGCCTGGCTGAACACCTCATAGGTACTCATAAAACTGCTGCGGCCAGGCTCACCGCCATAACAGTGAATAGTCAGCGTATCGGGATAGACAACTGGCCGCAGAAACGTACAGCCCACATTGATGACCACCGGCGCGATCCGGCTGCCTTCCAGGGCAACGTCCAGCTGGGCCAGCATCTGACAGCGGGCTTCTTCCAGGTAACGCAGGTACATGGCGTTATTTACATGACCATAGGCGTCCATATCGCCCCAGCGCACAGCCAGTTCGCAGGTACTTAGCAGAGTACGAGCCGATTCTGTTACGGTGTCCACTTCACATTCCTTCTGCAGATTTAGACCGGCCTAAAACCATAGGGTGTTTTACCAAGGTTGAAAAGCATCCCGGGCTGGTTTGGCTACAGTTAGGGAGTATCTATTCAAAGGAGTGTGCCGTGCCATTTGATCCGATCATGCTACACAACCAGCTTCCGCCGTTCCTGGATGCACCGCAGCACCCCGATGCAGGCTTCCAGGCTTACCTGAAACTGTATCAGCTGGACAGCCTCGAGAATCTGGCACAACATCAACTGGGGCTGCTCAATGGCTATGGTACGCCGCTGTGCGTACAGTGCTTTACTCCCACCGGCACCATTCGCGGCACGGTGGTGCTGATGCATGGCTATATGGAACACCTGGCGCTGGAACGCCCCCTTATTCAGCAACTGCTTAATGAAGGGTTTGTGGTAGCTGGCTATGATCTGCCCGGTCACGGGCTTTCGGAGGGCAAGCGGTTCTGGATCGACAGCTTTACCCGCTACGGCTGCCAGTTTGGCGATATCGTCCAGCAACTCAGCCCGCAGCTACCGGGCCCCTGGCACTTTATCGGCCACAGCACTGGCGCGGCCGTACTGATGGTGCACCAGCGTCAGTTTGGTGATATTCCCCACTGGCCGCTGGTACAACGCATTCTGCTGGCTCCGCTGGTACGTCCGCAGCAATATCATCCAATCCGCTTTAAACACCGCTGGCTGAAATACCTGCTCAGCACCGTCGCCCGTTACTACAGTGCCAACAGCCACGACAAAGCCTTTCTGAAATTTGTGCGCGAGCAGGACCCTCTGCAGCATGACCGTATCCCGCTGGACTGGATTGGTGCCATGCTGGCCTGGACCCGGCGCATTGAAGGCAGCCCGCCGATGCCCGGTAAAGTGACGGTGATACAGGGGCTGGCCGATGGTACCGTCGACTGGGTGCATAATCTGTCAGTACTCAGTGAACTGTACCCACAGCTGCAGATTGAGCTGATCGAAGAAGCCCGCCACCAGCTGATCAACGAGGCTGCCCCCTACCAGAGCCGGTTATTCAAGCTGTTACGCACCGCCCTGCATAGTCATCCCTCGCCACTGCCTGCAGAACCTGAGTACCGCCCCGTATCCAGCAGATAGCAAAAAGCCAGTCAGAAACTGACTGGCTTTTGTGTGCCGAACAGGGCAAAGATCAGAACAGACGGCGGCTACGCAGGGTGCCTTCAACCTGTTTCAGTTTTTGCAGCGCCAGTTCAGAGGCATCCGCATCCACATCGATTACCACGTAACCGATTTTTTCGTTGGTCTGCAGGTACTGACCGGAGACGTTAATGTTGTTCTCGGAGAACACGGTGTTGATCGCTGCCATTACGCCAGGCACGTTACGATGCAGGTGCAACAGGCGGTGTACATTCGGATGTGCTGGCAGGGCCACTTCAGGGAAGTTAACCGAAGTGATAGAAGTACCGTTGTCGCTGTATTTCGCCAGCTTCTCTGCAACTTCGTAACCGATGTTTTCCTGGGCTTCCATGGTGGAACCACCCACGTGCGGGGTCAGGATTACATTGTCGAACTCGCGCAGTGGCGAGATGAACTCATCCTTGTTGCTGCGAGGTTCAACCGGGAATACGTCAATCGCAGCACCCAGCAGCTTGCCGGAGGTCAGCACCTCGCACAGGGCATCAATATCAACGGTAGTACCACGGGCAGCATTGATAAAGATGGAGCCTTCTTTCATCTGGGCAAACTGTTCAGGGCCCATAATGTCTTTAGTGGAGGCTGTTTCTGGCACGTGCAGGCTGATGATGTCACACAGCTCAAGCAGCTCTTTGAGTGAACCCACCTGGCTGGCATTACCCAGTGGCAGCTTGGTCACAACATCACAGAAGTACACTTCCATACCCAGTGATTCAGCCATCACGCTGAGCTGAGAACCGATGCTGCCGTAGCCGACAATACCCAGTTTTTTACCGCGAATTTCGTAGGAGTTGGCCGCAGATTTCTGCCATACGCCACGGTGTGCCTTGGCATTCTTCTCGGCAACACCACGCAGCAGAATGATCGCTTCAGCCAGTACCAGCTCGGCAACAGAGCGGGTGTTGGAGTACGGTGCGTTAAAGACCGCGATACCGCGCTCAGTCGCTGCTGCCAGGTCAACCTGGTTGGTACCAATACAGAAACAACCGACAGACACCAGCTTTTTAGCGGCATCGAAAACCTTGGCGGTCAGCTGGGTGCGCGAGCGAATACCAACAAAATGGGCATCTTTGATCGACTCCAGCAGCTGCGCTTCCGGCAGGGCGCTGGTGTGGAATTCGATGTTGGTGTAACCGTGTGCATTCAGTGTATCTACGGCGGACTGGTGCACGCCTTCCAGCAGCAAAATCTTGATCTTGCTCTTATCCAGGGAAGTGTTTTGGCTCATCGTTCAGACTCTGTCTCTGTTAACCGATAAGCCTGCCAGTGGCCGGATTATCGGTGCAATCGGCTAAATTGAGGCGCCTAATACTAGCACGCAGATTGCTGAATGTGTCGCTCACAGCAAAGAACATGACGGAAATATATTCAGCAAAGCTTGAGTTATTTTCCGCTAGTGCACGTCATTTGCGGCGAAGTGCAGCAAAACTGCACTAAAGTCTAACTGACTGATCAAACAGGAAATAACCCGTAAAAAACGGAATAATTATGCGCATATTGTGCACTGCAGCGCCAGTTTCTGTGTATGAAAGAAGGTAAGGACAAGTGAATAAAGAGGCACAGACAGAAGAGGAACACCAGCGATCAGCATGCTGAACGCTGATGTGACACAGCCTTAGCCGTAGTAGCACAGGTACGCGGTTGCCTGCTCTACTTTGACGTTAAACGTCTGGTTGGCGGCGACTTTGAACTCGGTGCCTGCCGGGTAGTTTTCAAAGCTGTCGCTGCCTGGCAGCTGGATGATCAGCTCACCTGAGACCACTTTCATCAGCTCATTTTCGCTGGTGCCAAAGGCATACTCACCCGGTGCCATTACGCCTGCACTGACCCGGCCTTCGCTGTTTTCGAAGCCGATTGATTTCACGCCACCATCAAAATATTCGTTTACATTCAACATACTATCACTCCTGCTGACCCGCCTGGGCAGGTCGTTCCGGGGGCTGTATCGCACAGCGTTTTATCTGACAGGCATCTATGCACCTGTTTCTGGAGCACGGACTATAGCCCCAGTCGCCGCTGTTTGTCTAAGCCTGCAACCGACAGCCGTTACCCGGCCTGCTCCAGCACAAAATCACGAAAGGCCCGGTTGGCCATCGACAGATAACCGTCCTTACGCCAGGCGATCGACAGATCCAGCCAGACCGGCTCGGTAAAGGGCCGCGTCACCAGCTGGTCGTCCGGCTGAATCACCATCTCCAGCAGGGTCGACACGCCAAAGCCCTGCTGCACGATGGATTTGATCAGTGGAATCAGATTGGTCTCGAAACCGATATCCGGCTCCAGCCCACACTGGCTGGCCAGCCGGTCCACCACTTTGCGGTGAAAATAGCCCTCTTTGAACATCACCAGCTCCTGAGCGAAAAACTGTGCCGGTGACACCGCCGCCAGTTGTGCAAAGGGATGTTCCTGACCCACGGTCACCAGCATCTGAGCCTGCAGAAACGTACAGGCCTGCAATTGTTCAGGCACAAATTCGGCCACAATAACGCCCAGGTCCAGCTCACCACGCTCCAGCATCTGCTGCAATTGCCAGGTGCCCCCTTCGATTACCGTCAGCTTCAGCTCCGGATACCGGTGGCGAAAGGCCATCAGGATCGGTGGAAAGAAATAGGAGCCCAGCATACTGGGGATGCCCACGCGCACCTCACCCTGGCTCAGCCCTTTCAGCTCGGCCATCTCCAGCGTTGCATCGTCAACCGCTTGCAGAATACGCTGGGCATGCTGCTGCAACCGCAAGCCCTCGTCGGTCAGGCGTACCTTGCGGTCTGTTCGCTGAAACAGCTGCAACCCGAGCTGATCCTCCAGTTTACGCACCCCCATACTGATGGCGGGCTGTGCCACATGCAGCTGCTCCGCTGCACGGGTAAAGCCGCCCAGCTGAGCCACGGCCAGAAAATAGCGTAACTGTTTAAGGTCCATCGGTGATCCTTGCGCTGTTTAGCGGGCTGATCTGAGTTCGATACAGACACTCAGCATAAGCAAACGTTATTAAATTAATAACAACTATATATTTCTCTGATTATCCAGCCCGGCCTACACTCAGCGCAATTGTTTTCAGTCAGCCCAGCCACAGGAAGCCCAGCATGATAAACACCGGTACAGCCGCCTTCTGGCGCGCAACTCTGGCCCTGTGTGTGGGGTCCTTCACGGTCTTTGCCAATGTCTATATTACCCAGCCGCTGCTACCGATGCTGGCGGAGCATTTTCAGCTCACGGCCCTGCAATCCGGCCTCACCTTTACCCTGGCCACGCTGACGCTGGGGCTGTCGTTACTGATCTACGGCCCGCTCTCCGATGTGCTGGGCCGACGTGCCATTATGCTGCTGACCCTGGCCGGTGCCATCGCCTGTACGGCGGCCCTGTCGCAGGTCGAAAGTTTTGCTCAGTTGCTGGCCCTGCGCGCACTGCAGGGTTTCCTGCTGGGTGGCCTGCCCGCCATCGCGATTGCCTATATGGGCGATGAGTTCAGTGACAAAGCACTGACCAGTGCCGTGGGACTGTATATCGCAGGCAACAGCCTGGGCGGCATCGGCGGACGCCTGATCGGCGGCTTTGCCGGGGAGCAGCTGGGCTGGAGCGCAGCTTTTGAGGTTGCTTTTATTATCAGCCTGGCCGGCCTGCTGATCTTTGCGCTGTTGCTGCCACCCTCCCGCCAGTTCAAACCCCGCCCGGCAAAGCCGCGCCAGATGGTGGCAGCTTTGATGACCCATCTGGCCAACCCACTGCTGCTGGCGGCCTACCTGATCGGTGGTCTGAACTTCTTTATCTTTATCAATCAGTACAGCTACGCCACCTTTATGCTGACTGATGCACCCTTCAATCTGCCCACCAGCCTGCTGGGAATGCTGTTTCTGACCTACCTCAGTGGCACATTCGGCTCCGCCTGCTGTGGCCAGATTGCCAGCCGGATGCCGCTGCCCGCCGTGATGGCCTGCGGCATCGTGCTGCTGATGCTGGGTTCGCTGATCACCCTGGCAGGCTCTCTGACGGCGATTATCAGCGGTTTTCTGATCAATGCCTTTGGCTTTTTCATCGCCCACTCCAGTGCCAGCAGCTGGGTCAGCCAGCAGGCAACTCAGGCCCGTGCCAGCGCCAGTTCGCTGTACCTGGTGTTCTACTATCTGGGGGCCAGCAGTGGCGGCCTGTACCTGGCACCGTTCTGGCAATGGGCGGGCTGGAACGGGGTGATCACCGGCTCCCTGCTGGTACTGTGCCTGACACTGGCGCTCAGCGGCTGGCTCTATCAGCAGCAACGCAAGCCACTGCAGACGGCTGGATCTGCTACCATGCCCGCCAGTCATCCATAACCCTGTCACCGAGTAACAAGGAGCCTGCCATGGCATATCAGCATCAGTTTGACGATGGTCGCGCAGTTGACTGGCCGTTAGGTAAAGTGGTCTGCATTGGCCGTAACTACGCCGCCCACGCCGCTGAACTGAATAACCCGATCCCGACCACCCCGCTGCTGTTTATCAAACCGGCCAGTGCCGTGGTCAATATGGCGGAGCCGTTCCGGGTACCCCGTGACCTGGGCGAAGTCCATTTTGAAACCGAGCTGGCGATCCTGATCGGCCAGCCGCTGACCAGTGCCGACGAAACTCAGGCGGCTGAGGCCATTGCCGGGGTCGGACTGGGGCTGGACCTGACCCTGCGCGATCTGCAGGACGCATTGAAGAAGGCCGGTCAGCCCTGGGAGAAAGCCAAAAGCTTCGATGGTGCCTGCCCGCTGTCCAGCTTTATCAGCCCTGACAATATCGACCTGACCGATTGCCAGATCCGCCTGCAGGTAAACGGTGAACTGCGCCAGGACGGCAACAGCAGCCAGATGCTGACCCCGGTGCTGGAGCTGCTGAGCTA
>Ga0193950_1000327_pt1 | contig 10897 bp, 5 predicted proteins | sample BB_1_MG_FD_144485 | JGI IMG/M metagenome (GOLD analysis project Ga0193950, IMG submission 144485) | Microbial mat bacterial communities from the Broadkill River, Lewes, Delaware, United States - BB_1_MG | ecosystem: Environmental > Aquatic > Freshwater > River > Microbial mats | place: USA...
ATTGATTACCTGAAGCTGACCGGTCGTGAGCCAGAGCAGGTTGCCCTGGTTGAGCAGTACGCCAAAGAAACCGGCCTGTGGGCGGATGATCTGGTTGCTGCTGAATACGAGCGTGTACTGGAATTTGACCTGTCTACTGTTGTGCGCAACATGGCTGGCCCGTCCAACCCGCACCGTCGTCTGCCAACGTCTGCGTTGAATGAGCGCGGTATTGCCGGTGATGAGATGCTGGCTGCCGCCAAAGCAGAAGAGTCTGAAGGCCTGATGCCGGATGGTGCTGTCATCATTGCTGCAATCACCTCCTGTACCAACACCTCCAACCCACGCAACGTTGTTGCAGCGGGTCTGGTTGCCAGAAAAGCCAACGAGCTGGGCCTGGTACGTAAGCCATGGGTCAAGTCTTCTTTTGCACCAGGCTCCAAGGTTGCCAAACTGTACCTGGAAGAAGCGGGTCTGCTGCCAGAGATGGAGAAGCTGGGCTTCGGTATCGTGGGCTACGCCTGTACAACCTGTAACGGTATGAGCGGCGCGCTGGATCCAAAAATCCAGCAGGAAATTATCGACCGCGACCTGTACGCCACTGCAGTACTGTCCGGTAACCGTAACTTCGATGGCCGTATCCACCCACATGCGAAGCAGGCGTTCCTGGCGTCTCCGCCTCTGGTTGTTGCGTACGCGATTGCCGGTACCATGCGTTTCGATATCGAAAAAGATGCGCTGGGTAACGACAAAGACGGTAACCCGGTTACCCTGAAAGACATCTGGCCAAGCGATGAAGAGATCGATGCAATCGTGGCTAGCGCGGTTAAGCCTGAACAGTTTAACCAGGTTTACATCCCGATGTTTGATCTGGGCTCTGTTGAGAAATCTGAAAGCCCGCTGTACGACTGGCGTCCACAGACTACCTACATCCGCCGTCCGCCATACTGGGAAGGTGCACTGGCAGGTGAGCGTACCATGAAAGGTATGCGCCCACTGGCAGTACTGGGTGACAACATCACCACCGACCACCTGTCTCCATCCAATGCTATTCAGGCGTCCAGTGCGGCGGGTGAATACTGTGCGAAGATGGGCTTGCCGGAAGAAGATTACAACTCTTACGCAACGCACCGTGGTGATCACCTGACAGCACAGCGTGCAACCTTCGCTAACCCTAAACTGCTGAACGAAATGTGTCTGGATGCAGATGGTAACGTGAAGCAGGGTTCTCTGGCCCGTATCGAGCCAGAAGGCACTGAAAGCCGTATGTGGGAAGCGATTGAAACCTACATGGAGCGTAAACAGCCGCTGATCATCATTGCCGGTGCCGATTACGGTCAGGGTTCTTCCCGTGACTGGGCGGCCAAAGGTGTACGTCTGGCGGGTGTTGAAACCATCGTTGCTGAAGGTTTCGAGCGTATCCACCGTACTAACCTGGTGGGCATGGGCGTACTGCCGCTGCAGTTCAAAGATGGCGATACCCGTAAAACCTACGGTATCGACGGTACTGAAACCTTCGATGTGGTGGGCGAGCTGACGCCACGCGCTGACCTGACGGTGATCATCACCCGTAAGAACGGTGAAAAAGTAGAAGTGCCAGTGACCTGCCGTCTGGATACAGCGGAAGAAGTTCATGTGTACGAAGCGGGCGGTGTACTGCAGCGCTTTGCACAGGACTTCCTGGAGTCTTCAGCGAATAGCTGAAGCTGCTGAACTGACCACTCATATCCCCTGAGTGGTCAGTCAGATATTCGTACGGTTCTGCCTGGCTGCGCCCTCACCCGGTGTAACTGCCGTCAAATGACAGCAGGGCACCGCAGCCTGAACCGGACGACTCTTTTTAGCCGCGGCACAGAGATGTGCCGCGGTGTCTTTTGCGGACCCTCTTTTTACAGGATATAAAGCCCATGGCCCACGTACCCCAGATCAAGATTCCCGCTACGTATATCCGTGGCGGCACCAGTAAAGGCGTTTTCTTCAGTCTGCAGGACCTGCCTGAGTCTGCTCAGGTGCCCGGTGCTGCGCGCGACGCTATCCTGCTGCGCGTAATCGGCAGCCCTGACCCTTACGGCAAACAGACCGATGGTATGGGCGGCGCGACCTCCAGCACCAGTAAAACAGTGATTGTTTCCAAAACCAGCGAGCCAGACCACGATGTGGATTACCTGTTTGGTCAGGTATCTATCGACAAGCCATTTGTCGACTGGAGCGGTAACTGTGGCAACCTGACTGCCGCTGTAGGTGCCTTTGCCATCAGCAGCGGGCTGGTGGATGCCAGCCGGATTCCAGAAAACGGCGTGGCTGTTGTGCGTATCTGGCAGAAAAACATCAGCAAAACCATTATCGCCCATGTGCCAATCACCAACGGTGAAGTACAGGAAACCGGTGATTTCGAACTGGACGGTGTGACGTTCCCGGCGGCGGAAGTACAGGTTGAGTTCCTTGACCCGGCTGACGGCGAAGGCGCGATGTTCCCGACAGGCAACCTGATAGATGATCTGGACGTACCGGGTGTTGGCACCCTCAAGGCGACCATGATCAATGCCGGTATCCCGACCATCTTCCTTAATGCAGAAGAGATCGGTTACACCGGTACTGAGCTGCAGGATGCGATCAACGGTGACCCGGCAGCTCTGGAGCGCTTCGAAACAATCCGTGCCCACGGTGCAGTGCGCATGGGTCTGATTGAAAGCGTTGAGCAGGCCGCTGGCCGTCAGCACACACCAAAAGTTGCCTTTGTTGCCCCATCGGCTGATTACGTCAGCTCCAGTGGCAAACAGCTGGCTGCCGCAGATATGGATCTGCTGGTGCGTGCGCTGTCCATGGGCAAACTGCACCACGCCATGATGGGCACCGCTGCGGTTGCTATTGGCACCGCTGCGGCTATCCCTGGCACCCTGGTGAACCTGGCTGCTGGTGGCGGTGATCGTAACGCGGTTACCTTTGGCCACCCATCTGGCACCCTGCGTGTTGGCGCTGAAGCCAGCCAGGTTGATGGCAACTGGGCGGTCAACAAAGCAATCATGAGCCGTAGTGCCCGTGTATTGATGGAAGGCTCTGTCCGCATTCCGGGCGACTGCTTCTAAGCTTTACCCCTGATTTATCTGGCTGTTTGTTCCTTACTGCAGGCAGCCTTACAGACTGAGCAGAGCGGTGTGCCTATCAGCGTCTTCTCTGCTTTATTAGCCCCGTGGGAAACTGCGGGGCTTTTTTTATTTTACGGTTTACCCTGCCTGATTGTCATTCTCCCCTCCGGCCCCTCTTGTTGATGTAATGCCGTGTCTTTTCACAGTACAGATAAATACGGGCGTTTGTTCCTTTGACTCAAATCAGTCAAGAGACCCCCATACCTGTCGATAGATCCTGAATGGAAAAAAAGTTTCTGATGCCCGCTATGGAGAATGCTCCATAGATTTTGATGAATTCAATCGATGAATTAAGCATTAAAGCTGGATTTCAATACATCAAGATACATTTTTGATGATTCGAAAGAACAGCATTTCTAGATTGTACATTGATGTCAGGCTTACTTGACGCCCAGCTGCAGGTTGAGGGTTGGATGCGTATCACGGATGTTTCCACATAAGGCCAAGGAGAGCTATATGCCCAACAATACAGATCCCATTATTTTTGAAGGCACCGCAGGTGCGGATACATTGATCGGCGTAGTCGGGGCTGCGCATGAGTTTACAGGCAATGGCGGTAATGACCTGATGGCAGGCTTTGCTGAAGCTGATACCTACATTTTTAATCGCGGTGATGGCCATGACGGTCTGCGCGATAATGGTAGTGTCAGCCGAGTTGGAGTTAATGACCGTATTGTCTTTGGGGAGGGGATAACTCTTGATGATATCCGTTTGACCAAAGGAGAGGGGAGCCAGGCGTTTGATCTGATTCTGACCATAACTCAGGATGGTGAGGAGGTTGGCGATAGTATCAGAATTATTCTGGGTACCCTGGAAGCCACTTCGATCGAGCAGCTGGTTTTTAGTGATGGTAGCACGGTTAATCTGGCAGATATTCCGGAATATGTTCCGACCGTTTTCGAAGGAACAACAGGGGATGACACCCTGATAGGTGTTGCAGGGCATGGTGCACAGTTCATTGGCGGCACTGGTAATGACACCATAACCAGCTATGCCGAAGCTGATCGCTACGTATTTAACCGCGGCGATGGCCAGGACACTATTTCTGATAATGGTCAGGGCTCAGGTGCTGATGTAATTGATCAGATAGTTTTCGGGGCTGGGATTACAGCGGACGATATTCGTCTGGTAACGGGTAGTGGGGGGGGAGTCTCTGATATCACTCTGATCCTTCTGCAAGATGGTGAGGAGACAAGTGACAGGCTGACTCTGAAAAAGGCCAGTGACTCACGGTTTGCCATTGAGGAACTGGCCTTTAGTGATGGTAGTACTCTAAATGTAGCGGACATTCCAGAGTATACGCTTAAGGTGTTTGAAGGGACTGATGGCGCTGATCTGTTATTCGGGGTGGTTGGTGCATCCAATGAATTTCACGCTGGGGCTGGTGCTGACGGTATGGCGGGGTTTGCCGAGGCTGATAGTTATTTTTTCAACCGCGGAGATGGCGCGGATATGCTGCGAGATAACGGCGATGCTACCCGTACCGATGTGCAGGACCGCATTGTTTTTGGTGCAGGGATCAGTGCCTCTGATATCCAGGTGAGTGAGGGGGGGAGCTCCGATATTCACCTGAGTATTTTGCATAATGGGGTGGATGTTGGCGATAGGCTGAAAATTATTAATGGCCAGCTGGCAAACTTTGTAATAGAGCAATTGGAGTTCAGTGATGGCACATCGATTAGCCTGGCTGATTTAGCAGCAGGCCATTTTCCTGAGCCCGCACCAGAACCAGAACCAGAACCAGAACCAGAACCAGCTCCGGCCAGCCTGCGTATTCAGACCACTCTTAATGCAGAGGATGCCAAGTATGACTCCTCATGGCAGGGCCAGAATGGTGGTTGGCAAAGCCAGGACAGCGGCACCATGGATGCCAGCGACCTGATCAACCTGGATGCATTTCGTAGCAACAGTGAGTTCAGCCATATTGATGGCAGTGGCTTTGCCATCGCTGTTATTGACAGTGGCCTGGATCTGGACCACCCATTCTTCGGCACTGATAGTGATGGTGATGGCGTCAGTGATCGCATAGTGCACCATCAGGACTTTACTCAAGAGGGCGATCAAACTGTTGATTCGGCTAGTGTTTCCGCACATGGTACTAATGTAACGTCCATTGCAGCGTCTTCCGATGAAAACTTTGATGGTGTTGCGCCGGGTGCAGATATCGTCGCACTACAGGCGCTGGGTTCAGGCGGGGGAAGTTTTGTCTGGCTGGAGAAAGCCCTGCAATGGGTGATTGATAATGCTGAAGCCTACAATATCGCTGCGATTAATATGTCGTTGGGTACCGGCATCAACCTGAACACTCTGCAAAGCCAGCAGGGCATTGGCGATGAGCTGGCCAGGCTGGAGCAGATGGGCGTTATCACGGTTGCTTCAGCAGGTAACTCCTATGGTAAATATCAGGCCGAAGGCGCTTCTTACCCGGCGATAGACCCTTCCACCCTTGCTGTTGGTGCGGTATTTGATGCAGGCACCAGTGGTCAGCTGCAGTGGAAAGATGCTGTGGTATATAACGCGGGTGCAGACAGACTGACACCCTTCTCTCAGCGCAGTGACGAAGTGGTGGATATATTCGCACCGGGTGCGCCGATATACGGTGCAGCACCTGGCGGCGGTGTAGACAGTATGACCGGGACCAGCCAGGCAGCTCCGGTTGTTGCAGGTGCGGTACTGCTGGCGCAGCAGTTGGCCGTTGAAGTGCTGGGGCGCAAGCTCACCATGCATGAGTTCAATACCGCGATACGTGAATCGGGGGTGGATATTGTCGACGGTGATGATGAGTCAGACAGTGTAAAACACACAGGTGATACCTATCAGCGCATTGATATTGAAGCGATGGGCCAGTACATCAAAAATATGGCCCGTGATGAGGTGCCAGCTCCCGTTGTGGATGATGGCAATGAATCGATTGATGAGGCCGTTCAAATCACTGTTGGTGTAGATCGCAATGGTGAAATTGAAGTCAGCCACGATAAAGACTGGTACAGCGTTACGCTGGAGGCCGGGGTTGAGTACACCTTCAGTTTGAATGGGCAGACCCTGGCAAACCCCTATCTGTCGTTGCACAGCCCGAACGGGGTCGCCATTGCCAGTAATGACGACAGTCAGGGAGGGCTGGATGCCCAGATCACCTATACCCCATCAGATGCTGGTACCTACTACCTGAATGCTCAGGCATCCTGGGATGGCACGGGGACGTATACCGTAGGCGTGGTCGGGGTCGAGCCTGAACCGATCAACGATATTGCGGGTGACAGCTCAACCACCGCAGTTCTGGTATCTGGCGAGAGTCAGAGCAGTGGCATTGACTTTTCGGGTGATAAAGACTGGTTCAAAGTGAACCTGGAAACAGGCCAGAGTTACACCTTCAATGTGAAAGGTGCCGGCGCAGGTGTGGGCACACTTCGCGATGCTCAGGTGAAGCTGTATAACAGTGCTGGGCAAGTCGTGGGCTCTGATGATGACAGCGGTGCTGCTTCAGATGCCCAACTTGTCGTTCAGCCGGAAGCTGCGGGTGAATATTTCGTAGAGGTTTCAAGCTGGGGTGCTACTGACCTTGGCACCTATACCATCGACATGCACTCTGCAGCGTTGTCTGATGATCTCGCCGATGATATCAGTACACAGGGGCGGCTCACGGTAGGCGGGAATGTAGATGGTGAGATTGGTTTCATTTCAGACCGGGACTGGTATGCCATCGAGCTTGAAGCAGGCATGCGTTACCAGTTTGATCTCAAAGGCAGTGACAGTAACAAAGGTACACTGGCTGACCCTTATCTGATGCTCTATAACGCGGACGGTATTGCTCTGGCGCGTAACGACGATGCTCAGGGTACTTCAGACTCACAGGTGGTGTATAGCGCTGAGCAGACTGGCACCTATTATCTGAGCGCTGGTGCAGGAATTTACGGGTTGGGTGAAGGCACCTTTAACCTGAGTGCGTCAATGCTCGAACCTGAGTTGCCTGCTGCGCCTGACCCAGGTGCTCCAGGTGTGGGTACCGATGTCAGTAACCCTTATCCAATCCGTGTTGGCTGGGAGGTGAATAGTATCTTGCGCGAGCAGGATGAAACTGACTGGTTCTCAATCTATCTGGCGGCAGGCGAGAGTTACCAGTTTGATCTGCAGGCGAAAAATACCATCTTTGGTGCGGCGATGAGAGACCCTCTCTTATACCTGTACGACACGGCACAAAGCCCGTTATCGCAAGACAACGATAGTGGTGTGGGGCTGGACTCGCAGATGACTTTCACCGCAGAGCATTCAGGCGTGTACTACCTGGGGGCAACCAGTGCTGATGGAGTCGACACGGGTGGATACATGCTGCACTCCCAGCTGATTACTGAGACGGCCCCCCCACCAGAAGACGGGGGTTCAGGTGATGCGCCAGTTGTTTCATCGCCTTCTGCAATCGCTGTCGGCTGGACTATGACAAATAACCTGGCCTCTGAGGGGGAAATTGACTGGTATTCTATTGGGTTGCAGGCCGGTAAAACCTATCGGTTTGAGCTGGACTCAACCGATTACCTGTCATACTCCGGTGTAAATGACACGCTACTGCATCTGTATGATACGGCGCAAAATCCGCTGCAAACGGATGATAACAGCGGCGCAGGTAATAACGCGGCGCTGGAATTTACCGCCAGCCAGACGGGTGTTTATTACCTTGGAGCCGCCACTGTGGAAGACAGTGATCTGGGTGTTTATAAACTGTCGACTCAGGAAGTGATTGACTATTCCCAGGTTCGCGATGCCCGGTCTATTACGTCCAACACAAATGCTTTTGGCAGTTTGAACCACACAGGTGAAGTTAGCTGGTATTCCGTTCAGTTAACCGCCGGACAGAGTTATGAGTTTAATCTGATGAGCGAAAGCCCATATACCTCTGTAGATATTAATGACCCCCTGCTTTACCTGTACGACAGCAATCAGAACCCGTTAATGGAGGACGATAATAGCGGTACCGGGAATGATGCTTCGCTGGCCTTTACAGCAGATAGCACAGGTATCTATTACATTGGTGTGGGTACTGTCGAGGATGATGATCTTGGCGGTTTCTGGCTTCAGTCTGCTGTTGTGTAACAGGCTGAATTAACGCTGTACTACTTGAGCGCTTACCTGAAATATGGGCTAAGCGCTTTCTTTTTCATGAACCGGCATGGTCGGTTCATCGTATCGATTGAAAACCCTGTTTGATAGTGGCAATCAGGCCGCTATTAAACAGGACTCTCGCCCTGAATTATTGCCTTTGTGTTTGTCTTTACGCTGGTAAGCGCCTTTCCCTTTGCGTGCTTTAACCACCTGGGCCCGGTAGGCCTTTGAGGTGACCAGCGCGGCGAGGAAGTTGTCGTTTATCTGGCCGCGCCCGGTGTCAGTGGCACCGTTGGCTGGCCGGGTTGGCTGGCGTGTTTTCGCTTTCGTTGACATGGTGTTTCTCCAGTGAATAAGCCGCCACTATACGCCGGTGGCGGCGTACTAAACAATATTAACAAACGGAGCCTGACTACTGGCTATCGCGTACGGCTTTGCGATCAATACCGCGTGCTCGGTTGAGCATACGGTCGACTTTGTCTGGGTCCAGCGGGTCTTTCCCCTGCAGGTACAGCTCAATGTGCGCCAGCTGGTCATGCCCCCAGAATAGTTCATCATCAATCATAAAGGTGGGAACGCCAAATACACCCTGAGCAATGGCTTGCTCGGTTTCACGGTGCAACAGATCCTTGGTGTCCTGTCGGGTGATACTGTCGAGTACCGTTGCAGAGCCCAGACCGGTGTTATGGGCGAGCTTACCCAGAGTTTCTACACAACTCAGATCAGCCCCCTGTGACCAGCCCGCGTCAAAAATGGCACTGATCAGTGCGGTTTGTTTATCACCACTCACCTCAGCCAGCGACAGTCGCAGCGCGGGTAATGGGTTAAACGGATGGCAGTGAGGCGGATTGAATTCAAAGCCGTTTAGCGCAGCATAGCGATAACAGTAGCGGTACAGGGCGGCTTTTTTAGGGACCACCTCAGCAGGCCCCAGCTGGCCCCAGTGGTCCAGTAATTTACCGAAAACGACCGGATGCGGTATCAGTTGCAGTTGATAGCGTTGGCACAGGGGCTGTAATGCGCGCCAGCTGAAATATGCATAAGGGGACAGGTAGTCAAAATAGAAGTGCAGGGTGCGGGCTGTCATCAGAACTCCTTGCAGGCCAGATGCGTGCAGATAGGGAGTGACAATCCTACCAGACCGGGCCGCAATGGCTGTCAAAATGAAGTTACTGATGAAAACAGGCGCTAAGCTTTTGTTCGGGGCCTGGTGGCTGCATCAGGTCACCGGAGTGACCTGATATCCGGTGCAGATCAGTTCGCGCCCAGAATCCCTTCAATCTCTTCGATAAACGTCTTCAGCATGGCCAGGCACTGCTCGCCATCAGTATCGGTCATATCGTTGCCTTCACGCAGGACATAGCGGCCTTCATCCAGATCTTCGATGTGGGAGAAGTAGAAAGCATCTTTCCAGAATTTGCAGGGTACGGGCTCGGCTTTCAGGTGCTCGCGTACCACCGCTTCATCTTTTACGTACGGTAGCACGGCCAGGGCTTTATGTTTGTACACTTTAACAAACACACCTTCCGGCCATCCGTTCAGGCGGATATCCAGGTCACATTTGATATCAGCGTTTTCTTTGCGAACGTACGTTTTGCGTACTTCAAAGCGGCCACGCCACTGGGCGAACATATCACCGGAGAAGATGCTGGCTTCGATGTTACTGAATTTTTCTTCGATTGCCTGAGTGATCAGATTGATATCGTTCGACACTGTGGTGGTTTCCTTTACTGGCAGGGAGGGTTGAATAGAGCGGCTAATTTAATGTCGCCGGGGCGGGCTGTATAAATAGTTAATCTTATTGCTTGATAAGCAGGAGTGATCAGTTGCCGGGTGAGCACTGTAAAACGAGGGACAGCCTCCAGGGCATTGCAGGGGGGGGAAGCCTGACCCCCGTCTATGTTTTAACTCTTTGCTATCTCTAGAGTTTTCAATACGAAGTGCAGGGTTTATTATGGCCCGGCAGGTGGGGTATAGAGAATATGCGGCATTGAGCAATGCAGCTGCTCGCCCCTCCCGCTGCGCTGACGCTAAATGATCGTAATATCCGAGGAAAGCCCAATGCCAGGTGCCGTACTGTTCAACTCTTTGCTTGAAACCATTTCAGATACAGTGCTCATCCTCAATGCCGATCAGCGGGTCAGCCACCGGGGTGGGGCCAGTCCGTGGGTTCGCTCGGAATCTCTGCAGGGGGCAAGCATTGCCGCTATCTTTGGCCATGAACAGGCGCTGTTGCTGAACAGCCTCTGTGAGCAGCTACGACAGGGCCAGACAGTGCAGCCGGTCGAGCTGCACCTGACCCCGCAAAACTGCCCGGTGCTGGCTGATCTGGGCTTGTCCCGCAATCAGCTGTGTCTGGTGCGGGGTAGCCTGGCGATGGATCACATTATTCTCGCGTTTCAGGATATCAGTCAGCAGCGTGCGGCGGTGGCCTGGGCCAGCAAACAGAAAGCCCGTGACCCGTTAACCCAGGCCTATAACCGCAAAGCCCTGGTGCCTGTGCTCAACCAGGCGGTGGCGCAATCTCTGCGTTACGAGTACAACTGCTCACTGGCCCTGATTGATATCGACGGCTTGCGCCTGATCAATCAGCGCTTTGGCCGTGAAGGGGGAGATCAGGTGCTAAGAACACTGGCTGCGGAGCTGGACCGGGTCAAACGTACCTCTGATTTTCTGGT
>Ga0193950_1000328_pt1 | contig 10892 bp, 11 predicted proteins | sample BB_1_MG_FD_144485 | JGI IMG/M metagenome (GOLD analysis project Ga0193950, IMG submission 144485) | Microbial mat bacterial communities from the Broadkill River, Lewes, Delaware, United States - BB_1_MG | ecosystem: Environmental > Aquatic > Freshwater > River > Microbial mats | place: USA...
GAAGGCAAACGTTCATGGGCTGGCCATACTTATCACGCAAAGGTAGCGCCTGATACGCCACACCCCGTGCAAGTTTGATCAGACACCACCACTCCTCTGAAGATTCCAGATCATCAGGCAACGGTAGATGGCGCAGCTTATCCCAGTGTACATAGCGCCCTTTATGGTCGGTCAAGGTACGATGATTCATCATCTTGGGAAAAGCACCTGCAACGGGAAGCTGGGCCATATGGGGGGGTGCTACAGGCTTTCTCATGGTGCTTGCTCCAACCGAATACAGTTCATACACAAAAATAAAAAGTGAGGATTAAATATATTTTAGCAGTCAGTTAAGGATACTGAAACACACAAGCGACAGTCCGCCCTGATACTTGCCGACGCTGGGTCACCCCAACGCAGCAAGCACCACAACACCACCGCAGAAGCCAGCTTGCTGGCGATCATTGATGGGCACATCACGAGCAAACTCGCTCCTACCCTCGCATTCCCTCCCGTGGGACCGGTGTCCCCACCGGGAAGCTCTGCCCTCAGAGCCTGACGCAACGGGACGTCGCTGCTACAGCCACATCGCGAGCAAGCTCGCGCCTGCCTTCGCATTCCCCCCCTGTGGGACCTGTGTCCCCACCGGGAAGCTCTGTCCTCAGAGCCTGACGCGACGGGACGTCGCTGCTACAGCCAAATCGCGAGCAAGCTCGCGCCTACCTTCGCATTCCCTCCTGTGGGACCGGTGTCCCCACCGGGAAGCTCTGCCCTCAGAGCCTGACGCGACGGGACATCGCTGCTACAGCCAAATCGCGAGCAAGCTCACTCCTATCTTCGCATCCCCTCCTGTGGGACCGGTGTCCCCACCGGGAAGCTCTGCCCTCAGAGCCTGACGCGACGAGACATCGCTGCTACAGCCAAATCGCGAGCAAGCTCGCGCCTGCAAACACCACCCTGTCGAAAATATTCAATACCCACCCACAACCACACTCTACTCTGCCGGTATCCCTCAAACGACAACAGGAAACCGGATATGACACAGCGCGCAAACTACTTTGGCCTGGCTGGCAACGCCATGGAGCTGCTGCTCGCTCAAGAGGCCTACCTGAAACAGCAATTCAGTGTTTCACCGATCATTACCCCAACCATCTGGGAACTGGTTAAACTGCGGGTATCCCAGATTAATCAGTGTGCGTTCTGCATCGATATGCATAGCACTGAGGCCCTGGCGCAGGGCGAAACAACGGCGCGTATCATCGGCCTCAGCGCCTGGCGTGATATGCCGCTGTATTCCGAACATGAGCAAATTGCCCTGAGCTGGGCGGAACACCTGACGGCCGGTAAGGCGGTGGATGATCAGTACTATCAGCAACTGGTGGAGCAGCTGGGTGAACAGGCACTGGTAGATCTGACCCTGGCCATTAACGCGATCAACAGCTGGAACCGGGTCGCAAAAACCTTCAAACCCGAGGTAGGCAGCTATAAAGCCGAATAGCGAAAATCAGCAGCCACTGGCGCTGCAACTGCACCAGCCAACAGGCCCGCTGTCGGCACTGGTGCAGGGGCTCTGGAGCGCCTCGGTGGCGGCCAGTACCTCTGCGCCTGTGGAAAGGCCACTCTATTCCGATGCCGCCAGCGGCGTGCTGTTCAACCTGGCGGGCGACAGCTGGATTGGCGACACCCGCCTGCCTACTGGCGTGATCCTGCTGCCGGTACAACGCCAGGCGGTCGCAATCCGCCTCGCCCCCGGTGCCCGGCTGGCCGGCATCCGCTTCCACCCGGCGGCAGGCCTTGCGGTGATGGGCCACTACCCCGACGGCCCCACCGCGCTGACTCCACAGCAGGATCAGCGCTTGCAGCTGCAGGCGCTGCACAGCCGCCTCCAGCAGAACACCGAACCACTCACCGCCCTGCACCGCTGGTGCGAACAGACACTGGCCGGTGTCAACCAGATGCCCAGTACACTGACCAGCTCACTGGCCGACCTCCGCGCCCATGAGCCCCCCGCACCGCTAAGCAACCCGCTATTGCTAAGCCAGCGCCAGCTGGAACGGCAGTTCCGCCGCTGGCTGGATATGACCCCAAAACAGTTCCAGCGCATCATGCGCATCCGCAACAGCATTCACCACCTGCGCCAGCACCCCGACTGCCCCCTGGCTGACCTCGCCGCCCGCTTCGGCTTCAGCGACCAGGCTCATATGACCCGCGAATTCCGCGCAATCGCCAGCACCACCCCCGGCCAGCTGCGTAGCGGCTGAGACCACTTCGCAGCGAACAGCATCACAACACCACCGCAGGAGCCAGCTCGCTGGCAATCACACCTCCGCCGACTCAGCAACCGCCACCGGCAACGCCCTCTTACGCAACCAGCAGGTTTCCAGCGCCAGATAATCCGGGTGCTGATAACGGTCAAGCAACGGTTGTATCTGTATATCCTGGCTGTGCAGATATAACGATTGATAGTGCTCACGCGCCACCGTTTCGCTGTCTGCGGCGATCAATTGTGTGGCTGCGCTCGAACAGGACAGCCTGAAAATCGGGGTGTAGTGCAATGTATCCAGCAGTCGTCTGCACAGCTCATCGCGCAGTATCAGGTAATCTTTGGGGGCTTCAAACCCTAGCCTGATCTCCTGGCAGGAGTAATCATTATTGAGAATAACCGCTGAAATCCGGCTTCCATCCGGGGCGGTGATGGTGGTGGTTTCACCACGGCGCATACTGAGAACCAGCATAAGGCACCTCCTTGCGTTAATACGTTCCTGTTTTTAAATCTCACTGTCGCGCCAGCACGCCAGCTAACGACGGCTGCACATACATGCTCAGAAAGCGGGCCAGGACGGCCCGCTGGGAGGCTGCGCAGCATGACGCGTCAGATTGCTCTGTCAGTGGGTACTGGGTGGTAAGTGCTGGGTATCACTTTGCTGCAGATAAGCAGCCCACAGAACCGAACGATGCAGAGCCATGCACTGACGCGCAAAGCTGGCTAAAAACAGGGGGGTAAACAGCGCAGCAGATTGCGCGCGTCGCCGATAACAGCGGCTGACAGGGTCAGCGATATCCGGCGGGAGATGCCTCAAACACCCGCTCTCGCAAAGCGGCGTACAGAAAAGACGGGCACGGGTGTGCGATGCACTCATAAGTGCATGAAAGATAAAAGAATAACTTTTAAACGAGTTGATCTGTGGCGTATCATGCTGATTAGCCATAACGTGACTCCTACTAAGTCGGTTTTGGTTAGCTGCCTCAGGGTGTTCCCGCACTCTGGGGTAGCGCTTTTACTTCAGTAAATAAAACAACTGCGTAACAGCAACTCCTTTCATAGATTTCCAGATAACTGCTTTGGCCCTGAACAACACCAGAGCAGCCACGCCCGAATGGGCAGCCCCTATCAGACACCAGGTTGAGCTTCGGAATCAAGGTTTAAAAGGGATGATTTGGGTGTATTGGGGCGATTGAAAAACTGAATGATTATTCATGATTTTTGGGGTAAATATTGATTGGTTATTAATGAAATAGCGGAGTCAGTACAAAGGCGATAGCCTGCCAGATGAATATCACCCTATCGTTCAAGAATAGCTTGTCAGTCATGGAGTCCTGTTTTTCAGTATGGGTATACAGTGTATTTTTCATGACCGTAATGTTCTGGTAAAAGTTTACTTGATCAGGCTGTATATCTCTGGCAGGATTACTGAAATTTCCTTGGTTATCAGAGCATTATATTTTATGTGACCTTGAATATGCAGCGGCTATATATACAAATTTACCTGCCGCTGCTTTACACGGATGAGTTGATGGATTTAAGGGAGGTTTTTGTATTCATTTCAGAGAGTTATATGAAGATTTTTTATTATTGTCGGGCCAGATAGTCAAGCTGGCTGTGAATTAAGCTATTAGACTTCGAGGATAGTATTGTGCTGTTAAAAGGTTTTGGTTTTTCTGGCTATAGAAGTTTCGGAAATGAACTAACGAAGATAGCTCCTCTACAAAAAGTAAACCTTATTATTGGAAAAAATAATATTGGTAAATCAAACATCATAAATTTCCTTAATGATCAATATTCATTTTTTGTGTCCAAAGCTAAAAATCAGCAACACTTTGGAAGCCAGAAACAAGAAACCCCATTCAAGAACATTGATAAACATATATCAAATCAGAAAATAGAACACCGAATTGCTTTCCCTTTATTTAAAAGTGAAATCGAAGACTATATTAATGAAAAACTTCCTGACTCTAATAAAAATAGAGTACATAGGACGTTAGCTAAAAAATTACTCACTTCAGATTATTTAACTGACGATAATGGAGATGTCTGGTTTGTTTATAAATCTAGCAGACATAATGGGGAGTTTTCATTAGATATAAACATTGATGAAATCATAAAAATTCTTGAGCCAAGAGAATGGCAACAGCTATGGAGCGCTTTAACTGGGCGTGGCCAAGGTGATATAAGAGCGAATTGGATACCAGTAACATTAGCTAGTTTATCTATTATTCCTAATAATATTCCAAAGGTTGAAGTTATACCTGCGATTAGAAAAATTGGAAACGCTGGCAGTGAAGCTAGTGATTTTAGTGGCGAGGGTATCATTGAGCGGTTAGCTAAAATACAGAACCCTCCACTAGTAGAGCAAGCAGAAAAAGAAAAATTTATAGCTATAAATTCATTCGTTCAAGAAGTTTTAGAAAACCATAGTGCAGAAATAGAAATTCCTTATGAAAGAGATATGATTTTAATTCATATGGATAATAAAACTTTACCTCTAGAATCTCTAGGTACTGGAGTTCATGAAGTAGTTATTCTTGCAGCCGCTTCAACTCTATTAGATAACACAATCCTTTGCGTAGAAGAACCTGAATTACATCTACACCCTTTACTACAAAGAAAATTAGTTAAATATTTAGCAGAAAGCACAACGAACCAGTATTTTTTCACAACTCATTCAGCACATTTATTAGATGCTGTTGAGTCTGAAATTTTTCATGTTACACAAGAGGAAGGGGCCTCGATTGTTAGTGCTATTGCTAGCACTAAGGAAAGGTCTGGAATTTGTAATGACTTGGGCTACAAAGCGTCCGATATTTTACAAGCTAATTGTATTATCTGGGTAGAGGGGCCATCTGATAGGATTTATTTAAATTATTGGATAAAAGCCAAGAATAACAACCTTATTGAGGGGGTACATTATTCAATTATGTTCTACGGAGGTAGATTATTTAGTCACCTTACCGCGGAAGATAATGACGAATTAGAAGAAAAAATCAATGATTTTATTTCTGTTAGGAGTTTAAACAGGAACACAGTAATTATGTTTGACAGCGATAAAGGAAACTCAAAAGCCAAGCTCAATCCTACAAAGAGAAGGCTTAAAGCTGAATTCAATTCTGGTTCGGGGTTTGCTTGGGTTACAAAAGGACGTGAAGTGGAAAATTATTTAGATCATGATAAACTCGAGGAAAGTGTAATTGCTGTTCATCCATCTGCTAAAATGCTTGCTTCTAAAGGTGAGTGGGAAAATTTACTTAAATATAAAAAAGTAAGAGGTAGTATAGAAAGAACAGCTAGCAAGGTAAAAGTTGCAAGGCATTACATTAAGGAAAACGAAGTAGACTTTAATGTCCTCGATTTGAATGCAAGAGTTAATGAGCTATGTCAGTTTATTTCTCAAGCAAATGGAAATGAAATAAAACAAGCTGACTAGGAGTCAGCGCACGGCATGCTCCACCCCCAGGACAACCGTATGACCATATTTTGTACATATAATCAGTCGATATACTGGTATTTTGACTGCCAATCAGGTCAAAATTTAGCCCGCTCACAGTGCTGATTCTGTGCGAGAGAGGCTAAATCGTCTATAGATCACCTGACTTGTACACTTAGCGATTTTCTGTTCTGGTTAAAAATCGTTCATGCGGTTGCCTTGTCATGTCAACTAATGCAATCGAAGTATCACATCTATTACATGGAAATTAATCATAAGGACATATATGAAAGCATCTGAATTTTATAACTATTTCGACCAAGGCTTTATCTCTGTATGCTTTTCAGAAAATGTTAAAAAGTATGCTGGCACTCCTTTAAGGTGGAAGGTGATGCTACCAGACTATTGCGTTACATGGAAAATCATTACGAACAGTAATACTTCAGGACTCCTGTCAGATCTAATATGGCCTGGCGAGTTTCGGTGTGTTTTTGAATACCATAAAGGCAAAGGAAAACGTAAAAAAACCTACCCTATTTCAGTTTTTGAAATAACATCTGAATTTTCAACAAAGAAATATAGGTTTTTACAAATTAAAGCTCTCAAAAAATACCTCCGACTAGGAGAAAGCACCCCTGATCAAGTTATTGAATCTAAACTAGAAGAATATATTAGTGGAGTGGAACTTAAGGACTCCTCCTGGTGTTATTATATTGAACCGCAGGATTCAATCGACTGGAGCAGCTGGTACGCTAGAGCTATAGATCTATGGATTTCTGATTACTTAAAAAATTATCAGATAAGAATTAAACCGCTGTAAAAGAAAAACTCGGAACAAATTTTTATAAGAAAGGGATGATATATATGAATATAGAACTAATATTTGGATTGATAGGTAGCGCCATACTGGCATACATAATCCCAAAGTTAAGCCCAAAAATAGACTCACTATACGATAGGCTGTCAAAATTTTTAACTAGAGAACTTCCATCTGGAGTTAAGAGTTTGTTTCGGAGTAGAAAGTTAAAAAAAATTATCGCCTTTCGTAAATTAAGGGCAAACCAAGATGCTGTAACATTTCAAATAATTAAAGCTCACTCATATTTTATACTTTTTTGGGGAGTCATTGCTTTCTATGTGTTTCTGCTAGTAATGGGCCCTTATTATGATCTGCTCGAGACTAAGAGAACGCTAGCTTTGATATTCACACTTCCTATATATTTTTTTGAGATTTTGTGGATTATTGAAACAGGTAAAGCTAAAAAATTAGTTAAACAGCGCGGCTACTTTCGTACAACCAGGAAGTAGGAAGCTCACTAACCCCCTACCCCTTCAAAACCCAGCAGTGCCCACGCAGGGCGTTTTGCATAGGATACTTCTTCTGTACCACCATATATCGAGGTGTTCACCGGCAAAATAATGGCCTGACCAGATTTATTATGAGCCAGCGGGGAAAGTACCAGTGCTGGCCTGCGCTTGGCAACCTCCTTACCTGCTTTCGAGCCGAAGGTGATCGCCACTAAATCTCCCCGCTCAGGAATCTAGCGTTTTAGCGATCCCATTCTGACGCCACTACATCCAGAAGATCATCACCACGCTTATCAACCGGCGTCATCCCGGCAGTCAGTTCGGCCTGGGTAAACGGCAAGTTGTATCGTGGCCTGGAAGCAGATTTACCCGCCCTGATAACGATTTCAGCCCCTCGAACACTAAGCTCAACAGCCGCCCCCTTTTCGATGCCAGCTTTCTTCATCAGTGCCGCTGGCAGACGTATCGCGGCGCTGTCTCCCCATTGGCTAATGTAAGTACGCACTGGCATACCGTCTTTTTGAGTCATGGTTTTACCTTGTATCAGGGCTATGGGTATCTGCTTAACAGTATGTATAGCGGGAGCAGTAATCAATCAGAAGATGGCTGGCTGGTCCCCGCAACAACTGACATTAAGTGTTAGCGCACTGGCGGCGTCACGTCGATGAACGGTCCCCCTCCCCTGCAGAACCCAAGCACGCAAACCGATACCAGAGTAAAAACGTTGGTTATTGGTGTAAAATCCTATCAGCCACTCTCCGCATGCTCTGGTCACCTGTCAGCTCAGGTACTCAGCCGGGCTGAGCGAAGCAGGCTCAATGAGTATCAAGGCGCTGCGCTGCAGGTTTTCCACTGAGCGCGGCGCTCTGGGACAGGTGCAAATATCCGCACAGATAATGCGGTCAGGCACTACGTTTTAACCTTTATCTTTATTCGCCCTGGTATCCACAACTATGAAGAATCAACAGTCCCAGAACAGCGCCACGACGGTATCGACGCTGGATGAGCTTGCGAAACTGGCAGACTATTCCCTTATGGACGGGCTCAGCTGTGATCCTGAGGCGACAGAGAACGGTGCCGACCACGCGCCGCGACAGGTCTTTAGCGGTCATTATGTTCCGGTAAGCCCTGCGCCGATTGAATGCCCTGAGTATATCGCACACAGCAAACGCTTCTTTGCCGAGCTGGGCTTCGCCGACGCCATGGCTGAGTCCGCTGACTTCATCCGCATGTTCTCCGGCGACACCTCGCAGGTTCCAGCACCGATGCGCAAGGTCGGTTGGGCAACGGGCTACGCACTGTCCATCTACGGCACGGAATACACCCAGCAGTGCCCGTTTAAAACCGGCAACGGCTATGGTGATGGCCGTGCCGTGTCTGTGCTTGAGGCCGTTATCAACGGTCAGCGCTGGGAGATGCAGCTCAAAGGCGGTGGGCGCACGCCGTATTGCCGTGGCGCAGACGGTCGCGCGGTTTTACGCTCCAGTATCCGCGAGTTCCTGGCGCAGGAGCTGATGCACGCCTTGCGTGTGCCGACAACACGGTCGTTGAGCCTGTATGTTTCAAAAACTGAAACGGTACAACGCCCCTGGTACTCCGAGGGTTCGCGCTCGGAGAATCCCGACAGGCTCGTCTCTGAGGCTGTCGCTATCTCGACCCGTGTTGCACCGTCGTTCCTCCGCGTTGGCCAGCTGGAACTGTTCGCTCGCCGGGCCCGTAAAAACGAACACCCGAACGCGATGGCAGAGCTTGAGCAGATTGTGCTGCACCTGATTGAGCGTGAGTACGCTGACGTTGTCGATCAGCAGCTGACCACCCCGGAAAAAGTGGTGGTGCTGGCGCGGGAGTTCCGTAGCCGCCTTACCTCTGTGGTGGCAAACTGGGTTCGTGTCGGCTTCTGTCAGGGTAATTTCAACAGTGATAACTGTGCAGCGGGTGGCTTTACCCTGGATTATGGTCCCTTCGGGTTTTGCGATGTCTATAACCCGCACTATCAGCCCTGGACGGGGGGCGGCCAGCACTTCGCGTTTATGAACCAGACCAACGCAGCACAGCGCAACTTCGACTCGTTCTGCTCGGCTTTACGGCAGTTGCTGGTGTCACATCCAGACGCTTTGCTGGCGCTTGACGAGATTCAGCGTGAATTTCCAGATGTAATGAACGCACAAATGGCACAGATGTGGGCTGCCAAACTGGGCCTTGGCACTGTCAACACAGCGTCTCAGAAGGCGGAGTACAGGGTCGTGCTCGGCGAGCTGGAAGCGCTTATGGTGCAGACGCCGGTTGATTACACGATTTTCTTCCGCGAGCTGTCGTCCATCCCCGCCGATATTGAGCCACTCAGGAAAAGCTTCTACACCCACTCAACCCAGGGTAAAGACGCCGACGCGATGGATCAGCGCTGGGCAGCGTGGCTCGAGCAATGGAAAACGCTCCTCGATAGCACCCATAACGCGAATGCGACGTCGCCCCGCTCCCGCGAGGAGATCTCCAGCCAGATGAAACGCGTCAACCCAAAGTACATTTTGCGCGAGTGGTTGGTGGCACCGGCCTATCAGCAAGCCGCTGAGGGAGATTACGCGCTAGTTCAGGAACTACAGGACGTGATGACACAGCCCTATGCAGAGCAGTCGAAAGAGGTGGAAGCGAAATACTATCGGCTGAAGCCATCTGAGTTCTTTGCAATGGGCGGGGTGTCCCATATGAGTTGCTCGTCATGATTGTTTGGGCTTAACACGGGCAAGGTTGAAGCAGCTATTCACCGGGGATGATCGCGAGATAACGCGCTCCGAGCATTCCCGGTGAGGACACCGGTCCCACAAGTGGGGTCCACCACTGTGCCATAACCCGGCCCCGCCCCTGGTCAGCCTGCCACCATCCCGTTACACTGTCGCCCCTTTCCACTATCGCCCCCTGTAGCTGCCATGAACCTGATTCTGCTTCACCCTGCCGATTTCACTCAGCCCGAGCGTGCTGTACTGCGTGACCGTCGTTTTCATCATATTCGCCAGGTGCAGCAACCAGCGCTGGGCAGCTGGCTCAAGGTGGGCGTGGTTAATGGCAAGGTTGGCCGGGCACAGGTGCTGGCGCTGGATGACAGCCATATCGAGCTGGCGGTCGAGCTGCTGCGCGCTCCCCCTGCGCCGCTGCCTCTGACGCTGATTATGGCACTGCCCCGACCCAAGATGCTTAAACGCACCCTGGAAACCGCATCCGCCATGGGCGTCAAGCAGCTGTATCTGATCAATAGTTACCGGGTGGATAAAAGCTTCTGGTCTACCCCGCTGCTCAGTGAAGAGAAGATCACCGAACATCTGACCCTGGGGCTGGAACAGGCCGGGGATACGCTGATGCCGAAAGTTCACCTGCGCAAGCGCTTCAAACCGTTCGTTGAGGATGAGCTGCCCACCATCGCCGCCAACAGCCGGGCACTGGTGGCCCACCCCTATGAAGCTGCCCTATGCCCTGAGGCTGAGAACACCCCCACCACCCTGGCGGTCGGCCCGGAGGGTGGGTTTATCGCCTATGAGGTGGAGAAGCTGATCGAAGCCGGGTTTGATGCGGTGCATATCGGCGAGCGTATTCTGCGAGTCGAGAACGCTGTACCGGTGTTACTGGCCCGACTGTTTCCGGTGCTGTAATTCAGCGGTGTTCCTCTGCTTCGGCTGGCGTCTTCGCAAGCCGACCCGCCAGATACTGATGAAAATCCACCAGTATCTGCTCCATGCTGACCAGCTTGCCACCTTTACCTTTTCTGGCCCGCATCCCCTGCTGCGCCCGTTCACAGATCAGTTTATCTTCCGCCAGAAACTGATGGGTAAACTGAAATTCCGTCGATTCATAATCTTTGATTTTATATTCCAGCAAACCACCGGGCGTTACAGAACAGTGCTCTGGCCCCTC
>Ga0193950_1000330_pt1 | contig 10853 bp, 10 predicted proteins | sample BB_1_MG_FD_144485 | JGI IMG/M metagenome (GOLD analysis project Ga0193950, IMG submission 144485) | Microbial mat bacterial communities from the Broadkill River, Lewes, Delaware, United States - BB_1_MG | ecosystem: Environmental > Aquatic > Freshwater > River > Microbial mats | place: USA...
AGCGTATATGGCCTGGGAGGGAAAAGACCACTGGATATGGTTTCAACGACCGTTGACTTCGAAATTGTTAAAGACCTGATTGGTAGAGTGGAGCATGGAGTATTTTCTTAATGCTGTTATATCGACTGCTGGGTTCAAGCAATAAATGCAATCGGCTGTCCTGTATAGACTTCCAGCAAAGGTTGAATCAGGATACCCAATAAAATCTCTGCCAGAACGCCGTCTCCTATGCCCGATAATTCAGCCATTCACCCTGGACTAAGGTCCGTGCCCGGTACTCTTTCAACCTCTGGGGTTGACTTGCTCTGTTTCTAAATAAATCTCGACGCCAGCTTCTTATACACCGCATCTCGATCACGTTTTCCAACAGCCAGCACGTACACCACAACTTCATCATCAATAACCTCATAGGCAAGTCGGTAGCCCGCTGTCCGCAGTTTTATTTTGTAAACCGCATCATAGCCGCGCAGTCTGGCGGATGGGACGTGAGGATTTTCCAAGCGTTCTTTAAGCTTCTTCTTGAACTGATTATGGATGGGCGGCGCTAACTTGTTCCATTCCTTCATGGCCGCCGGTAGAAACTTAAGCTTATAAGTCATCTATATCCACTTCTACTGCGTCAGCCAACTCACCACGACGGCTATCAACCTGTTTTGCCAGCTCATAGTCGTCCAGCATCTCCATCAGAAACTCATAGGTTTCAGCAGGTACCAGATAGGCAGCGGGCTTGTTGTGGTTGAGGATAGCAATTGTTGCGCCATCCGCATCATTCAGCAACGCAGTAGGATTTTTTTTCAACTCAGAGATACTTGCTGAGCAATCAGCCAACACCTGTCGCATGGCAACACCAATTAAGCACTAAAATAAGTACCAATCTTAGCTCTAATTTTAGAGCCACACTATGTTTTTCTGACTGATAGCCCAGTGGGGACAAACCGGGAATCCTGGGGACAGCCACAATTATCATGAATCAGGACACCCAATAAAATCTCTGCCAGACCCCGTCTCCTATGCCCGATACAACTGCTGCGCCAGCCCCTGCCCTTTCACCCAGTTACGCCCCAGGCTCTTCGCAGTCACCTGCGCGGGGATAATGCCATGCTGACGAAAAACACGATCCTGCAGCAACAGCCACCAGGCAGGCTGTCGGAAAAACACCGTACAAACCATCGTGGGGCCGTTTTGGTGCAACCTGTAACTCAGCCGTATCCTGTACGGTGAAAGGGGAAAGTGCTTAAACCGGGCCAGGTACGCCGGGTGATACTGAAAGAAAACACCTCGCCGGCTCTGTGCCAGGGTGCCAACCGCCACCGTTTCTCCGGCCGATAGTGTCCGGCCAACATGCAATTGCTGAACAGGCCTAAAGCTCACCTTTCAGCACCTCTTCAATGGAGGTGGGCAGCCATTGCCCTTCACCGGCCTTATCAGCCTGAGTAAGGTCATACAGCCGCTTCAGATCATCCAGATCTCAGCCATAGCAACAACAGCTGACGAAAAGAGATCTGCCCGGTCAGCACAAACTTCTTGATGGTTGGCGCAGGCAGACAACTCCGTGCTGCCAGCGCATCACGGGATAACCCCGCCTGTTCACGACACTTACGCAGGTGAGCCGCAAACGTCTGCTGCACATCACCATCATCAAGTGACAGAAACGAAGGCATAGCCATCACCAAAATAGATATTATTGTATCCATTGTGGTCTGAATTACGGGTTATTGGACACAGTTATATCCAAACAAACCTGACAGCAAGTGACACGCTAGAGTGACCCCTTACGATTTTCAGCCTTTAGTCGGCTGGCTTGCTGAATACCTCTACTACGTGATTCAGCGCCTCCTTCACCTTATCACTGCACGCCTGTTCGCCAATCCAGCGCTGGATCGGTGCGAAACTCCAGTGCTTTTCCGGTGCGGTGAGGCAGTTTTCCTGCCATTTCTGCAGAAATATACTGCGATCTCGGCCCGCGACAATATCAGCCATAACTTTCAGCATCTGCAGGTGTTGTTTACAGTGACTTTCGGTCTGGAAGTGACGCGTATACTCCTTGTGGGTCACCTTATTGAATGGACGGTTCTGCAGCAGGTCCAGTTGTAACAGATGAAGGTAGGGCATGTAGAAGCAAGGGTTAATTTTGATCGAGGTCTGAAATGATTTCGCGGCTTCATCAAACTGTTTGAGGTGGGTTTGTACCTGGCCCAGGTGAAGCCAGCCGAAGTTGTTGTAACGGTGATCGATCTCCAGTGAGCGTCGAATCAGCTCTTCCGCCAGATCGAGCTTGCCCTGTCGCAAGTAGATTTCACCCATCTCGCGGTAGGCGATGTCGTCGTTGGGGTCACGTTCGATAACGGCGATAAACTGCGCCATAGCCTTATCGTCGACATTGTTGGCTGCGTCAGTTTGGCCCCCCTGTCCTTTGTAGGCGCGGGCCAGATTTTCATCTAGATACTCCATAGTGGGGTTCAGTTGCTGGGCGGTTTCCAGTGCTTCGACGGCGGTGGTGTAGTCATTCATATCCAGCGCAGTAACACCCAGATTGAACCAGTTATATGCCAGTTGCGGCACCTGTGCCAGCGCCTGACGGTAGGCGTCGATCGCTTCTTCATATTTGTGCTGGGCCCGCAGGCAGGTACCGATGCCAGCCCAGCTTTCCGGGCTGATCTCTTCTATATGCAGACAGTGCTGATAGCACTCGATCGCTTCATCCCAGCGGCCAACAAACTCCAGACAGCGACCCCACTCAAGCAGGAAGCAGCTGAAAGGGACCGACATAGCGTCAGGCCGGAGTGCCTGAATATGGTTGTACCAGTGCAGCGCCTTTTTATGTTTTTCCATCCCGTACTGGTAAAGCTGAGCCAGCTGCCAGCATATCTCGGCATTGTCCGGCTCTGCTTGCTGCGCCTGCAGCAGAAACGGCAGTGCCTGATCATGCATGCCCCAGCCCCTCACAGTCTCAGCCACAAGCAGCAAACCAGATATGGGGGCATGTTTTCTGATCGCGTCCAGCAACTGATCGGCCGCTCCATCCTGCTCCTCGTCAATCAGGAAGCAGAGAATCAGCCCCTGCAACGCATAGTTATCCGGCTGCTGTGCCACCAGGGTCATCAAGTAGTCGATGCCACGTGCAGGCTGTTCACTAAGGATATGACACTGAGCGATCGAGAGGTGGGCATGGTCGTTATCCGGGCAGCAGGCCAGGTGTGTTTTCAGGCACGCAATCGCATCCAGCCAGGCTTCTTTGTGGCGGTATAACTGCATCAGATTGAAAGCCACATGGGGGCTGTCTGGATGTATCTGCTGGGCCTGACAGAGCCGTGTTATGGCGTTGTCCAGCTGACCTCGATACTGGTATTCGATTTCCGCCAGGGTAAGGGTAGCGGGCAGATGATCTGACTGGTGCTGCAGAGCTCTGCCCAGCCACTCGATAGCATCCTCCATACTGTTCAGGTCGAAATAGCAGCAGGCGATCTCATAACAGTCATTCGCGCCATGATGGATGCTGTCGCAGGCGGCGAGTGCGGTCACCAATGCCTGCTCCAGCGCTTCTTCGGCCTGTTCCGGCTGTGAGTTTTGATGGAGGTAGTAGGCCAGCCGTCGCCAGTCGTTCAGGGGTTCGCTGTGCAAGTACACTGACGGATGAGCAAATCGCCACCATCACCGGACTGAGTCTTGGTGAGGTTCAGCAGCTGCGGGTATGATCCGTACAGTTATAAGTTATCTCTTACGCTAACGCACAGCACATCGACTCCCGGTGAAGGCACCAGTCCCACATTGCTGTTCCCGATTGCGAGGCTGGATGGACTGGCGTTCTGCCTGACGCCCTCCCCAATCCAACCACTTTATTACGAATAATTCTCTTTTCCGTTATACTTCTAGCCCTCTGATTTCCCTCTTTTTCCCGTCATTGGTGCAGTATTGATATGAGCAGAACTTCAGCCTGTTTCCCCTTTAACCGCCCGCCTGACAGTGGTCGGCCATTGTTGTTCTGTTTCCCCAGTGCCGGGGGGTCGGCGGTGATGTATCGGCCCTGGCAGGCGGCGCTGGCCGGGTTTGAGGTGGTGCCGGTGGAGTATCCGGGGCGGGGTTCGCGGTTTTCAGCGCCTTTTGCCAGCAGTGTGCAGGCGCTGGCGGCAGAGCTGGCTGAGGCGATCAGCCTGCGGCTGGGTCAGGACGATGGCGAGTTCCGCTTTTTCGGCCATAGCCTGGGGGCGTTGATGGCCTATGAGGTCTGCCTGCAGTTGCGCCGGCTGGGGGTTCGCTTGCCACAGCAGCTGTGGGTATCGGCGCGCAAGGCACCGCATCTGCCGCAAGCGACATCGCCACGGCACCTGCTGCCAGATGCCGAGCTGGTGCAGCTGTTAAGCCGTATGGGTGGCACACCGCAGACGGTGCTGGACAATGCTGAGTTTCGCCAGCTGCTACTGCCGGTAGTACGGGCAGATTTTCGCCTGCACGATGAGTATCAGCACCAGGGTGCTGCAGCGCTGGCCTGTCCGGTGATTGCGCTGGGCGGTGAAGAGGATTATGAGGTGCCTGGTGAGGCGATCGCCCCCTGGCAGGATTTCACTACCGAGGGTTTTGTTCAGCATCAGCGCCCCGGTGGGCACTTTTATCTGCAGCAGGCGGATTTTCTGCCCTGGTTTCAGGCCCGGCTCAGCCAGGCCTGAGGGCGGATTAAACGATCAGTCCCAGTCATGCAGGCCGTTCGCACGGTCCCAGCGCTGGGTCAGTTTGCTGAAGGGCTGGCGTTTAGCCGGGCTCTGGTGTTTAGGGGTGCCCAGCGACAGCACGGCCAGTACGCTGTCCTGTTCGCCCATCTGCAGCATCTGGCGCAGGGCCGGGTCGGCATCCAGTGAGTGCCAGATGCCACCAAAACCCAGCGCATGGGCGGCCAGCAGGATATGTTCACAGGCGGCTGCGCCCGCCAGCTGTTGCTCCAGCACGGGGATGCGGTGCTCCGGCTGCAGATCCGTGCAAACGTAGATCATCATCGGCGTATTACCGATCTCTGCCACAAAGGCTTCGAGCTGCTGCTCGGTCATACCTTTGTCGGCATAGCGCAGCCGGACCAACTGGGCCAGATCGCTGATCCCCTGCCCCTGCACCACAATAAAGCGCCAGGGTTTGAGGTTGCCGTGGTCCGGTACGGTCATGGCGGCTTGCAGAATCTGCTCCAGCTGCGCCGCATCCGGCGCAGGCTGGGTCAGGGTACGGCGGCTGTATGAGCGCCGTGTCATCAATGCTTCAAGTGCATCCATCGGGTGGTCGGGTCCTTATACAGTGGCGGGCGCGGCAGCAAACAGGGCTTCGCGCTGGTAATCAAAGGGCCGCAGGCTGCCGCTGTCGAGTTTGTACAGCTGGTCTGCGGCATCGAAGTAACGGTCGTCGTGGCTGATGGCGATAATGGTTTTACCCGCCTGTTTCAGCTCTGGCAGAATTTCACGGTAGAACACCTCGCGGAACAGCGGGTCCTGATCCGCGGCCCACTCATCCAGCAGCAGCACCTGGCGGTCTTCCATGTACATCAGTAACAGTGCCAGCCGTTTACGCTGGCCCTGGGACAGGGCTGTGGTGGACAGACGACCGCCTTCCACGCTGACTTTATGGTCGATCGCCAGTCGCTGCAGGTAGTGATCAATGCGCGGGTTATGCCCCCCTTCACCGGCCCCGTCGAGCACTTCATCAAACAGGTAGAAGTTGGGGAAGATGGTGGAGAAGCAGCTGCGGTAGCTATCTACGTTAGCTGCCGTCACCGGCTCGCCATTGCACAGCACCGCCCCGGAACTGGGCAGGTAGAGCCCGGTCAGCAGTTTGGCCAGGGTCGATTTGCCACTGCCATTGCCGCCAATCAGAAAAATCAGTTCACCGGCCCGCAGCTGCAGATCTACCGGCCCCAGCGCGAAGCCCGCTTCATCGGCCTGGCCTGGGTACTGGTAACAGGCCTGTTGCAGCTGCAACGACTGAAACACCGGTACCGGGGCTTTATCTGCCACCGCCTGTACCGGTGCCAGATCCAGCCGGTCGATCGCTTTGAGCGCCACGGTGCCACGCACCACGGCCGGAATCGCTTCCAGGATCATCGCAATAGGTGTACGCAGAAACAGCGTGGTCAGCACATAGCCAACAATCACCGACTGGCTGATCGACTCCAGACTCAGACCGAGGAAGAACACCAGCCCGACCAGCGCAAACACCAGCACGGTGGTCCAGTTCAGGTTCATCGCCCACAGCAGGTCCGCTTTGACTGCCGTGTCCCGTGCCTGGCTGGCCGCCGGTTCAAACCGCTGATCAAACACAAACCGTCGCCGGGGCTGGCTCAGGCCCAGTTCATTGCGACCTTCCACCACCGCTTCGTACTGCTCGAACAGCCGGTCATCCAGCTGACGCACTTCGGCCATCATGGTTTTGATCCGCCCCACCAGCTTGAAATCCCCCCACACCCCCAGCGCCACAATGACGCAGGTACAGCCGAACAGCAGTGGCGACAGCCAGGCCATGTAGCAAATCCCGGCCAGTAACAGCAGGCCGTTATAAAGCGAGATCGGCAGCTGTTTGGTGGCGTTGGCCACCACCGTGACATCACGGGTCAGGGCGTTATACAGCGCCGGTGCCCCCAGTTGCTCCTGGCGCTCCAGCGAGGTGTTCAGAATCCTCTGCACCAGCTGCAGCCGCAACTGATACACCATCTGATGGCCCAGCCCGACCAGCAGTGACTGGGACCAGACACCGCTGGCAAACAGCACCCCGACCAGGCCGGCATACGCAGCCAGGGCCCAGCCGGGTGAGTCGATGCCATGTTCCAGGGCATGGTTCACCCCACCAATAATTCCAATACCCACAGCGGCACTGATGGCGCTGGCGATTACCGCCAGCACCATGCTGCGGCGCGATTGCGCCAGCAGCTGTCTGATCATGCTCATGCGTGAGCCTCTCCTGTACACATCATCGGCTGTTCCATTTACTGCATCTCATCCAGCCGGGTGCTCAGTGCCTGCAGCTGTACTGCCAGTGCTGGCGCGGCCAGAATGGAATAATGATCGGCCCGGATTGAGCCCCCCAGAATCGGCTGCTGGCTGAACGACTGCCAGGCCTCCACCGGGGCCTTGTTTTCATCACTGCGCCAGACCCACAACGGCACCGACAGGGTCGGGATCGGATGGGCGTAGAACAGGGTTTTCAGCTGCCAGCGCAGCAACAGCTGCTGCTGCAGCTCATCACGGGACAGCTCCGGCCCCAGCACAGGAGCCAGCAGCGGGCTGTCCAGCAACCGGGCGACCCCGCTGGCGTAATCATCCGCCAGCAGATCCTGCAGTTGCTGCCACTGTTGCGCACTGAAGTTCAGCTGCTGCTGTTGCAGATAGTGCTGCAGATCCAGCTGCAGCTGATGCCGCTCATCGTGCTGATGTTCTAAATGCTGATGCGGATCATAATCGATTACAGCCACAGCCTGAATCAAAAATCCATTTTCCTGCAGCCGCTGCGCCAGCATCATCATCTGCCGGGCGGCCAGGCTCCAGCCGGTAAGGATCAGCGGCTGATCTTTCAGCGGTGCCAGCAGGGCCTGGTAATCCGCCAGCACCTGGTCCAGCACCTCCGGTCCGGTGCCGGTCAGCAGTGCCGGGTCTGGCAGCAGGCCATACAGGCTATGGCTGTCTTTCAGGGCCGTCAGCAGCGGCTGGTAATACCGCAGATGACCCCCACTGGCATGCATCACCACCATGGTGGGCGCATCTGGATTGTCACTGAGCTGCAGCAGGCGGCCGCTGGCCGTGTCGCCCTCCAGCCACTGTGCCAGCGCCCGGATGCTCTGCTGCTCAAACAGCAGTGTGGTGGGCAGTTCACGCGTCAGCAGCTGGCGCAACCGGGCCACCACTTTGATCGCGGCCAGTGAGTGACCGCCCAGCTCAAAGAAGTTATCGGTCACACTGATCTGCGGCTGTTCCAGCACCGCCTGCCAGACCTCTGCCAGCTGCACTTCCAGCGCGCTGGCCGGGGCCACGTACTGACGCTGGCGCGCATTGCTGGCCAGTGTTAGCAGGGCAGCGTTATCCACTTTGCCATTGGCGTTGAGTGGCAGGCTGGGCACGCGCATCAGCTGCGCGGGCACCATATAATCCGGCAGTTGCTGGCCCAGCCACTGACGCAGCAGCGCCTCGCCCGGCTGCTGACCTCGCGTTGCCACCACGAAGGCCAGCAGCTGCGCCTGGTCACCACTGCCCTGTAGCAGCACGGCTGCCTGCTGCACCTGATCATGGCGCGCCAGCACCGCTTCCACCTCTTCCAGCTCCAGCCGGAAGCCCCGGATTTTCACCTGCTGATCCGCCCGACCGACGATCTCAACCGTGCCATCAGCCCGGCGCAACGCCAGATCACCGCTGCGGTAGATCCGGCTGCCATCGTTCAGGAACGGGTCCGGCAGGCAGACTTCGGCTGTACGCTCGGGTGCCTGTAAATAGCCCCGGCTCAGCCCTGGTCCGGCCAGGTACAGCTCGGCCACCTGGCCCGATACCGCCGGGCGCAGCTGGCTGTCCAGCAGGTACACCCGGTTGCCACCCAGCGCCGCCGCCAGCGCACTATCCGTGCTGCCCGGTTGCAGCTGCCGCCACAGTACGCCCACCGTGGTTTCTGTCGGGCCGTAGTGGTTGTACAGCCGCATCCCTCTGGCCTGCGCCGGGTGTAACTGAGCCTGCAGGCTGGCGCTGATCCGCTCGCCACCGAGCACCAGCAGCTGGCGTGGCAGCAACGCCTGGGCTGCCTCGTCACTGAGCAGTGCCGCCAGATGGGAGGGCACTATTTTCAGGCAATCCAGTTGCCCGGCTGGCAGATAAGTCTGCAGATAGTTGCGCAGCAACTGGCTGTCGGTGCTGGCATCACGGCCGATCAGGTGCAGACAGCCACCCTGCAGCCAGGCCGGGAACAACATGGTGTTGCCCAGATCAGCCATCAGCGACGACACCAGACCATAATGGCCCGCCGCAGGCAGTTGCAGTGCGCTGATCGCGGCCTGGCAGTAATGCTGCAGGCTGGCGTGGCTGACCTGCACCCCTTTGGGCTGGCCGGTGGAGCCGGAGGTGTAGAGCACATAGGCCAGTGACTGCGGATTGACCGCCACCGGCTGCAGCGCTGCCGTATGGCTGCTCAGCTGCGCCCAGCTGAACGGGCTGACGCCCGCCAGTGCCACATCCGTAACCGCGCCGACCTGCAGCAACGGCTGGGCATCACTCAGAATGCTGTTCAGCCGGGCGGCGGGCTGGGCCGGGTCCAGTGGCAGGTAGGCCGCGCCGGTTTTCAGCACCGCCAGCAGCGCCAGCAGCATCTCGGCACCGCGTGGCAGGCACAGCGCCACCAGTGTTTCCGGCCCGGCACCGGCCTGTTGCAGAGCCGTTGCCGCCTGCTCAGTCAGCTGATCCAGCTCGGCATAGCTATACAGCCGCGCGCCCTCGCGCAGTGCCGGTGCCTGGGGGGTCAGCAGCGCCTGCTGGCGGATCTGTGCGATCAGATCCAGCCCTGGTGCGCCCGCTGCCGGGCTGGCTGAGTCCGCCAGACTGAACAGCTGCGGTGCTTCATCGTCCAGCGCACAGTCCAGCCCGCTCAGTGATTGCGCGGGCAGCGCCAGTGCCTGGGCCAGCAATCGGGGGTAGCGGGCCAGCAAACGCTGCATGGCGGGCTTCCCATAGCGCCCGTTGTCATAGCTCAGCGCCAGCTCACCCTCCCCCTGCGCCGTTGCTACCAGCTGCAACAACAGCTGATTATCGGCACAACGCCCATCGGTGGTCAGATCCGTCAGCTGATCCTGATAGCGCCAGTTAAATCCAGCAGCCAGGCTGGGCTGAGTTTCGGTGGCGACCTGTGCCACATATTCCTGATACTCCAGCTGTTCAGCCAGCAACGGTGCCAGCCCGGTGACCGCCCGTTGCAGATCCAGCGAGTCCAGCGCATGGAACGGCACCGCCAGGGGCTGCACAAACAGCCCCAGCGCATCATCCAGCTCTTCATAGTCATCCCGGCAATCGTGATACCAGCTGAGCTGGAACTGGCTGCGGCCACTGAGCCGCTGCAGTAACGCCGCCCAGACCACCAGGGCGATCTGCTCTGGCGCTACCGCCAGCTGTTCAGCCCGCTGCTGCAACTGAGCCTGCAGCGGCTGTGCCAGCGGCATACGTAGCAGACTGTATTCACCGCTTGACTCCCCAAGGCGCTCACTGAACTGCGCCGCTGGCAGGGTTGCCAGCTGCAGGCCACGCCAGAACGCCAGTGCCTCGTCGGCATCCTCATCGTCCTGCAGCTCGCTGATCCAGCTGGCGTAATCCAGGTACTGCATCTCCGGCTCCGCCGCGGCATCACGCTGGCCCAGCAGTGCCTCGCGCAGGCGCAGCAAAGTGCCGTCATCCAGGTTCAGCGCCGGGCCCACTAGCAGCAACCGGCTGACCGGCTGCCCTGCTCCAGCCGGGCAGAACCATCCCAGCAGATGGGGTTGCTGCTGAGCAAACACCGCCTCAGCTTCCGCCTGCAGCACAGCCTCGGTGCCGTCCGTTACGCTGGCCGCGGTCAACAGCTGCCAGTGCAGCCGCGCGGGCTGTACCTGCTGGCGCAGACCGGTGAAACCTGGCGGGGTGCCATAGCCGGTGCGCAGAGCCTGCTGATTGTCCAGCAGCAGGCGCAGTCGCTGCTCCACGCTGGCCGCATCCAGCCCGGCCAGGCTCAGCCAGGCGCAGCGCACCCGGCCCGCGTCAGCGCGGGCGGATTGCTGCTGTTGTACCGTCAGGGCGCTACCCATATCACTCTCGAGGCTCAGCCAGTGGCCGTTCTGTTGCAGGCTCATGCTGTCACCTCCTGGGCATCATCCAGCTGTTCAC
>Ga0193950_1000335_pt1 | contig 10669 bp, 5 predicted proteins | sample BB_1_MG_FD_144485 | JGI IMG/M metagenome (GOLD analysis project Ga0193950, IMG submission 144485) | Microbial mat bacterial communities from the Broadkill River, Lewes, Delaware, United States - BB_1_MG | ecosystem: Environmental > Aquatic > Freshwater > River > Microbial mats | place: USA...
TCGCCGGATAACAGCGAGCATCAGCCGTTCAGTGAGCAGGGCTGTACGATCTGGGTAAAGACCGGCCACCTGACACACCTGTTGAGAAAATAACCCGGGCCACCTAGCTGCGCCGGGCCACTTTCTGAGCCTGGCGTTGCAGCCGGTACATCGACTGATAACGGCCATCCTCCAGCGCCATCAGCTGACTGTGGTTACCCCGTTCGCATATTTCGCCCTGGTTCAGCACCAGAATCTGATCGGCCTGTTTGATAGTGGATAGCCGGTGAGCCACGATAATCAGCGTGACTTTCCCATGTAGCTCGTGAAGGGCCTGTTGCACTACTTGCTCGGTTTCACTGTCGACGTTGGCGGTGGCTTCGTCCAGTAACAGAATTTTTGGCGAGGCGGCCAGGGCACGGGCGATCACCAGCTGTTGGCGCTGACCGGTGGACAGCCGGGTACCGCGCTCGCCTAGCTCGGTCTGATAGCCTTCAGCCAGCTGGCTGATCATGCCATGCAGGTGTGCCTGGCGGGCAGCCGTTTCGATAGCGTGAGTACCCAGGCCGCGGCCCATGTCGATGTTGTCGTGGATACTGCCCGCGACGATAAACGGCTCCTGTGGTATCAGTCCAACGCCTTCGCGCAGCAGGTCATGGCCAAATTGCGCCAGCGGCTGATCATCCAGTGCAATGCTGCCTTGGCCCGGTTGATAGAAGTTGAGCAGCAGGCTGAGCAGGGTGCTTTTGCCACTGCCGGTATGGCCAACCACGGCGTAGAACTGGCCCGGTTCAATGGTGAAATTCAGCCCGTTGAGCACCGGTTTATCCGCCTGATAGGCAAAGTGCAGATCCCGCACTGACACTTTTCCCGCGCTCACCTGTGCCTGGCTGTGGCTGAACGACTGTGCCGGTTCATCCAGCAGGCGGTTGACCCGTTCTCCAGCCACCATCGCCTGCTGATACAGATTGAAGCGCTGGGTGATCTCGGCCAGCGGTTCGGTAAAGCGGCCCAGGAAACTGAGAAACGCATAAAGCACCCCCACTTCGGCCACGCCGCCTTCTACCTGCAGGCCAAACAGCCACACCACCGCAATCAGCACCAGCACGCTGAGCAGATCGATTGCGGGGCGAAGCAGGGCGGCGCTGGCACGGATGCTGCTCATCCGGGCGCGGTAGTAGTGCTGATTCACGCCATCAAAACGCTGGCTGAAACGCTGCTGCTGGTTGCAGGCCTGTAGCACTGACATTCCGGCGATGGACTCGCTGAGCTGAGCGTTGATATCCGAGCGCAGGCTGCGCGCTTTCTGTACTGCCGCGCCGCTGAACTTCTCATACAGGTAGATCACCCCGAATACGGTGGGGATCAGTGCCAGCGCGGCCAGCATCAGCTGGCTGTCGAGCAGTGCCATGGCGATCAGAATGCCGATCAGCAGCATCAGGTTACCGAGCACCACGGACAGGAACTGTACATACAGATCCTTGATCGCTTCGGTATCGTTGGTGATGCGGCTGACCAGCTGGCCACTCATGGCGGTGTCGAAATAGCGCATGGGCAGCTTCAGGGTGTGGGCGAACACCCGCTCGCGAATATCCTGCACTGCATTCAGGGCGATCTCGGTAAAGCCCAGGGTCTGGCGGTAGCCCAGCCAGGCAGCCCCGGCCTGGCTCAGCAGATACCCGGCCAGCAACAGTATCAGCATCTGCGTATCCAGCTGCTGGGGAATCAGATAATCATCAATAAACACCTTGGCCAGCAGGGGCCCGGTGACATCCAGTGCGGTGGCAACCAGCAACAGGATAACGCTGCGGATCAGCAGGGGCCGGTCGCGCCACAGGTAGCCACTGAGCAGCCGGAACGCACTGCGGCTCTGGCGACGACGCTGCTGTGGAGATTGTTCAGTGGTCATCCAGGCTGGCCTCCAGTTGTTGATAGGTCCACATCCGGCTGTACCAGCCATCGCGTGCTAGCAGCTGCGAGTGGCTGCCCCGTTCGGCAACTTTGCCGTGGCTGAGGACGATAATCTCATCGGCCTGCTGTACCGCCGAGAGTCGGTGGCTGACGATCAGGCAGCTGCGTGGCGGGTTAGTCTGCGCCTGGTTCAGAGCCTGCAGAATCTGCTGCTCGGTCTGCACATCCACCGCTGACAGGGCATCGTCGAGTACCAGAATAGGGGCCTGGCTGAGCAGCGCGCGAGCGATGGTCAGCCGCTGGCGCTGACCGCCGGATAGCGTGACGCCACGCTCGCCAACGGCGGTCTGATAGCTGGCAGGGAAGCCGACAATATCATCGTGCAGGGCGGCCAGCCGGGCAACCTGCTCAATCTCGGCCTGGCTGGCATCCGGGCGGCTCAGGGCGATGTTGTCAGCGATGCTCAGGCTGAACAGAAAGTTGTCCTGGGGGACATAGGCAAACTGGCGGCGCAGGCTGTCCAGGCTGAGCTGGGCCAGCGGCGTATCGTCCAGGGTGATCGTACCGGGTTTGCACTCCCACTGGCGCATCAGCAATTGCAGCAGGGTGGTTTTACCTGCCCCGGTCGGGCCGACAATGGCCAGGGTCTTACCCGGAGCGAGCTGCAGGTCGATCCCTTGCAGGATTTCAGGGCCGCTGGGTGGGTAGCTGAAATTGAGCTGCTGACAGCTCAGGTGAGCACCGCTGACCGGTTGCTGGCCCTGATCACTGATGCTGTCCGGGGTTTTTAGCAGTGCTTCTACCCGCACCATGGCCGCGCTGCCACGTTCGATAATATTCAGCAGCCAGCCAAAGGCCCACATCGGCCAGATCAGCTGGCCCATATAGATGGTGAAGCTGGTGAGCTGGCCGACGGTTAGCTCATTGTGCCAGTACAGGTAACCGCCAAAGCCCAGGGTCAGCAGCATGGCACCGGTCAGGGCCAGGTAGATCAGAGGCTCATAGAGCGCCTCGCTACGGGCCACCTGAAAACTGGTGTCGGCGGCCTGGCGCGCCAGCTGGTTGAACTGCTGTGCTTCAGCATCCTCACGGCCCATCGCTTTGACCAGCCGGATGCCGGACAGCGCTTCCTGAGTCTTATCGTTAAGGTCCGAGAACCGTGCCAGGGCCTGCTGAAACTGCTGGTGGACACTGACCGAGATACGGTAAAAACCCCAGCCCATAAAGGGGAAGGGGATCAGAGCAACCAGGGTCAGCCGCCAGTCGATCAGGCTCAGCATCATGATCAGCACCAGCACAAAGGTCAGCAGGCCATCAAAACCTGATAGCACCCCTTCACCTGCGGCCACTTCGATGGCGTCGATATCATTGGTGGCGCGGGCCATCAGATCACCGGTGCCCTGCTGACTGTAAAAGGCTGAACCGAGCCGGGTCAGGCGCTGGTAAAACTGTTTACGCAGCAGGCTGCCCAGCCGGTAGGAGGTACCGAACAGCACCAGCCGCCAGCCAAAACGCAGGCCATAGATCACCAGCGCCATCGCCAGCAACAGCCAGAGCCTGTCGGTAACGGCGCTCAGCTCACCGGCAGCGATCAGCTGATCAATGGTGGTGCCAATCAGCCAGGGCACGGCCGTGTTCAGCAGGGCAACGCTGGCCAGCATCACCATGGCCAGTAGATAGGTTTGCCAGTGCTGGCGGAAAAAGCCGCGCAGTTGCAGGAACAGTCGCATGGTTCAGATCTGTGTGAGTGAGGACTGTGACAGGGTGAACGGATCAGGGCCGGGGGGCAAGGGGGTGTTTGTCAGCGGTGAAATGCCAGTCAGCCCCGCAACTGAAAGCAGATCTCACCCTCTTCATCGCCCGACCACTGGCCATCCAGTTGCTGGCAGAGCTGGCGGGCATTGCTGAGCAGACGCTGTTGCCAGTCGCTGACTGCTGGACTCAGGGGCTGGCCGCTGGTCTGATTGATGTGTACTTGCAGCTGGCCGGGCTGGTCGGCGGGCAGCAGGCTGAGCTTCAGGTCTTCCCCGTCGGCCTGCAGCACGGCCAGTTCGAGGCAGGTCAGCAGCAGTTGCTGCAGGGCGGCGGGCTGGCTGTTGATCTGGCGGGGCAGGTCGGAGCTGATATGGCTGTCCAGCAACCAGCCTTCACGGCGGGCCTGGGGCAGGAAGGTCTGCATCAGCTGCTCACACAGCGGAGCCAGCTCGACCAGCTGGTCTGGCTGGTGGCTGGTATCCAGGCTGAGCTGGCAACAGCTGTTGTGCAGGCGCTGCTGCTGGCTGTGCAGATCCTGCACCATATCACGGGCCATGGCGCTCAGCTCCAGCTGTTGCAGGCGACTGCTGTGTCTGAGCAGGGCATGGGATTGCTGCTGTAGTTGCTGGCCAATACTGCGCAGTTGCGTGCCATCGGTGCTGTCTGAAGTGGCCTCAGCCACTGGTTGGCACTGGCGGCGGGCGTTGTCGATATCCCGATAGGCCCGCAGCGATACCACCACTGCTGTCAGCAGCCGGGAGGCAGATAGCTCGGCTTTACTCAGGTAATCATTGATATCGTGGTTCACGATCACATCGGCTTCAGGCGCGTAGCCCGGATGGCCGGTGCGCAGAATAATCCGTACATGGCGGTTGCCCAGTTCTTCGCGGATATGCTCAACCAGTTGCAGCCCGGCGTTATCCGTTTCCATCACCACATCGAGCAGAATCAGTGCGATATCCGGGTGCTCTGCCAGCATCTGGCGGGCCTGCTCGCCGCTCATGGCACTGAGCAGCTGGATTGGCCGTTGCTCGAATTCGTAACCACGAAAGATCATCCGTGTGATGCCGTGAATACCTTCTTCATCGTCAACAACCAGAACTTTCCAGGGAGCGTGAGGTGTGGTCATAGGTGTGTGGTTCAGCCTGCAGGGTAAATGGCTATTGTGCCAGCTTATCGGCAAGCCGGGCCAGCTGTTTTACTTTGTTGCCAGCTCCCCACTGCTGATAGCACTGGCCGGCCGCCTGCAGGCAGAACCGGGCCAGCCGGGGCTGGTCGCTGGTTAACAGGTAATCGGCGTAGCGCTCGTAGCACAGGCCCTGGTGGTGCAGGGCGGGCTGTTGCTCGCTCTGGCGCAACGCCTGTTCATAGAGTGGCGCTGCTGGCTGGCCATTGAGCCGGGCCTGTTCGGCGCACAGCAGGCTGTGCTGAGCACTGAAGTTTTCCGGGCAGTGGCGAGCCCAGTGTTCCAGCCGGGAGCTGATCTGGGCGACCTGCTCAGCCCGGCGGCGCGCCAGCTGGCTACGGGGCTGGGCCTGTATCAGCCGCATCAGCGCGGTGCTGAACAGGGCTTCGGCCAGTCCGTAACTGCCCGCCAGCTGTTGTTCCAGTGGAATTTCCCAGTTGTATAGCGCCGGCCAGAGCTGTTGCTGATCGAGTAGCAGAGCGGCGCTGAGGGTAGCAACGGCCTGCCAGCTGCGGGGCTGTGGATGTATCTGCAATGGAGCTGGTGCATCGTGAGTCAGTTGCTGAATCAGTAGCCCCGCTGATTGCTGCATTTGCTGATCATCGGTGAGCTGTTCGGCCAGTTCGTTCAATGGCGTGCCGCTGAGCCAGGCCAGATTGCTATCGACCAACCGGGCCTGTTGCGTCAGCCAGGAGCCTGCATTACTCAGCTGTGCGGCGTGCTGCAGCTGCTGACGGCTATCACTGAGCGGATTGAACCAGTGGCTGACCCGGTGGCCCTGAATCAGGTGGGCAGCTGCTGTAAGGGAGGGCCCGCCCTTCTGGCTGTCCTGCTGTGCCGCCCGCATCAGCCCGTCGGCAGAGAACTGGCGCGCCAGCGCTTCATCGCCACAGAACCAGCTGGCCACCCAGGCATAACTGATAAAGGTGAAAGGGGTCTGGTGGTTGTGGCCATATTGCAGTGTAAGTTCGGTCATCCGGGTGATCGCGCAGGCGGCCAGCAGTGGCTGAGTCTGTTGCTGAGCCAGCAGGCTGAGCTGCTCACACAGCGCCAGTATGAACTCAATCTGGTGGGCTGACAGGGGAGGGAGCTGTGTCAGTGCGCCATTTTCCAGCTGCTGCTCTATACGGGCCAGTTGCTGTAACAGCTGGCGCAGGGCAGTGCTGTGATCTACGGGGAGTGGCTGGTCGAGCTGCGCCAGTGCCTGGCACAGCAATTGTAGAGCCTGTTCTGGCTGTTGCTGTTGTTGCCATAGCTCAGCTTGCAGCAGTGTCTGCTGAGCCTGTAGTTCAGGTCCCGGAGGAACGCTTTGCTGGGCCTGATAAAGGGTGTCCAGGCTGAGCTGGCAGGCCTCGGGCTGGCTGGCCTGTAACTGGTCGCGGGCGATCTGCAGCTGGGTTTGCTGCTGGGCGACAGGGTCAGTCTGCCAGTGCAGTTGCTGTTGTCGATAGTACACAGCGTCCAGAGGGCTGCCCTGGCGAGTACATTGCTCGGCTGCCTGCTGGTTTAACGTGATCAGCTGTGTCCGACGGCCTGGCGGCAGGCTCTGCAGCTGATTCAGATGGTGCAGTACGCTGAGCAGCGAATAGCCGCGCTGTGCCAGCAGGGCGTCTGCCAGCTGCAGATGGCGTTGTTGCTGACAGTCACTCGACTGGGCCTGAAGCAGCCGTGAGCGGGTGTCCGGGTGGGTAAAACTGAACTGGTTGGGGTGCGCGGGGTCCGGGCTGACCAGCTCCCGCTGTTGGGCGGGCCAGAGGTGGATAGCCAGCCGGGCCAGAGGGTTGCCGCTGGCCTGGGCGATCAGGCTGAGGTCAAAGGTGGTGCCGCACAGTGCCGCCCATTCGAGCAGGGTCAGATTAAAGCGGCCCAGCTGCTCCAGCCGCTGGCTGATGGCATCATGGATATTGGTTTGCTGATACCAGAGGGCGGGGGGCTGACCTTCGTTGGTGGGTAACTCGGGCTGCACAGACAGCGGTTTGAGCTGGGCACGGTAGTGGCTGGGGGCAACGCCCATCCAGCGTTTGAAGGCTTTCTGAAAGGCGGACTGGTTGGAAAAGCCCAGCCGGAAGGCGATTTCGCCAAAGCTTAGCTGGCCACGCTGGATCAGCTGCAGGCACTGTTCGCGGCGGGTCTGATCGTACACTTCCTGAAAGCTTGTCCCCAGCTGGCCCAGTTTACGTTGCAGGGTACGCAGGCTGAGGTTAACCGCCTCGGCAATCTGTTCACGGCGCACACAGCCTTCGCCTTCGGCCAGCTGGCGACGGATCAGGTGGCGGGTCTGAGCGATCAGTGCACTGCGCTGGGCGCTATCACTGAGCAGGCTGTCGGCAAATTCGCGGTGCAGCTGGTGCATCTCGGCGTTGGCGTCAAGGCAGCTCAGGTTGAGGTAGTCTGTGGCCAGTAACAGCCGGTTATGGGGGGCTGCAAACTGTACCTCGGCAGCAAAAAAGCGCTGCCAGGCCTGGGGGTCATCCGGGGCAGCAAAGCTCAGTTCCAGCCGCTGTATCGGCACCTGGTGGCCGGTCAGCCAGCGGGGCCAGTTGGCCAGGCAGGCGAGAAAATACTCGGTGGGCTTGCGGGCACTGTCATTGAGTTCCAGTGTCAGCCAGCTGCCCTCCAGCGTCTGTTCCAGTTGCAGAGCCGCGCCTTCAAACAGCAGCGGCAGATAATCGATCAGGGCCTGGTAGGCATCCTGTAAGGTGGCCGCAGAACTCATCAGAAAACCGGTAGAACCAAGCATCCGGGGCTGGGTGATTTCGCCTAGCCGCAGTGCAATCAACGGGTTGCTGGTAGCCTGGGCCAACTGTTCCAGCAGGGGGGCAAACTGCTGGGCCGCGAAGCGGGCGCCAGGCTTTTCCAGCTCGGTAGTGGTGAGCCCGGAAGTGGTCAGCAGGGCGTCAATATCCAGCCCATGGTGGCGGGCAAGTGTCAGCAGAGGGTCAAGCAGTTTGCCCAGGGCGCTGGCGGTGGTTTGATCTGGCATGTCAGGAGAAAAGAGTGCGCGTGAAATTTTGTACAGGTTATCATGCTGTTGGAGGGCGTGCTGTCCTTTCGTGCCATTGGTGGTGGGCCAGATAAATACAGCGAGGTAAGCAGAGGGTGAAGGTGCGGTTGGCGTTAACGGTATTGCTATGCTGGCTGGCAGGGGCCAGTGCGCTGAGCCAGGCGCAGACTTTACGGGTGGGCATGCCATTGCCGGGCCAGCAGCCGTTTTTCTGGCGTGATGAAGCGGGCCGGTATCAGGGTATCTATGCCGATGTTCTGCGCCAGCTGGCCCTGCAGATGGCGCTTGAGCTGCAGTTTGTGCCGCTGTCCCAGGCACGGCTGCTGCGCCACTTTGAACTGGGTGAGATCGAGCTGGAAGCAGGTGTCACCCGGCAGTCGGTGGAGCGCCAGGCGCTGCGCCGGGTATCGCTGTTCACCCGGCCATTCGGGCTGGTGAATGAGGTGATTATCTATCGCCCGGAGCTGTCGTTCCCGGTGTTTATTCTGAAAGATCTCAAAGACAAACGGGTAGCGACGGTACGCGGTGGGGCCGTACCTGGCTGGCTGGTGCGGGAAGATTTTGCCAACGAGTGGCAGATCGCCCAGCGGGTACACCGTGGCTGGAATGATATCGGCCTGATGAAAGAGGCGGTGGCGTTGCACTACCAGCGTCAGGGCCAGTTGAAATATCAGATCTCGTTACCCTATGAGAGCAACCCGGTCAGTTTTCGTCTGCACCGTAGCCAGGCGGCTCTGCTGACGGAATTTAACCGCCAGATTGAACAGCTCGAACGCAGTGGCGCGCTGGACGAGATTGTCTGTAAATATCTGTGCGGCACGCAGTGACAATGGGCGCTGATCATGAAAATTCCTGCAAAAGATAGGGACTTACAGCGGCTGCAACTGCCTGGTTAGTGCCTTACAATACGTGCTTTCAAAAATAGCCAGTGTGCCCATCCATGCAGATTAAAGCCCCAGACCTTTTCTCCTACCCGAAATACTGGGCCGAGTGTTTCGGCACCGCCGCGTTTTTGCCCACCTCACGGGCGGAGATGGCGCAACTGGGCTGGGACAGCTGTGATGTCATTCTGGTGACTGGCGATGCCTACGTAGACCACCCGAGCTTTGGCATGGCGGTGATGGGCCGCTTGCTGGAAGCCCAGGGCTACCGGGTGGGGATTATCGCCCAGCCGGACTGGCGCAGTGCGGACCCCTTCAAAGCGCTGGGCAAGCCGAACCTTTACTACGGCGTGACTGCGGGCAATATGGACTCGCTGATCAACCGCTACACCGCTGATCTGCGTATTCGCCATGACGATGCCTACACCGCCGGTGGCAAGGGTGGTAACCGACCAGATCGGGCCGTAATTGTCTACAGCCAGCGTTGTAAAGAAGCCTACCCGGAGGTGCCGGTGGTGCTCGGTGGTATTGAAGCCAGCCTGCGCCGTATCGCCCAGTATGATTACTGGAGCGACAAGGTACGCCGCTCCGTACTGCTGGATGCCACCGCGGATATTCTTCTGTACGGCAACGCTGAACGGGCCATTGTCGAGCTGACCCACCGGCTGGCACGGGGGGAGGCCATCGGTGATATTACTGATCTGCGTGGCACAGCGGTGCTGCGTAAAAGTACCCCCGAGGGCTACACCGAGCTGGATTCCAGCCGCATTGACTGGCCTGGCACCATCGATAAACACCCTAATCCGTACGAGTATATTCAGGCGGATGCGAGCGAGGTGAAAGACCCGGAAAATCCACAGCCGATCAAGATTGTGCCGATGCCACTGCGTAAGCGTGAAAAAGGCCTCAGCCATGCGGATTCCTGCGTCCGGTTGCCGAGTTTTGAAAAGGTCGCCAAAGACCCGGTGCTCTACGCCCATGCTTCCCGTGTGCTGCACCAGGAGTCCAACCCGCACAACGCCCGTGCGCTGGTACAGCGTCATGGCAACCGCGAGCTGTGGGTGAACCCGCCGCCAATCCCGCTGGAAACTGCGGAGATGGATCGGGTGTTTGGCATGTCTTATCAGCGTATTCCGCATCCGATGTACGACGGTCAGCGGATACCGGCCTACGATATGATCAAGCTGTCGATCAATATCATGCGTGGCTGTTTTGGTGGCTGTACCTTCTGTTCGATCACCGAGCATGAAGGGCGAATTATTCAGAGCCGTTCCCATGAGTCGATTCTGGATGAGATCGAGCAGATCCGTGACAAGGTGCCTGGTTTTACCGGCACCATTTCGGACCTGGGTGGCCCGACCTCCAATATGTACAAGCTCAACTGTAAAGACCCGGAGATCCAGTCGTCCTGTCGTAAGCTCAGTTGTGTGTACCCGGAGATCTGCCCGAACCTGGATACCGACCACAGCCCGACCACCGAGCTGTACCGCAAAGCCCGCAAAGTGAAAGGGGTACATACTGTGGCAATCGCCTCGGGCCTGCGTTATGACCTGGCCGTGCGTGACCCTGAGTATGTGAAGGAGCTGGTGACCTACCATGTCGGTGGTCTGCTGAAAATTGCCCCTGAGCACAGCGAATCCGGTACCCTGGATATGATGATGAAGCCGGGTATGGGCACCTACGACGCCTTCAAGAAGATGTTTGAGAAGTTCTCCGCCCAGGCGGGGAAAAAGCAGTACCTGGTGCCGTATTTCATCGCCGCCCATCCGGGCTGTGAAGACGAAGATATGATGAACCTGGCGCGCTGGTTGAAGAAAAACGACTTTGAGGTGGATCAGGTACAGACTTTCTACCCGTCGCCGATGTCGTTGGCCACCGCCATGTATCACTCTGACCGTAACCCGCTCAAGCAGCTCAGTTACAAGGTCGATAAAATCTACACGCCGAAAAACA
>Ga0193950_1000339_pt1 | contig 10580 bp, 9 predicted proteins | sample BB_1_MG_FD_144485 | JGI IMG/M metagenome (GOLD analysis project Ga0193950, IMG submission 144485) | Microbial mat bacterial communities from the Broadkill River, Lewes, Delaware, United States - BB_1_MG | ecosystem: Environmental > Aquatic > Freshwater > River > Microbial mats | place: USA...
GATACCCTGCCTCGCATCTTCGACCCCTTCTTCACCACCAAAGATGTCGGCGAAGGCACCGGCCTGGGCCTGCACACCGTCCAGCAACTGATCACCGAACTCGGCGGTACCATCCAGCCCCGCAGCCGCGCAGGCATTGGCACGCGGATGGAGATAGAACTGCCGATCTAACCTCACCAGCACACAAACCTGTGGGACCGGTGTCCCCACCGGGAATGGCCTGGCAGCATCCCCCCTGTGGGACCGGTGTCCTCACCGGGAATGGCCTGGCAGCATCCCCCCTGTGGGACCGGTGTCCTCACCGGGAATGGCCTGGCAGCATCCCCCCTGTGGGACCGGTGTCCTCACCGGGAATGAGCTGGCAGCGGCTTATGAATTATATCCCCGTGCATACGGGGAATACTCAAAGTAAATACCAGGTACGCGGTTAGCCTGCGGTTCATCCCCTGCATACGGGGAACACAAATGAAAATCAGCCACGAGGCTCTTCCTTATCGGTTCATCCCCGTGCATACGGGGAACACGGTGTGTGATGTGCTGGGGCATGGCAAGAATAAGGTTCATCCCCGTGCATACGGGGAACACGATCGCGCACGGTCTGGCCGAACGCCGGGGCCACGGTTCATCCCCGTGCATACGGGGAACACTCTAAATTCATTTTTGTATTCTCGGATAATTCCGGTTCATCCCCGTGCATACGGGGAACACCTGGACCTCAATGCCACCACCAAAGCAGCCCGCGGTTCATCCCCGTGCATACGGGGAACACCTGTATAGTCCGAAACCATATTGGTCTGGATACGGTTCATCCCCGTGCATACGGGGAACACCTCAGCAGCTGTATCTCAAACTATCGAGTACACGGTTCATCCCCGTGCATACGGGGAACACTATACTGCATGTTCGCCAGAGTATTGGAGAAGCGGTTCATCCCCGTGCATACGGGGAACACCAACGTGGTGAACGAGACACAGACTACACAGCCGGTTCATCCCCGTGCATACGGGGAACACCAGGCCGTCCCTCGAGAATGGCAGATAACAGGCGGTTCATCCCCGTGCATACGGGGAACACCTTGTCCATATCCATCACCGATTTTTTCAGGCCGGTTCATCCCCGTGCATACGGGGAACACCTGAAAACACAGGCAGCAGCATGTTAATCACGCGGTTCATCCCCGTGCATACGGGGAACACAGGTACGGGGTGGATTTAGCCCCGGCTTTTATCGGTTCATCCCCGTGCATACGGGGAACACTATGCAGTCAAGGCCCCACATAGTGTTTGGCACGGTTCATCCCCGTGCATACGGGGAACACTGGGGTATAGCGCTTTGCAACTTTCCGAGCTGCGGTTCATCCCCGTGCATACGGGGAACACCACTAATGTCACCGATTATTGCTGTACCGAATCGGTTCATCCCCGTGCATACGGGGAACACAACGTTGGCTAGACTAACAAGTAGACCCCAGACGGTTCATCCCCGTGCATACGGGGAACACGGCGTCAATCTGGCACTCTATGCGGGCGTCGGCGGTTCATCCCCGTGCATACGGGGAACACCTGGGCCTCTGCCGCCCGTAGCGTCCGCTCCTCGGTTCATCCCCGTGCATACGGGGAACACAGCCGCATCAGCCCCAGCCTCTGTAGTCAGGTCGGTTCATCCCCGTGCATACGGGGAACACTCAGCTTCAGCCGCTAGTCGCTCAGCCTCTTCCGGTTCATCCCCGTGCATACGGGGAACACGTGATCAAAGAAGTCAGCGCCGGTCTGTTTTTCGGTTCATCCCCGTGCATACGGGGAACACTCTCCCCACAGCCTCCCTGTCCCACCCGTTATCGGTTCATCCCCGTGCATACGGGGAACACCATGGCGGACGATGGCGGACGATGGATAACAGCGGTTCATCCCCGTGCATACGGGGAACACGGATTCTAACACTTAAAGATGGAGAGTCATGGCGGTTCATCCCCGTGCATACGGGGAACACGGGAGGGAGGATGCCGCTTCTTCGCAGTGCCGCGGTTCATCCCCGTGCATACGGGGAACACAATCAACAAAATCAGGCTCCATGCCCTCAATACGGTTCATCCCCGTGCATACGGGGAACACCTGGGATAATCACTGTATCTAATATTGTTAAACGGTTCATCCCCGTGCATACGGGGAACACCAGCACAATGGCAGCCCGGACAGGTTGAATATCGGTTCATCCCCGTGCATACGGGGAACACGCAGAAAATGAAGCTGAGGCTGATTCCGCCAACGGTTCATCCCCGTGCATACGGGGAACACGAGTTCGATACAGATTATGGTGAAGCTGCCAAGGGTTCATCCCCGTGCATACGGGGAACACCAACATAATAGGGAGAATGTACAGACCGTTCCCGGTTCATCCCCGTGCATACGGGGAACACATTCAGTGTGTTGTGATTGTGTTAGGAACTAACGGTTCATCCCCGTGCATACGGGGAACACTCTACACACTCCCCGGTGGCGATGATATAGACCGGTTCATCCCCGTGCATACGGGGAACACGCCTCATAGCCAAAAACGGCTCAGAAATGACTCGGTTCATCCCCGTGCATACGGGGAACACTCCCGAGTGTTAATCAGTCCGCCAACTGTGGGCGGTTCATCCCCGTGCATACGGGGAACACCTGAGTTGTCCGCGTCAGAATAAATAACAACCGCGGTTCATCCCCGTGCATACGGGGAACACTCTATTTATAACCAGTTGTTTTTAAAGCGCAATATATAGCCGCAAAATTCTACCAACAAAAACAGGTCTTTTCAGTCGTTGTCCAACGGCTGGGGTGGCAGGAAATTCACCAGTCGCAAGCCATCGTAATCAACGGGCATGCGCCGGTTTTCACCCCAGGTCTGAAAATCAAATCCGGATTCGGTATTCGTCGCCCAGGCCATCACCACATTGCCCTCATCCGCCAGCTGGGTGATCTGCTGCCAGATCATTTCGCGAATGCGTCGCGATACATCGCCCACATACACCCCGGCGCGAATCTCCAGCAGCCAGATTGCCAGCCGGCCTCGCAACCTGGGCGGCACATTCTCCGTTACCACCGTTAACATGCTCATAGTCAGCCACTCCGGTGACCGCTGTCGGCCAGGGTTTCAGGTTCAGGGATTGCTGGAGGCTGGCTGTCTTCTGGTGGCAAAGGAGGGGTTATTTCACCCGCGGCCAGAATCTCTTCAATCATAGGAATCAGCTTTTTCAGGGTTTTCTGCGTACGAAACTGATCGCGGCAGGCCTGGCGTACTGCCTGATCTGGCTTTTGTGGATGCGTTGCTGCCACCTTGAATGCGACCGGTACTACGGTGTCGAATTTGAGTACATCAGCAATATCGTAAACAAAGGATAACGGCTTGCCAGTGTGTAAAAAGCCAATCGCCGGGGCATAGCCTGCAGCCAGAATCGCGGCCTCAGTGATGCCATACAGGCAGGACGTCGCAGCACTGATGCATTGATTCGCCGTATCGCCCGCAGCCCAGTCTTTGGGGTCATACCGTCGGCCATTCCATTTCACACCGTATTGTTTGGCCAGCAACTGGTAGGTTTTTCGCACCCGTGCACCTTCAATGCCCCGCAGCTGGTCCACGCTACGCCGTGCCGGTGGTGCTTCGCCAAAACGCAGTTCAAACATTTTACGCACCACTTTCAGCCGTAGTGCCGGGTCAAGCGCGAGCTGTGCCTGATACAACAATTTATCGGAGCGCGCCCCACCGGGCTGTCCAGCAGCATACATCCGTACTCCGGCCTCCCCCACCCAGACCAGCAAAGTGCCCACCGTTGCCGCCAGCTTTACCGCCGCATGGGACACCCGCGTCCCTGGCTCCAGCATAATGCAGGCGACAGACCCGACCGGGATATGGGTTCTGACCCCCGTGCTATCCACCAGTACAAAGGCTCCGTCGATAACATCCACCTGGCCATAACGAAGAAAAATCAATGAGTTCCGATCCTTCATCGGGATCGGTTTAAGCGGTATATATGACATCCGTTGTCCTTTTCTGAAAATAGCGCACCCACCTGGTCAAAGCCCGATCAGCTCGATATCTGTCGGGAAAACAGGTATCGAGTTTTAAAGAGCTGAAGGTTATGCAGTTCATCCCCACGTCTGTGGGGAACACTAAATACAATCCATTGTTTTTAAAGAACTTTACAGGCCCTGGAAAATCTACCAGCGTCCTGGGCCTGTGTTTTAACCACTAAATTTCATTGCAGCAGCATCACTACGGGTTCAGATACGGCGTACCATCATCAGCCCGCAGCCGAAGGCGCGGGCTTTGCCCAGGCCGTTTACAAGCATCGGCGTAAACCGGTCCGGGTCGGTCACTGTCAGTACACCTTCGTAGTCCACCGAGGCAAAGCCCGCTTTGCGGGATTTTTCGGCCAGGGTGTTCCACTGGTAACCGGTGCACTCAAGGCCACACTGATCACTCAGTTGAAAGCCCCGGTCTTCACCCCGAACCGCCAGCCAGCGGTGTAACGCCTGCGCCTGCACCTGCTGTAGCAACGCTGGCAATTTAGTTACCGGCGCTGTCGGGCTGGCCTGGGCCAATAACGGCAAGAGCTGCTCTGCAGGCAATTTCTGCAAGCGCTGAATACGTTCGCGTTTCGCCCCGCCACTGCTGATACCCGCCTGCTGGCAGAGCTGCCCCAGGCACTGGTGTTGCGCATCCATCACCACATCATGGCTGGCTGAGTTTTTACGCCCGGGCTGTTTACGGCTGATCACCGGATTAGCACGTAAGCGAAATGCCAGCTGATCCCCCGCAGCAAGATCCGGTGCATAGGGCCGGGTTTCAATCTGAAACAGTGCAGATTCTGTCAATGGCGGTACCGATGACACCACGTAAAACAGCGGCAGCTGCCTGCCCTGGCTGCTTTGCTCGCGTTCTTCGCGGAACAGAAACGGCCGGACCTGACCATCATGACCCGGGAACAGATCCCAGAGCAGGCGATGCATGCCATAGCGGTTGTCCATCAGCATCAGAGCCAGCTGCGACTGCTCGGCAATGCCGGGAATCAGGCTGACACGTGAGAGATAATTCATACACTAACCTCCTGCCAGCACCAGTGGCGGGCCGGGCTGAACTGCCAGCGCCGCCGTGAGACGGGCTGGTCATGTCGCTGGATCTGCTGGGCACTGCTCAGATCAGCCTCGGCACACAGCTCAGCGGCCTCACCTTCCCAGCAATACAGCGCCTCGCTCTCACCCAGCCAGCGCTGCTCCTGCCACGACTCATTCAGCACATGAGGATGTTCATAGCTGTCCAGTGCGGCTTTATAGCCCGGCCCGGTATATAAGCGGGGGGCCAGCGGTGCTGACAACACACAGGTTTTACGCCCCAGTGAGAGCTGAAAACGTGGTTTTTTCAGCGCAGTGGCCAGTTCCGCCAGTGTCCAGCGGGCCTGCTCTGTAGCTTTTACGGCCACCAGCCACTTGCTGTCGCAACGGTATTCCCGGCTCGAGAGTACGGTGCCGAGTCGATCATGCCCGGTGACCAGCTCGTCACGGCGGGTGTAGTAACACTGTTTGCCAACGGAGTCCGGGGCCTGCACGGTATGGTAGTCGCGCAGGGTGGCACCGCTGCACAGCTGTTTGATAGCAAACTGATAGCCCATATTGAGGGCCTGCTGTTCGCTATCCTGATCACGAGTGATGCCTAACGCGGCCCCTAATAACCCCAACAGCGCAGAGCGGCCCGGGTAGTATTCGCTGCGCCGGGTATCCCCCACCGCAATGTCGCCCCAGCTGGCCAGCGGGCCGTAGAGTCGAAACACCAGATAGTCCATACCCGGCCCCTTATTCGCTGACAAAGGCTAGTAACGCATCCAGCGTGCCTGTGCCTTCCACTACATTCAGCTCCTGACACCCGGCGTAGCAGGCACCGTAAACAGCATCAAAGTTATCCCGCTGTGTGCGCAGGGCTGCAATGGCATCACGGGCGTAGTCCTGGCTGTTGTGCTGATCGATCGGTTTCAGAAAAGCAGCCGACAGCGAGCGTGGCTGTTCATCGCCCATTTCCGCCAGCGCGTAGGAAGCATAAGCACGGCTGCCAAAGCTGTTCTGTTTGCCGCTGGGCGCGATTTTCAGGGTCGCTTCGGTCAGCGCTTTAATCGCTTTACGGGCCAGCGCTTCATCACCGCCCAGATTTTTCACCAGCAGTTCGCGGTTAATACAGACGTAGCTGTAAAACAGCCCGGCAGCGAAACCGGTTTCACCGATATGCGCCGCACCGGCATCTTCACTGCCATCGTTAAGATCATCTACGGCGGTAAAGTAGTCATCCTCAATCACCACCGGGTGCACCGACAGCGCATGAGCCACCTGGCAGGCGGCTTCGGTATTGAACGCCGGGCTGGAAGCCAGCATGCGGCCAAACATGGCGATGTCCGCCGCCTGGTTGTCTTTACGCAGCAAGTTCAGCTCTGCAGTCTCGGGTTCGCGCTGTTCGGCGATCAGCGTTGCCGTGAGGCTGTTTAACGCCTGGCGCTCCAGTGGGCTGATGTGCACCAGCTGCTCAATCTCCAGATCTTCCAGTGGCTGATCTTTTTTGGCTTTTTTCAGTTTGCCAAAGACAGCAGCCAGCGCCTGGGCCCATTTTTTCGCTTTCGCCTCGCTGATGCCGCCCGTCAGCATCTGTTCATAGACCTCAACCCCGAGCATTTTGGTGCGACAGCCCAGGTGGTCCGACAGCGCAGACTGGAACAGCTCAGAGGTACGCCAGTGTCGTTTCAGGCTCTGGGAGGAGACGCGCAGGCGATCAACGCCGCCCATTTTGGCGGTTTTCGGGCGGCCCATATCGTCACGATTCAGGTTGGCCGGTGGGTAGGAGGTCAGCAGGTGCAGCTGGATAAAACGATTATTGGTGTCCGTCATGATGTCGTCCTTAACAGTAAATTCAGTTGGCCGGCAGTGCGGCGTAGTAGTCCTGTGCCCAGCTGACCGCCAGACGTTTGATCGGCTGGCGGTTCACCCCGTAGCGATATTCCTGACACCAGTGCAGGATGCTGTCGGCCAGCGAGATGATGTTGGCCTCCCCTTTGATCAGCGCGATCGCCCGTACCAGGTTGCGGTAGAACTCGTCGTGGTCACGGCTTTTCTGCAGGCGGCTGAAGCGGGCTTCACTCATGGGCGCTTTACCACCTGTCTCCGCTGGTGTTGCCAGCTGGGCGGCAAAAGAAGCCTTGTCGTTATGCTGTTTACAGTGGGCCAGCGCGCCGGCAATCATCGCCACAGCAACCAGAGTATCGGCATCATGGGCAGCGCACGGTGGTATTCCCTGGCTGTGGATCAGGCTACGCAGGCCGGGGCTTAATATCAGCTCTTCCGGGGCCTGAGCGCGGCGCAGAGTGGCCCGTTCAGCCTGGCCACCTTTGCCGCTGTCCTGCTTGTTGTGCAACCAGAGAAACCAGCGTTCCAGCGCTGCCGCACTGGTCTGGTGCGGTGAAAAACGAAATTTCAGATCCAGCTCGCTCATCCGCCAGCCTCCTCGCTCAGGGTTGTCTGTTCTGCCGCCGGGTAACGGCCACTGTAATCTTTAATCTGTTTGCTGTAGTTGAATTTACGCACCATGCTGGCACGGGCGTTCATGATCCGTTTCAGGGGCAGGTCCTGGGGTGCGCTTTCCAGCGTCCAGCGATCAAAGCACTGTTGCTGGCAATGCCGGACATGGCGTAACCAGTCATGCATCAACGGGGCAATATCGTCCGTGCTGGCACTCTGGCTCAGCTGTTGAACGGTGCTGAAAAATGCTTGCTGGGTCTGCTGCCAGAACTCTTCGTCGATATAACTGCTATCGCCTTTGGGCCGAGTATCACGCTGTTGTCTGGTATCTCCTTTGGAATCATTGCGCCTCTCAATCCAGGCATCGCGCACGTGGCTGCGCAGGGTTGTCAGCGCCAGCTGGGCCACCTCCAGCAGTTGACTGCAGCGGTCCAGTAACCAGGCCCGTTGCGCAGGCGGGCAACTGAACAATGGGAACTGATGGTCGTACCAGCAGCGGGCTTTCATCTTGTCCATATCAAAACCAAAGCACCACAGCTGGGCCCGCTGCCGGGGTCGGCTAAGGAAGCGGCTGCGTGCTTCATTAAACAGGGTGACCACCGCCGCCGGGCTGTCGCCGTTTGCCGCCGAGGCCAGCGCCAGGCCGATCCAGTGCCGATAGCCCAGCCCGCCGGGCTGTGCTTTGAGGCTGAATGAGGCTTTCTGTTTTTTCGGGTCATCCCGATAGGGAGTCAGCGGATGCCGCCAGCCATCGCTGTAGTTGGTGCCGTAGTTGAGGGTACGATAGTGCGTTACCAGTGGCTGATCCTCTGCACCACACAGGGAGCAACACCCCTGATCCTGCGCCGGTTGCAGGCGAATACGCCGGGGCATACCCCAGAACATCTGCAGCGGGTGGCCATCTTCAGGCCCGGTTTCCCGACCCGTTTTATCGGAGAGCCGGGTGGGCCCCATCCAGGGCAGCACAGCGGCTGATAGCGGGTTATCGGTACGGTAATCGGGATGCTCCAGCACATTGAGCCACAACTTTTGCCACAGCGTGGCATCGCTTTCCAGCGGGCGGATCAGCGTTGTCAGAGGGCCACCACCGCGCAGGCTGACCCGGTGCCCGGCCCCGCCTCCAGGCGCATTGGCCTGCAGGGTAAACAGGGCCGTGGCGGCGCAGCTGTGACACAGCCCGGTGGCGGTATCGCGCTTGATAAAGTGATCCAGGTTATCTTTGATGGTTTTCGCGCCAGGGGCCTCAATCAGCAGTGCGGCGATCGGTTTTACTTCGCCATCGCTCAGTGCAAAGTCCTGTAAAAAGGCCGGGCCATCGGCGTTATGCAGGTTCATCGCCGGGGCCAGCGGAGCAAATGCCTGTTGCAGGCTGTCCGGGCTGGGCGGCTCGTCATACAGCATTTCCCAGTGTTCGGCGTCATCGGGCATACAGGTGGTTTGCAGTAATCCCAGTAACCACTGGTAGAGCGCGCCCTGAAAATCCGCCCGCGGGGCCATCAGCTCCACTACCGGGTTATCCATCTCGGTGATCTGCCAGGGGCTGATCCAGCTCTGTTCGCCATTTCGGCGCCGCACCGGCAGCCATGGCTGTTCAATCAGATTCATCCTTCCTCCTATGAAAGATGTGGTGATGCAGGCACGCATTATTTGCCGCGCACGTCAGTCTACGCCTTCAGGCAGGATCACCACATTGTCAATCAGGCGCACATAACCGCGCCTGATTATTCATCCGGTAACGGACTCCAGCCCCCAGTCGCGCTATAACAGCCCGCAAGTTCATCCACCAGGGGCAGTACTTCTATCCAGCGCAGTGCCGGGGTACTGGCCTTCATACTTTCAATATCATCGCGTAGCCTGGCCGGAATCTGCTGCTGGGCCTGACGCCAGTCTTTTTCCGACAGGCTGAGCTGACTCAGTTGCCAGCCGTGTTCAGCAGCATCTGACCAGGGCTGTAAACGGCCATCGCAGTAACGCGCCAGGGCGACGGTTACGGTGTCCTGGCTGAGCCGGGTCGGGGTATTTACATCGCTATTCCAGTGGTCGCCACCGCTGCTGCGACAGTAGCCCTGAGCAAGATCAAGCTGGTTACCTCGGGCCTGACGGGTTTCTGAGCGCCGATCGCCATCAGCCTCCAGGCTGCTGTCCAGCAGCGCCTCGGGCACATCAAACATGGCATCTTCGCTGTACACCGCTTCAATCAGGCGCCGGGCATCCTCCGGCATTCGCAGCACCCAGCCCTGGCCTTCAAGGGCCTTGAGGGTTAGCCAGAGCTGGCCATGATCTTTGTAAACATATCCTGAGCCCTGCCAGTGGGGCTTTAACCAGTGCTGGTCGGCCTCCGCGCTGGCCGCAGGTGCATAGATGGCCAATAAAGGGGCGGGACGCTGGTCGACTTCGGCAACAGTGCCCGCACTGTCACGCTGATGCCGGTGCAGCCGCCCTGCACGCTGGATCAGCAGGTCAATCGGTGCCAGATCAGACACCATAAAATCAAAATCCAGATCCAGGCTCTGTTCCACCACCTGGGTGGCAATCAGCAGCTGCCCCCCTCGCTGTGGTGCCGAAGACGTTTTGCCAAAACGCCGCAATACATCCTGTTCCACCTGCTGGCGATCACAGGCGGCAAAACGACTATGAAACAGGCTGAGGCTGGCAGGCTCTGTCCAGCCTTCATCATGGGCCTGCTGCCAGGCCTGGCGCGCATCGCCCACAGTGTTACGAATCCAGCACACACACTGGCCCTGCGCCAGCGCCTGGCGGATCATCTGGGCAACGGCAGCAGGCTCGCCAACGCGCTCAACCGCCAGAGTGCGGCACACTTCAGCGCGGCTGGCCAGTGGTTGCTCGATCAACTCACCCTTGCCACTGCAGCCGGTCAGCAGCGGATAGTCATCAGGCCCGGTCCGTTGCAATGGCTGGCCGGGCTGCTGCAGCCCCTGGCGAAAGGCATCACACAGTGTCTGTCGCATATGCTGTGGCAGCGTGGCCGACAGCAGTATGGCACTCCCCCCCTGCTGGGCATGGGCCCGGAGTAACGCCTGCAGTAAA
>Ga0193950_1000341_pt1 | contig 10541 bp, 7 predicted proteins | sample BB_1_MG_FD_144485 | JGI IMG/M metagenome (GOLD analysis project Ga0193950, IMG submission 144485) | Microbial mat bacterial communities from the Broadkill River, Lewes, Delaware, United States - BB_1_MG | ecosystem: Environmental > Aquatic > Freshwater > River > Microbial mats | place: USA...
GAGATACAAAGGTGTTGTTTGTGAAAAATGTGGTGTTGAAGTAACATCATCTAAAGTTAGACGACATAGAATGGGACATATTGATTTAGTTGCTCCTGTTGCTCATATCTGGATGGTAAGTTCTCTACCATCAAGAGTTGGTACATTATTAGGTGTTAAATTAAAAGATTTAGAAAGAGTTTTATACTACGAAGCATATATTGTTTCTAATCCAGGTGAAGCTTTTTATGATAGTGAGAGTGCTAAAGCAGTTCAAAAGTTTGATATCTTAAATGAAGAGCAATATAGAAATATTTCTGAAAACTATGAACACACAGGTTTCGAAGCTAATATGGGTGGACAAATTGTTTCTGATTTATTAAAAGGTTTAGATTTAGTTGAGTTATTACATTCATTAAAAGATGATATGGGTGCTACAAAATCTGAAGCAAAAAAGAAAACTCTTGTAAAAAGACTTAAAGTTGTAGAAAACTTTATTAATTCTGGAAATAGACCAGAATGGATGATGTTAACAGTACTTCCAGTACTTCCACCAGATTTAAGACCTCTTGTTGCACTTGATGGTGGTAAATTTGCTGTTTCTGATGTAAATGATTTATACAGAAGAGTTATTAATAGAAACAACAGACTTAAAAGATTAACAGAACTTGATGCTCCTGAAATCATTATTAGAAATGAGATGAGAATGCTTCAAGAAGCTGTTGATGCTTTATTTGATAATGCTAAAACTGCAAATGCAGTTAAGGGTGCAAATAAAAGACCACTTAAATCATTATCTGAAATTATCAAAGGTAAACAAGGTCGATTTAGACAAAACTTACTTGGTAAAAGAGTTGATTTCTCTGGGAGATCTGTAATTGTTGTTGGACCTAACTTAAACATGGACCAATGTGGTATTCCAAAGAAAATGGCACTAGAATTATTTAAGCCACATTTAATGGCGAAACTTGAAGAAAGAGGATACTCAACTACATTAAAATCTGCGAAAAGATTAATTGAAGCAGAAACAAATGAAGTATGGGAATGTTTAGCTGAAATCGTTGAAGATTATCCAGTATTACTGAACAGAGCTCCAACTCTTCATAAACTTTCAATTCAAGCGTTCCACCCAATCTTAATTGATGGTAAAGCTATTCAGTTACATCCATTAGTATGTTCTGCATTTAATGCCGATTTTGATGGGGATCAAATGGCTGTTCATGTTCCATTATCTCAAGAAGCTATTGCTGAAGCAAAAGTTCTTATGATGAGTTCTATGAATATTCTTTTGCCAGCATCAGGTAGAGCTATTGCCGTACCTTCACAAGATATGATTCTTGGTATTTACTATGTTTCTTTAGAGAAAAATGGTGTAAAAGGTGAGCATAAATTATATGCTAACTTAAATGAAGTTATGATGGCTTTAGAGCTTAAAAAAGTTGATATTCATGCTAAAATTAGAACAGTTATCAATGGACAAATGATTACTACTACTGCAGGTAGATTAATTATTCATGATATTTTGCCAGATTTTGTACCTACTCATTATTGGAATAAAATTTTAAAGAAAAAAGATATTGGTACTTTAGTTGATTATATTTATAAACATGGTGGATATAAAGTTACTCCTAAATTCTTAGATAACCTAAAAAATCTTGGTTTTAAATATGCAACATCTGCAGGTGTATCAATCTCAATTGATGATATTAGAATTCCTGATTCAAAAGGTGGATTGGTTGCTATTTCTAAAAAAGAAGTTATTGAGGTTCAAAAACAGTTTAATCAAGGTTTATTAACTGAGCAAGAAAGATACAATAAAATTATTGATATTTGGACAGTTCTTAATAATAAACTTGGATCAGAAATGATGGATTTAGTTGAAGCTGATAAAGACGGATTTAACTCTATTTATATGATGGCAGATTCTGGGGCTAGAGGTAGTTCAGCTCAGATTAGACAGCTTGCAGGTATGAGGGGTCTTATGGCTAAACCTGATGGTTCTATTATTGAAACACCAATTCTTTCTAACTTTAGAGAAGGTCTAAATGTTTTAGAGTACTTTATTTCTACTCACGGTGCTAGAAAAGGTCTTGCCGATTCAGCTTTAAAAACAGCGAATGCTGGGTACTTAACAAGAAAACTTATTGATGTATCTCAAAATGTTAGAATTGATTTAGAAGATTGTGGTACTCATGAAGGGATTGAAATTACTGATATTGTTGATGGTAATGAACTCATTGAAGCATTAGAAGAAAGAATTACAGGAAGAGTTATTGCTGCTGATATTGTGGATCCAATTTCAAATGAAATTTTATTTCAAGAGGGAACACTTATCACAGAAGAAGATGCTAAAATAGTATCAGATGCTGGTGTTAAATCAGTTATTATTAGAACACCATTAACTTGTAAAGCTAAAAACACTTTATGTGCAAAATGTTACGGTCTAAATCTTGGAGAACAAAGAAAAGCAAATCCAGGTGAAGCTGTTGGTGTACTTGCTGCTCAATCAATTGGTGAGCCAGGTACTCAGCTTACACTTAGAACATTCCATGTTGGTGGTACAGCTTCGGCAACTCAAGCAGAAAAAGAGCTTAAAGCAACTAAAGAAGGTTTTGTAAGATATTACAACATCAAAACTTATGAAAATAAAAATGGTGAACAAATTATTGCAAACAGAAGAAATGCTGGTATTTTACTTGTAGAGCCTAAAATAAATGCACCATATAATGGTACATTTAAAATGGAAACTACACACGAAGAGGTTATTGTATCTGTTTTAAGTGCTGATGATGAAAAAAAATACTACTTTAGAAAGTCTGATATTGCAAAACCAAACGAACTTGCTGGTGTTTCTGGTAAAATTGAGGGTAAATTATATATTCCATACAAAGATGGTGATAGTGTAGAAGAGTTTGATTCTATTGTTGAAGTTATTAAAGATGGTTGGAATGTTCCTTCAAGAATTCCTTATGCTTCTACACTTAAAGTTGAAGATGGAGCGCCTGTTACTAAAGAAATCACTTCTGGTGCAACTGGAAATGTTAAATACTTTAAATTAAAAGGTGATTATTTAGATAGAGTTAAGGATGTTAAAGCTGGTGATGTAATTACTCAAAAGGGTGTATTTGCGGTTATCGTTGATGCTGAAGATAGAGAAGCATCAAGACATTATATCTCAAGAGAATCAGTAATTGTAGCAAATGATGATAGTGAAGTTGAAATCTCTACTCTGATTGCGAAACCACAAACTGAGACACATGTTGTTATTGCAGAATGGGATCCATATGCAAACCCAACAATTGCACAAGAAGAGGGTGAAGTAGCATTTGAAGATATCATTTCAGGTATTACTGTAAGTGAAGCTTATGATGAATTAACAGGTACATCTAAACTGGTTGTAAATGAGTATATCCCTGCAAATTATAAACCATCTATTGTAATTAAAAACCAAGGCGAAGTAGTAGCAAGTTATGTACTTGAACCTAAAACATCGTTATTTGTTGCAGAAGGTGATAAAATTGCTGTTGCTGATATTATTGGTAAAACACCAAAAGCTGTTTCTAAATCATCAGATATTACTGGAGGTCTTCCAAGAGTTTCTGAACTATTTGAAGCAAGACGACCAAAAAATATTGCAGTATTAGCAACTTTTGATGGTGTTGTAAGTTTCGGTAAAGCATTAAGAAATAAACAAAGATTAATTATCACAGATAACATTGGTAATAAAGATGAGTTCTTAATTCATAAAGATAGAGCAATTCAAGTAAGAGAAGGGGAGTTTGTTCATGCTGGTGAGAAATTAACAGATGGTCAAATTGCTTCTCACGATATCCTTAAAATTTTAGGTGCAAAAGCACTAAATGAGTTTATTGTTTCTGAAGTTCAGGCTGTATATCGAGGTCAAGGTGTTAATATTGCAGATAAACATATTGAAGTTATTTTATCTCAAATGCTAAGACAAGTTACAATTGTTGATGCTGGTAATACAAAATTTGTTGTTGGAGATATGATTTCTAAAAGAAGATTTATTGAAGAGAACGAAAGAATTATTGGTATGGGTGGAGAACCTGCTATTGCTGATTCAGTATTACTTGGTATTACAAGAGCTGCTGTTACATCTGATAGTATTATTTCATCTGCTTCATTCCAGGAAACTACAAAAGTTTTAACAGAAGCTGCAATTAGTTCTAAAATGGATATGTTAACAGATCTTAAAGAAAATGTTGTTATTGGTAGAACAATTCCTGTAGGAACTGGTCTTCATAGAAATAAAACAGTAAAGTTTTCTGTAAACAATTAAAAAAAGGAGTCTCAACTCCTTTTTTACTCATTAAACTATTTCATATAAGTTATGGAATAGTTATTTTCTCTAACACTTTTTGAATAATATCATCAGGTGAAATATCTTCAACCATTGCTTCATAACTTAATATGATTCTATGTCGTAAAACATCTTTTATACACAATGCAATATCTAAGGGACTTACATAATTATTTCCTCTTATATACGCTCTAGCTTTTACTGCTTTAAACATATCAATAGTAGCACGAGGACTTGCTCCAAATTCGATATATTTTTTGATTTCAATTAAATCGAAATTTTCAGGTTCTCTTGTAGCAAAAATTAAATCTACAATATACCTTTCAAGTTCTTCATCGATATGAATATTTTGAACTTCTGCTTTTATTGTTTGTAAATCATCTTTATTTAGTACATTATTGATTACTTCAAATGTAGATGAAGCAGCTTTTGATGCAATAAGGTATTCTTCCTCTTTTGTATTATATCCAACTATGATTTTAAACATAAATCTGTCTAATTGTGCTTCAGGAAGATTATACGCCCCCTCTTGTTCTACTGGATTTTGTGTAGCTAACACTAAAAATGGTGTATCTATTTCATAAGTATTTTCACCTATTGTTACTTGTTTTTCTTGCATCACTTCTAATAGTGCAGACTGCACTTTAGCAGGTGCTCTATTTATCTCATCTGCTAAGAGTAAATTTGTAAAGATCGGACCCTTTTTGATTTTAAACTCACCACTTTTCATATCATAGATTTGTGCTCCTATAATATCAGAAGGAAGTAGATCTGGTGTAAATTGAACCCTTTTAAAATCTAAATTTAATGATTGTGAGATTGCATTGATTGTTGTTGTTTTTGCAAGTCCTGGCACACCTTCAAGAAGTATATGTCCATTTGTAAATAAACCTATTAGAAGTGAATCAATCATGTGTGATTGTCCAATAACTTGTTTTGATATCTCTTTTTTTAGTTCTTTAATTTTTTCTTTCATGTATCTTTCTCTATAGTATTTGATTTATTATAGTAGAAAAGAAATTTAAATAGAATTATAGAATAAAAAAAAGGATGAATTCTTTGATTCACCCCTTTCTTGTTAGATTAAAAATACTAAGATTATTTTTTCTTAGAATTTTTTTTCGCTTTCTTTTTTGCAGCTTTTTTTGCTTTCTTTTTCTTTAAAGCTTTTTTTGCTTCTTTTTTCTTCAATGCTTTTTTTGCCTCTTTCTTTTTTAAAGCTTTTTTCGCTTCTTTTTTCTTAAGAGCTTTTTTAAGTTCTTTTTTCTTTAATTCTTTTGCCATTTCTGATCCTTTTTTTATGATTTTATCACTAATAGTAATAAATTATAGATATTGTACATATATATTCTTAAAAGTAACTAAGTTTATAATGAAAAGTAGTTTAATATGATATAATTCAAATTAAGATGAAATTTAGTAATTAAAAAGAGAGAAAATGACATTTATAGAATTCAAAAAATTATTATTAGATGCAGAGATAAGTTTACCAAAATTTAGCAAACTTATAAAAGTAAGTGAAAAAAATCTTCAATCTTATAAAAAGAAAGAAGAAGTTCCAAATGCAATAGCGGTTATTGCTAAATGTTTTGCACAGATGAATACAACAGGTGTAGATTATAGGTCATTAATAGATACACTTAACCTTCAAGCAAAAACAAAAGAGGGTGCGGGTTTTTCTTCAAAACCGAAAAAAAATAAGTAGTTTAAAGCCCCTTGCATAAGAGTGTGAGAAATTTTAAAATATTTATGATATAATGATACAACTTTTCAAAAAATTTCAAAAAAAGGCAATCTAACTATATGGAAGAAACACAGCAAGCAGAAATAAATACTTCTGATACTCCAAACCCTCAAAAGAAAAACACTAAAAAGACATCAAATCAAAATTCAAATAACAAAAAATCAAGAACACATGTCCCTGTAAAAGGACTTACCATTGATCAGTTAAGAGGAAAAAATACTCTTGAACTTATTGAAGCAGGAAAAGAAGTAAATATTGAGAACCCTCAAGAACTTCAAAGACAAGATCTTATTTTTGCTATATTAGAAGCACAAACTGTAGCTGGTGGCTATATTCTTTTTACAGGAATTTTAGATATCAAAGAAGCAGGTTTTGGATTTTTAAGACCATTTGATGGAAAATTTAGTGATTCTTACAGTGATAGTTATGTAAGTGCTACTCAAATTAAACGATTTGCACTAAGAAGTGGAGATATTGTTTCAGGGCAAGTAAGACCTCCATCTAAAGAGAGTGAAAAATATTATGCTCTTTTAAAAATCGAAGCTATCAATTATTTGCCAGTAAATGAATCAAAAAATAGACCACTTTTTGATAACCTTACACCATTATACTCAACAGAAAAGTTTCAATTTGAATATGATCCAAATAGATTAACAGGTCGTATCATAGATATGTTTGCCCCTATGGGTAAAGGTCAAAGAGGACTAATTGTAGCTCAACCAAAGTCTGGTAAAACAGAACTATTAAAAGAGATAGCTCATGGAATAAGTAAAAATAATCCAGAATCAACACTAATGGTTCTTTTAATTGATGAACGACCTGAAGAGGTTACAGATATGCAAAGAAGTGTAAATGGTGAAGTGTATAGTTCAACATTTGATTTACCAGCAGCAAATCATATTAAAGTTGCTGAGATGGTTATAAATAAAGCAAAAAGAGAAGTTGAAATGGGTAAAGATGTTGTTATTTTACTTGATTCAATCACAAGACTTGCTCGTGCATATAATACAGTGACACCTAGTTCAGGTAAAGTACTTTCTGGTGGAGTTGATGCTAATGCACTACATAAACCAAAACGATTTTTTGGAGCTGCTAGAAACATTGAAGAGGGTGGTAGTTTAACTATCATTGCTACAACACTTGTTGAAACTGGTTCAAAAATGGATGAAGTTATTTTTGAAGAGTTTAAAGGTACTGGAAATAGTGAAGTTGTATTGAGTAGAAAAGCAGCAGAAAGAAGAGTTTTCCCTGCTATGAATATTGTAAAATCAGGAACTAGAAAAGAGGAACTGTTATTACACCCAGAAGAGTTACAGAAAATTTGGATACTTAGAAATGCCATGGCAGAGATGGATGAAGTAGAATCATTAAAATTTTTATATAAAAAAATGAAAGAGACTAAAACAAATGCTGAGTTTTTGATCTCTATGAACGGTTAGGAAAAAATGAAATTTAATAATTTATCACATGAGGGTAAACTAGAGATCCAAAAACTTGTTTTACAGTGTATGAATGCTGTTGGAGGAAGAAATTATTTTTTAGGAATGATTGAAAATATAAAAGCATCTACTCAACATCCACTCCTGAATAAAACAGCAAAATACCATTTTGAAAATGGAACAATAAGTTGGAAAAAACAAATATTTAAAGAAAAAGTGATTGCTTTAAAAAATATGTTTATACAACACAATGAAGACAATCTACTATTAATCAAAAATGAAAAACTCAATAAAGAGATACGAAATTGCATTAAAACAATGGGAAAATTAGAGTTTGTTATACAACCAAAAGAGGGTAACGAGTTTTTATTTACACCATTTAATACAATAAGTGAAGATAATATAGAATCTAATCCAATATTTCAAATTATATTTTTTGATAGCATCAACAATACAAAAAGAATAATTGATTATAAATAAAAAGTAGGCAATATATGAAAGCTGGTGTTTTTGATAGTGGGATAGGTGGATTAACTGTTGTAAAATCATTACTTGAACATAATCTTTTTGAAGAGATAATATATTTTGGAGACACAGCTCGAGTACCATACGGAGTTAAAGATAAGAATACGATTATTAGATATTCATTAGAAGCATTAGAGTTTTTTAAGAATTTTGAAGTTGATATCCTTATTGTAGCTTGTAATAGTGTGAGTGCATATGCCTTAGAAGAGTTGCGTGCTAATACTGATATCCCTGTTGTTGGTGTAATTGAATCTGGAGTGCAAGCTTTACTCAATAAGACTAAAACTAAAAAAGAAAATATTTTAGTAATCGGTACAAAAGCTACAATAAATTCCAATAAATATGAACAAGAACTCCATAAGTTAGATTTTGAAAATGTAAAGTCGCTGCAAACAGGGCTTTTTGTTCCTATTGTAGAAGAGGGACTTTATGATGGAACTATTTTAGATTCTACACTTGAGTATTATTTTAAAGATTTAAATAATATTGATTTAGTAATTCTTGGATGTACTCACTTCCCACTTATTGAAAAAAAAGTATCAAAATTTTTGAATAATGCCTTAACAATACATAGTGGAGATGCTATAGTAGAATATTTAAAAACAGAATATAATTGTAGTAATCATTTTGAAAATACAGAAATAAAATTTTTTGCATCTGAAAATCCTAGTGGATTGAAAAAAGTTGCAAAAGAATGGCTAAAGGGTTTAATCTAATGGAAAATAATTCAACACAGACAAGACAAGTACTAGCTTTAAAGTACAGACCAAAAAGGTTTGAAGATTTAATAGGTCAAGACTCAATTTCAACTACACTTAGTTTAGCATTAGATACAAACAGACTATCTCATGCATATTTATTGAGTGGATTAAGAGGAAGTGGAAAAACTTCAACAGCCCGTATTATGGCAAAAGCTTTAGTATGTATAAATGCACCCACTTCAAAACCTTGTGAAGTATGTCAAAGTTGTATAAGTGCAAATGAAAATAGACATTTAGACATTATAGAGATGGATGCTGCTTCAAATCGTGGAATTGATGACATTAAAGATCTTATAGAACATACAAAATATAAACCTACAAGTGCATTATACAAAGTTTTTATTATCGATGAAGTTCATATGCTTACAACTCAAGCATTTAATGCATTGCTTAAAACACTTGAAGAACCACCTGCTTTTGTTAAGTTTATATTAGCAACTACAGATCCTTTAAAATTACCAGCTACTATTTTAAGTCGTACTCAACATTTTAGATTCAAAAAAATATCAGATAAAAATATTATTCATCATTTAAGTCATATTTTAAATGTAGAAGAAGTAGAGTTTGAAACTTCTGCTTTGGAGATGCTCACACGAGCAGGTGAAGGAAGTTTAAGAGATACTTTGACATTAATGGATCAAGCGATTATCTATTCAAAAGGGATAATAACGAGTTCAACGGTTACTGATATGTTGGGGATGATAGATCCTCTTTTTATGGATACTATTTTTGATGTATTGTTAAAAAAAGGTGATATTCGACCGATTTTAGAGTCTTTGGAAAGTTATGAAGTGGGGCAAGTATTAGATGAAATGAGTATTTATTTAAAACAAAAAATGCTTTTAAATGATAGTAGATTTGAATTGTATTTATATGATAGATTTTTTAGAGTTATTGCAGATGCAAAACAATTATTAAATATGAATAGCGATAGTGGATTTGTTTTGATTTTAACATTTTCAAAAATGAAAGAAGCAGTAAATCTAAAAACAATTGACGAAGTTATTGATGAAGTGAAAAATTTGAATAATGAATCAAAAGAAATTCTGTATCATGAAGAGAACGACAAGAAAGATATAGTAACAACGGAAATAGCACCCAATACAAACATTGAGACTAGAATAGAAAAAGAAAAACAGATAGTATCTATAGAAAATGAAGAAGAAGTAAAATATAAAAAACTTATTGAAATAATTTATGATAAAAGTTATGAACTAGGGGAATGTTTTGAAAATAGCTTTACATTTTCTTCTTATGAAAATAATATATTAAAGATAAATAGTACAGCACAAGGTGACTGTAAAGTAAAACTTTATAAAAATTTTGCTCATATAAAAACATTTGTTGCTCAGGTATATGGTAAAGATACACAATTAGATTTTGAAAAAATAGAAAAAGAACAATCTAAGGAAATGGCCAGGACAATACAACCAACAGTAGCGACTCCTGAGATAAATGAGATAAACGATGACATTGAGTTACCTATTGAGCAACCATCAAGTTGTGTTGCTAGTATGAGTGCAGTTAAAAACCCTACTTTATCTCAAAGTGATGTCAATATTGATGATGTACTAAATTCAAAGATGACAAGTACAGCAATGAAGTTATTTCAGTCTCCTAACTCCCCAAGAGTAAAAAGTAAACTATAAGTTTACTCTTTACAAAACACACAAAAAAAAGAATTCAAAAATTTAAACTTATTTTAAGAAAAAACCCTTGACAATAAAGAAAAAACCTATTATAATCCCATCCACAAAACAAGCAGACAAACG
>Ga0193950_1000342_pt1 | contig 10534 bp, 9 predicted proteins | sample BB_1_MG_FD_144485 | JGI IMG/M metagenome (GOLD analysis project Ga0193950, IMG submission 144485) | Microbial mat bacterial communities from the Broadkill River, Lewes, Delaware, United States - BB_1_MG | ecosystem: Environmental > Aquatic > Freshwater > River > Microbial mats | place: USA...
TAGCGGCTGATTTTTCTATTTTAGCAAGCATTCGGGTATATACGGTCTATGCTGAGTTGACTAATACGCCTCCAGAATAGTGAAAAGGTTGGGGGCAAGTCGATCAGGAGGAGAGACCGTGAAAATCAGGACGAGACTATCCATCACGGTGATTGTACTGGCCGTCGTCCCATTGCTGATTGCGACGGGGTATACCAGCTATCACTCATTCAATAGTGCCAGAGAGGCTCTGTCTAGCGAGATACAGAGCAGTCTGGTTGCCCGCCAGGTCGCGAAAAAAACCAAGATTGAGGGTTACTTTCGCACCATTGCCGCTCAACTCAAGGCACTGGCCTATAACCGTATGACCGCTGAAGCCATGGTCGGTTTCACCTCCGCGATGGCAAAGCTGGTGCCAACCCCAGCAGAAGAGCGCGAGTTGCGAAGCCGTCTGCAGGACTATTATCAGCAACAATATGCGGCTGAATTTGGTAAACGTAATGCCACTGCCAGTGTGGTACCAGCCGCAACTTATCAGCAGTTAAGCCCAACGGCCCAGCTGATGCAGTACCGCTATATAGCAACTAATCCGGAACCGCCGGGCCAGCAGTATAAGCTCGAAAGCCGTCAGGATGGCTCCGTCTATGATGCGCTTCATCAGCGCTACCATCCCACTTTTCGTTACTACCTTGAGCAGTTTGGCTTTCATGATATTTTCCTGATTGATGATCGCACTGGCACCGTTGTTTATTCCGTATTTAAAGAGATGGATTATGCCTCATCGTTACGTGCGGGCCCCTTTGCTGATTCAGGGCTGGGCAGAGCCTTTAGCCGGTCGTTGGCTCAAGGTAATTCGCGCTCGGTGGTTGTGGAAGATTTCTCAGCCTACGCCCCTTCCCACCAGGACCCTGCTGCGTTTATGGTAACGCCTGTGCTGCTCGATGGCGAACGGGTAGGCACCCTGGCGTTCCAGATGCCGGTAGATCGAATTAATGCCTTGATGACATACAATGGTCAGTGGCAGGCTGCGGGCCTGGGGCTGACCGGGGAAACCTTCCTGGTCGGCTCTGACAATAAGATGCGTAGTGATAGTCGCTTCTTGCTCGAGAACCCGGAAAAATTCCTCAAAACACTGGAAACAGCCGGTATCGATAGTAATCAGCGCTCCATGATTGAAGCGAAATCGACAACGATAGGCCTGTTGCCTGTTAGCAGTGAGGGGGTGCAAGCCGCATTGACCGGTGAAGTCGGGTTTGGGTCCTTCACCGATTTTCGGGGTGTACAGGTAATCTCTGCCTATACACCACTGGATGTATTGGGCTTGCATTGGGCCTTGCTCAGTGAAGTGGATGAAGATGAAGCGTTTGCGGCTGTTCATCAGTTACGGCAACAGATGATTGATGAGGTTATGGCATCCACACTGGCCGTTTTACTGTTATCAGTGGTTGCCGGGTTAATGACGGCAAAGGCACTGACCGGGCCCATGCAGCGTTTATCTGAAGCCGTTGTCCGGGTACAGACGGATGCTGACCTGACTATGAAAGTCAGTGAAGAAGGGGATGAGGAAGTTAAAGGCGTGGCGCGCTCCTTGAATCAGATGCTCGGTGGGTTCCAGAAGGTAGTGCAGGAGATGAATGGTTCAAGTTGCCACTTATCGACTTTGTCGAAAGAACTGTACGCGCTGACATCTGATGCAGCGACAGGTGCGCGGCGTCAGGCTGAAGAGTGTAATGCGGCGACAGAGTCAGCTGAGTTGATGGAGAAGATGACCAGCCTGATGGTCGATAACGCGGCTGATATTGTGCGGCATAATGGCGAAGCACAACAGGCGATTAAAGCGACGTATAAATTGCTGGATACCAATGTTGAATCAGTGTCTGATCTGACCCGCCACATGGTTGAGGTTGAAGGGGTGATCAGTCAGCTGGCCGAAGACTCCAAAGGGATTCAGCAGGTACTGGAGCTGGTGAATGATATTGCATCACGTACTAACCTGCTGGCTCTCAATGCTGCGATTGAAGCGGCCCGGGCTGGCGAGCAGGGGCGTGGCTTCTCTGTGGTTGCAGATGAGGTACGTACACTGGCAGTACGCACACAGACAGCGATTGAACAAATCGGTCAGATGCTGGTTACACTGGCCGAGCATTCAGATCAGGCACGTGCCGCCTCTCATCGTGGGAAAGCGGCAACCGAAGGTAATGTAAAAGAAGCTGAGAGAGTACGAGACTCTCTGGATCGAACCATTGAAATGTATACGGCGGTCAGTGAAATGACGGCGCAAATGGCATCAGCATCTGGCGATCAGAAAGTGGCGGCGGAAGATCTGTATCAGCGCCTGAAAAATGTGGAACATATCGCAGTGGTGGCGCTGAACTGTAACGACGGTATCTCATCCGTGACGGGGGATATCGACGGTAATGTACAGACGCTCGATAGTCAGGTGCATAAATTTGTTGTGTAGCCATTCAGCAAACGGGGCGCTTGCAGAGCCGGGCAAGTGCTTCTTGCCAGAAGATACGTTGCTGGTTGCGGCTATCGATGTCTTTAAAGCTGGTATGACGTAATACCAGTTCAGTGGTGTTCTGGCTGATGGCGTTTAGCCTGAGGGCGATCAGGGTTGTTTGTGGTTGTGTTTGCCAGTACCAGCTAAGCAGCATCTCGCAGGGCCGGACCAGTGTCCGGTAATGGCCATGGATATCGCAGGGGTGGCCGTTAAGTTGATAGCTGATCTGGTAACGCCCCCCACTGAAGGGCTCCGTGATGATGTTAACCCTGGCTGCTGCGACTGGCACCAGCCATTTTGCCATCAATTCGGGTATGAGCCAGTGTTGATATAGCGGTTCGATTGCCATATCGAACTGGCACAGGGTTTTGATCTCGTACATAACGTTGCCCCGTTTGCCTGAATAGCGAGTGAAAGTCGCTATCCTACTATCAGCATAGGCAAGGGCTGGGTCAGTGGCCTGCTCTGACTGACCCAGCGGGGATGGGGTTAACGGTTCAATGCGTCTCTGAACAGCTCCCAGTCAGCCTGTACACGGCGGGCATAGTTGAGTGCGACGCCACGCAATATCAGTTTGAAGGCTTTGCGGTCCGGGGTCACTTTCTGGCGAATAAAGCGAATAAATTTATTGTCGGGGTTTTGTACATGACGTGAGCCACGGGCATGTTCCCGGCCCAGAATCTCGCCCCAGATTGCCGCCATATGCAAGTATTCACTTTTATTCAGTGACTCGGTAGGGAAGTCACGTTTGAACGGTGACCGCTCGCGCACGGAGAAGTGAACATCGTCAATTGTCAGCCAGCCCAGCCAGCTGTCAGGGTGTTCGGCAATGGCTCGGAAAGCACGGGCATGACGCTGGCCTTCGTGGGGGAAGGTTGATTTATACCAGGTACGCTCAGCTTCGGGCATTACTGCGACGGAAGCAGGCTGTTTCTGCTCTTTAATATCCAGAATCAGGTTTTCTTCGGCAGTTTCTCCGGCGATGAGTGCGTAAAAACGCTGGCTGCCCAGTGAGCCAGTGCCTGCGGCCCGCCGTGCCGCGATATCAAGAATACGCGGTGAACGAGTCAGTTCCGGGTGCTCACGGGTATTGTGATAGTTGTTTAGCGCGCTGATCAGTGCCAGCCGGGTGGGCTCTGGGACTGTATCCAGCTTTTCCTGCTCCAGATCGAAGCGGCTGAAGTTATCGCAGGTCCATTTCTTCAGCATCCGTTTACGGCTGTACTTATCATGTACCTGTTCCAGGAAATTACGGATAGGTTTGGGTGCAAACTCAATCCGGGCGGCCGGGTTATCATCCGTGGCACTGACAACGGCTTTCAGATAAGCCTTGCCCAGATTCTTGACGGCTTCATCGGCGATCGCTTCAGTAGACCAGGGCTTTTCGGCCAGGTCCAGCACCATGCTAATCGCCAGCCGCCACAGGTCGTGCTGATAATCGGCGACGATGGCGTCATCAAAATCATCCATACCATAGTAGATGCGGTCGTGATGATCATGCAGCGCGCCAAAGTTATAAACATGGGCATCACCCTGCAGCCACAGCTGGCTGTCGGGGCGGCCCCCAAACAGCGAGATGCGCCAGTCATGAGACATATCCTGCCAGAACAGGTGGTTGGTGCCGCGGAAAAAGACAAAGGGGCTGGCTGCCATTTTCTGATATTTCAGTGTTCGTGCCTCGGCGGGCAGGTCGCTATTAAAACGTGCTATTTCAGTCAGCAGGATCTGTTCACGTGTGTGCAGTACCTTCATTCTTTGTTTTTCCCCCTTTCTGTGCCACCGGCTGGTGGCCTTGTCTCTGACAGAGCGGCAATCCTGCCGCTGTACTATGACAGTTTAACGAAGTTGGCTCTCAGACGCCCGTCCACCATGGTACAGCCTGGACTAATGACCGGGCTGGAAAGCTACTACTGGTGTTGCGGCTGGCTTTCTGCCAGGGTGCCCCATTATCTTATCGATGTCATTGAGGACTGACGCTATGGGGTACAGCATCTTGAAGACACTGGGTGGTACAGCGGTTATCTCAGCGCTGGCAATGAGTACGCCTGCACAGGCAAATTGTGAACTGGAGCGCCCGATTCGGCTGGCGGGTATGAGCTGGCTGTCGAACCAGGTGACGGTGGCAATCCAGCAGCAGATTCTGGAGCAGGGCTATGGCTGTAAGACTGAAGAGGTGGTCGGCGGCACGCTGCCGATGATTATGGCGACCATCCGTGGTGATGTGGATGTGATGAATGAGATCTGGCCGAACAGTGTCGCCCAGGCCTGGAAGAAAGCCGTGAGTGCTGGCAAGGTGGCGGCGCTTGGCAGTATCTATTCGGGCGGAGTGGAAGGCTGGTATGTACCTCGTTACCTGAGTGAGGCACACCCAGCCCTGACGGATGCCGCCAGTCTGCGTCAGCATGCCAGCCTGTTTACTGACCCGGAAGAACCCGGCAAAGGACGTTTTTATAACTGCCCGGTAGGGTGGAGTTGTGAGGTGGTGAACGATAACCTGCTTAAGGCGTTGCAGCTTGATGGTCACTACAACGCGTTTACCACGGGTAGTGGTGCCGCACTGGAGGCTGCGGTAGTGTCAGCCTATAAACGAAAGCAGCCGATACTGTTCTATTACTGGGGACCATCACCGTTGCTGGGCCAGTACTCGTTTACCCGTCTGGAAATGCCTGCCTATAACGCTCAGGCACATCAATGTAACCTGAACAGCGAATGTGAGCAGCCACAGGCCAGTGATTTTCCGGTAACGGATATTATTAATGGTGCTAATAGCGAATTTGTAGCCAGTGCTCCACAGCTGAGTCAGTTCTTCCGTCAGTTCAATATTCCGACGCAGCAGTTCAATCAGATCCTGGGCTGGGCGGCTAATGAACAGGCGGAGCCGGATGAAGTAGCGGCACATTTTATTAAAACCCGCCGTGACCTCTGGCAGCAGTGGGTGCCCGCAGAGGTTGCACAGCGGTTGGATAGCCATAAATAGCAGCTTACTCAGCGCGCGTCGTGGCCTTGTGTGGCGGCTGACGCGCGCTGAGCTTGCTGTTACCTGTGTCTACCGCGGGATCAGAGCTGATCAGAACCCTGGGCAAAGTCACGCGGGCGCAGGTTAAATGGCTTGAGGAATGGCTTTTCGCCGGTGTTCTTGTGATCACCCAGCAGCTTGCCGTTCACGACGGTGCCGTACAGGCTGTGTTTATGGAAATTCAGGTATTTCTCCCGTGTTTCCTTCACATCGCCGGTGAAACGTGGGTCCTGTGGCCGCTCCTGAGCATCGATGTAGTAGGCTACATCCCAGGCCTGCTGATCGCTCAGTGTACCCGGTTTACCCAGTGGCATATTGTGCTTGATAAATGCGGATGCCGTTTTCAGGCGCACCATACCGGCCCCCCAGTTATAAGCACCGTCACCCCATAGTGGTGGGAAAACGACCTCGCCACGGGCGGTTTTCCCTTCGCCCTGTTCGCCATGGCAGATAACACAGTTATCTTTAAAAACTTTTGCGCCGCGCTGGTAATCGGGCTCTTGCGCTGGCTTGGCCAGCTTGCCGAATCCACGCCCGGCAATGTTGCCCTCATACATGGGGGCTTTGGTTGCCATCCACTTGTGATAGGCCACTAGCGACAGCATGGTATCGCTACCATAGGCGGGTGGCTTACCGTTCATGGAAAAAGAGAAGCAACCAGCAATACGCTCTTCCACTGAGTTTACGTGTTGATTTTTACCTCGGAAGTTAGGCAGCGTGGTGGCAGCAGGCCAGACCGGGGCTGCCCAGGACTTACGGCCTTCACCCATATGGCAGGTACGGCAGTTCATATCGTTAAAGACATTCTCGCCACGCAACTGCTGGGTGTTCATAAACAGATCGTAGCCTTTGAGGACGACTGAACGAAGCTGCGGCTTCATTTTGTCATTCTCGATCAGGCTATCGATGGTTGGTACGTCATGCACGTACTGGCCAGCTTTAGGCGGGGGCAGATTAACCGGTACCTGAGGGGCGTTTTCAGCAGCAACAGCAGTATTGCTGGTCAGTACCATCGCCAGTGTCAGCGGGCTAAGGATTGTAAAATGGTTCATAGGATCTCCTTATTTAGCCGCTGGCTGGTTGGCTAACCAGGCAGACACGGCAGCAATATCGTCATCGCTCATACGCGAAGCAACAGCCAGCATCAGGTCCTGAGGGTCATTGCTACGTTTACCTTCACGCCAGGCGTTGAGCTGCTGGGCGATGTAGCCTGCATGTTGACCGGCCAATGCCGGGAAGCTGCTGCCAACACCCAGTGAATCCGGCCCATGGCAACTGTTACAGGCCGGGATATAGCGGTCCCAGTCTCCACGTTTAGCCAGTTTCTTACCCAGTGCCTGTTGAGCATCGGTGGGAGCGGTCGCTTTGATCGCCGGTGCTGGCAGGCTGGCGTAGTAGGCGGCGACATTAGCAGCCTGTTCGGTGTTGAGCATTGAGGCAAACGGTTTCATGGTGGCGTTGTTACGCGCACCGGATTTGAAGTCTGCCAGCTGCTTCTGGATATACCCTGCATCCAGACCCGCCAGCCGAGGCCAGGACTCTGCATCAGGATTTTCCTTGCCCGCACCATCCTGCTGGTGACAGGCGACGCAGACGGCTGCCATCTGTTTGCCTTTATCAGCATTGCCAGTTTCGGCCTGAGCCGGGGTCAGTGCACAGAAACTGAGCATTACCGCCGACGTCCAGGTCAGAGGTTTGATGTACATATCAGCTCTCCATTGGGTTATTTTTAGTATTGTTTAGCGAATTCTGTATTAGGGTAATTGAATAAAATGTTTATTTAAACCATTCGTCAGAGATAGGCGACGAATGAATTGCAGCAGGTATGCGTCAGATGTAAACAGACCGGCCGGGCAGGTAGAATGCTCCGCTGTTAACGACTGCCTGCTAGATAGGCCATCTGTTCGAGGAGAGATAGAGTTATGGCCATAGCGGCTAAAGCATCGGTGGTGTCTATGCCGATTAAACCCGTGGGTTGCGCGACGGTACTGGACTTTCTCTGCCAGAAGTTCCCGCGTATCAGTGCTGAGCAGTGGTGTGAGCGCATGGCGCAGGGCAAGGTTCACCGGGATGATGGCAGTCTGTTTACTCCGCAGTGTCCGGTTGTGCCGCAGCAGAGGGTGTTTTATTACCGTGAAGTGCCTGCAGAGCCGGTGATTCCTTTTCAGGAGCAGATACTATTTGAAGATGAGCTGGTGCTGGTGGCCTGTAAACCACATTTCTTGCCGGTGACACCCAGCGGCCCCTATGTTGGTGAGTGCCTGGTGAACCGGTTGCGCAAGCGTACCGGGCTAAACGAACTGACTCTGGCGCACCGTATCGATCGGGAAACTGCTGGGTTGGTGCTTTGCTGCAAACAGCCGGAACACCGGGCTGCTTATCAGCGCCTGTTTGCCACCGGTGATATTCGTAAGCAATACCATGCCGTGGCGGCCGTCGGGGCGGATGTTCAGCCTGGCCAGCAGTGGCAGGTGCGTAACCGGATGGACAGCGGTGAGCCCTGGTTTCGGATGCAGATTGTGGAGGGGGAGCCAAATAGCCATTCCAGCATTGAGTGCCTGGCGGTAGAACAGGGACGTGGTCTGTTTTCACTGAGCCCGCACACGGGTAAAACGCACCAGCTGCGGGTGCATATGAGCAGCCTGAGTATGGCGCTGGAGAATGACCGGCTTTATCCCGTTTTGCAGGATAAAGCCCCGGATGACTATGACCGGCCACTGCAGTTGCTGGCCCGCTATCTTGAGTTTACTGACCCGGTGACAGGTCAGACACGCTGTTTTGAAACGGCCCGCAGATTACAGTTTTAAGTCAGCGTGTCGGGTATTCATTTACCCTGGCCAGCACAATCACTATTATCCCCGGTCTCTATTCATCGGCAAGGAGAAAGCCGTGCGTTATCTGGTGTTTGTCACAGTGCTCTGGGCGTTTTCGTTCAGTCTGATCGGCGTCTATCTGGCGGGCAAGGTTGATAGCTATTTTGCCGTACTGGTGCGTATTGTACTGGCTGGGTTGATCTTTCTGCCGTTCACCCGCTGGCAGGGTTTGCCGGGCCGGTTGAAAGGGGGCATCACGCTGGTGGGAAGCCTGCAGTTTGGGGTCACCTATATCTGCCTTTACCAGTCATTTCTGTACCTCAGCGTGCCGGAGGTACTGCTATTTACGATCTTCACCCCACTCTATGTCACCCTGCTGGATGATGCGATCAATCGACGTTTTTCACCTGCGCCACTGGTTGCCACGGCGATTGCGGTGGTCGGTGCCGGGGTGATCCGTTATGACAACCTCAGTGATGATTTTATTACCGGGTTTATCCTGTTACAGGTTGCCAACCTGGCGTTTGCCGCCGGTCAGGTAGGCTATGCCAATCTGATGAAACGCTACCCGGTTGAGCTGCCGGCCTGGCGCTCGTTTGGCTACTTTTTCCTCGGTGCATTGCTGGTGGTGCTGCCGGGCTTCCTGGTACTGGGCAACCCGGAAAAACTGCCAGCGACCGGGCTGCAGTGGGGGGTTCTGGTCTGGCTGGGGCTGGCAGCGTCCGGGCTGGGGTTCTATCTGTGGAACAAAGGTGCCTGTCAGGTCGATGCTGGTACCCTGGGGATTATGAACAACGCCCTGGTGCCTGCCGGGCTGATCGTCAATATTCTGATCTGGAACCGGGATGTGGACCTCACACGGCTGGCCATAGGCGGGGCGATTATTGGCCTGTCGCTGTGGGTAAACGCCCGCTGGAATCGCTGGTTCCGGCTGTCATCGGCACAATCCCCAGCAGGGTAAACCGAAGCCTCTGTAGCAGCGCGCTCCGCGCGCGTCAGGCCAGTAAGGCTGGCCAGGACGTCCGCGGAGCGGACTGCTACATGTTATCAGCCTTCACACCGGCTCAATTCAGGCTATTATAGCCTGCTATTTCTCGCCTGAATTGAGCCTTATCTGTGCCAGACACCTCCTTTACCCTGAATTTCCCCGTTTTTCGTGAAAGCCTGCAGCTTGACTCCTGTTCGCTGTTGAGTTTTATCCGGCTGCGTTTTATCCGCACAGAGATAGCCGAACTGGTTGAGTGGATTGCTACGGGGCGGGTACGCGTGGATCAGGCGCTTAGCCATGCGGAACAGCAACTGATAGCGGGGCAGACCGTACAGGTAACCATGCCTGATCATCGGGAAGACCCGGTAGATACACGCTGGCAGCTGGTCTGGCAGAATGAAGAGATCATGGCGGTGTACAAGCCACCACTGTTGCCGGTCAGCCGCACCACTCGCAACCTCTACGATACGTTGATTCAGCTGGTTCGCCGCCAGACACCCCATTACGATGCCCACCTTCTGCACCGGCTGGATACCGAAACCGATGGCCTGATACTGATCGCCAAAGATAAAGCTGCAGACCTTAAATGGAAAAAGCAGCTGGCTACGCTGATTGAGCGCAAGGTGTACCAGGCCTGGGTGTATGGTGTGCCTGACTGGCATCAGCAAACCGTTGAGCGTGAACTGTCGGAGCGCGAAGGCAGCGCGATCCGTAGTCAGATGTATGTGGTTGATCCGGCGCAACCGGAACTGTACAAAAAGCCCAAGCTGAGTAAGACCGCGTTCCGGCTGTTGCGCAGCGAGGGGGACTGTTCATTGATTGAATGTGAGCTGTTCACTGGCCGAAAACATCAGATACGCTGCCAGCTGGCGCACCTCGGCCATCCGGTGGTGGGGGATAAAATCTATGCCCATCAGGGCCGTTTCTATCTGAAGCGGCTGGAAGCCGGGCTGAGTGAGGAGGATTTTCAGTGTCTGGGTGGCTACCATCATCGCCTGTCGGCGGTACGGCTGGTGCTCTGTCTGGAAAGTGAGGCACGGGTCAGTATTGAGTTGCCTGAGGCTCCGGCGCAGAGCTTTACATAAATTTACCTGCATAAGATTTTTTGAATGTATGGCTCGGTGGTAATATGCGGCCTGATCGCAACTCATATCATGATTTGACAGGAGTCAGACAATGACCGTTCTGGTAAAAGTACTTTCTGCAGTATCCCTGGCCGCGCTGATCGCTACGCC
>Ga0193950_1000346_pt1 | contig 10473 bp, 7 predicted proteins | sample BB_1_MG_FD_144485 | JGI IMG/M metagenome (GOLD analysis project Ga0193950, IMG submission 144485) | Microbial mat bacterial communities from the Broadkill River, Lewes, Delaware, United States - BB_1_MG | ecosystem: Environmental > Aquatic > Freshwater > River > Microbial mats | place: USA...
TGGAGCACTTCGATGGCTTCTCCATCGGCTCCAACGATCTGACCCAGCTCACCCTGGGGCTGGACAGAGATTCCGGCATCGTCGCCCACCTGTTCGACGAACGGGACGAAGCGGTAAAAATCCTGCTGGAAATGGCGATCACCGCCTGCAAGAAGCAGGGTAAATACATTGGCATCTGTGGCCAGGCCCCGTCAGACCACCCAGAACTAGCCCGCTGGCTGATGGAGCAGGGCATTGAGTCCGTGTCCCTGAACCCGGATTCCGTACTGGATACCTGGTTCTTTTTGGCGAATACCAACCCCTGATATCAGTTTTTCCTAAAGCATTAAATATCAAACAGATGGGTGACATTCGTCACCCATTTCTTTAGTATCCATGCGAAATTGATTTATCATTCAATTATATGATCTTTTTCTCCACCACGGACTCGGCATCTTTCGATGGTGCCCGCTCGCTGGCCGATTGCTTGTATTAGCTATAGCTGACAAATTTCACAGCCCTATCGGAAAATCTCATGGACCAGACCTTTAATCTGAGCGGCCTGCTGCCTGACTTTCTCTCACTATTTAATGAAAGCCCCGCCGGTATCAGTGCAACCTTTGTAATGATGCTGATTATTGTGTTGCTGGTGGCCAGCCTGACTGTTTTACAGAAACGCTTTGTTGCACGTCAGAAGATTAAATACTACCTGGATCAGCTTGCTGACTTTGACTCCTCTAATCCCGCCAGGGCCCACGAGCAACTGGAGATCAAAGACCACAAGGACTACGGTCATCTGTGGCGTGAATTCGATGAGTCACTGGTTAAAAGCCACGATGGCGACCGTATTTTTAACACCCTGGATGCCGACCACTTTTTCAACCACCAGACCCTGTCACACGGACTGATAAGCAACCGTCTGATTACTGCAGTTCCTGGCTTCCTGACAGCAATCGGTGTGCTCGGCACATTCGCTGGCCTGCAGATGGGTCTCAGCGGACTGGAGCTGAATAAAGACTCTGGAGTTGACGCACTGCAGGCGGGGATTGGCAATATGATCAGCGGCGCTTCTATCGCCTTTATGACGTCGGTATGGGGTGTACTGCTGAGTGTATTATTCAATGCCGGTGAAAAGTTCATCGAGCGCGATGTATCCCGGCAGATTGATCACCTGCAATTACGTATTGATGCACTGTATCCACGCGCAACGGCGGAAGCCTACCTATTGAATATTCAGGACAGCAGCCGCGAAAGCCAGGAGGTGCTGCAGGGCCTTGCCGAAAAGATTGGCGAAAAAATGCAGCAGGCGATGGTTGAATCTGGAAACGCGATCAGCTCCAGTCTGGAAGACACCCTGAATCGAATTATGGAACCAGCAATTAAAAGCCTGGTCCAGAATGCAAACAGCGGCTCCCAGGACCTGTTGAACAACGTGACCGAACGCCTGGAACGCAGTCTTGATACGGCGATGAACCGGTTCACTGAAAACGTTGGGGCCATGGGCGCAGAACAGAAAAACATGATGGCGCAAGCCTCTTCTGACGTCAGTCATGCCGTATCAGGTATGAGCGAGCAGATGGGGGACTTCGTTCAACATCTGCAGCAACAACAACAGTCCCAGCAGCAAAGTGCGCAACAGGAACGCGAACAGATCCGTTTATTGCTGGAAGCAGGGCAGCAACAGATAACCAGCAGCTTACAGCAATCAGTCGAAAGCCACAAAAGGCTGACAGATGAGATGAGCCAACAGGTTAACGACAGCCTTTCCGATATGCGTAACCGTGATGAAGCGCTGGCCAGCCACCTGCAAACACTGAGTGAACAACAGGAAACCATTTTCACCCGCATAGCAGATCGATTGCAGGCACTGGAATCATCACTGGCGCCGCTGGCAACAGCCAATGAGCAGGCGGCACAGAAAATGGACAATGCCGCCAATGGTCTGGGCTTGCTGGCCAGTCAGACCCGTGAAGCGGCAGACCTTCTGGCCGGCGGGCTCAATGATGCAACGGAAGCAAACCGGGATGCAGCTGTCCGCCAAAGCGATGCTTCGCAGCTTTACCAGAGCCTGTTCAACCAACTGGAGACGATGCGCAGCCAGATTCAGCAAACCAGCGAATCATTGGCAGGCGCTGCCAGCAAAGCTGAAAACGGATTCAGCAGCATGGAAAAACAGGTGCAGAACTTTGTAGAGAGCCTGGCCGATGAGGTTGAAGCGCTCAACGAAGAGATGGCAAAAATGCTGGAGGAATATGGTAAGGCGGTCAATGCCCAGGTGGAAACCCGCATGACGGAATGGAACAGCCATACCCGTAACTACACCGACACGATGAATCAGGCGGTCAACGCGCTTGCTGGCGTTGTTGATGATATCGAGTCCCGCACGGGTGTAGCACGGTGAAGAGGCTTCGCAACCGACATCTGAATCAACCGGCCGATGAGGATAACCCGTACTGGATCTCGTTTTCAGACATTATGTCCGGGTTGCTGGTTATCTTTGTGCTGGCGTCGCTGGCGCTGATTCTGGAACTGATGCAAACCCGCCAGGATGTCAGTGCAGCCCTGCTGGAGCTGCAAAAAGCAGAGCAGGCACGACGGGAGATTGTTGAAGAAATTGTCAGTGAACTGAAGCAACGAGATATCGTTGTTGAGATCAGTGAAAATCACACCGTTATCCGGGTCGGCGAGGAACAGCTGGCGTTCGAGTCGGATCAGTACCGGCTGCCTGCCGATACCCGGATACGAAGCAACGTCCTGACCATCGGCCAGGTCATGCATCAGGCGATTCAGAAAGATCAGCGCTGGCAGTATCTGGATACGGTATTTATTGAGGGGCATACCGATATCCGGCCATCACGCCGTCGCATGGGTAACTGGGGGCTATCCACCTACCGTGCAATCTCGGTCTGGAACTACTGGAATGAGAGACTACCCGAAGCTGAAAAGCCGGACCGGTTGCAGAACCATGCAGGGCGTCCTTTGTTCTCAGTAAGTGGCTATGGCGAAACCCGGCCAGTTACCGTACAACAGCGCACTGCCGACGAATACCGGAAAAACCGGCGTATCGATATCCGGTTCACGATTCGCCGGCCGGCACTGGAGCAGTTCGATAACATTCAGCGGATGATCTCAGATGGCACGAATTCCTGATCTCAAGTCCGGGATGGCGTTGCAGCTACCTGCTCAATCCTGGCCAGAGCACACATTTGCGCCCTTTGCGCAACGGACTGCCGAACTGAGAGAACTTGCGCGTAAAGCTGGCACCGGCTCTGTGGCTTTCAACGAGGTCTGTGACCGGTTACGCACACTGATTCGACAAGGGCGACACCATCAGCTGAGCAAACAGCTCAATAGACGACTGGATCTGCGTGCCTTCAGCTGGTTGATGTGCCATGAATCACTGTTTCGTTATGTTCGCCTCACCCCTGCAGTGCTGGAGCGTTTTACAGAAATCAGCCAACCTCTGACCCGGCTGACCCTTCTACAGCTGACCGATCTGTTCTTTCAGCGTTTTGACGAACTGGCCGATGAAGAGCACCTGGACGCGCTGTGTATGTTCTTTCAAGAGCAGTTCAGGCTGCTGTCGGTTGCTAAGGACCTGAAAGGGAACTCAGATCTTCAAAAAATTAATAGCGCCAGCACGGAGCTGTTCAGCCGGTCAGGACCTGAAAATGTTGTCAGACACGCGCGCGAGCAAAATCAGGACCTGGACAGCAGTCTACAAATGCTGGGGCTGGCCACCTTCGGCAGCGGGCGCTTTCAGGACACCTGTCGCTATATCTATTTCCTTGATGCGCTCAGACACTGCCAGCCTGGTGAAGAGATCCCTGAACTAGCAGAACTTGGCCGTCCTGAAGTGCATAATGCGGTGCTGGCCGAGGGGGCGCTTGGGATAGAAGCACTTAAGATCATGATCGACCGTAGTGCGCCTGGCCAACTGTCTGACAGCTGGCAACGCACAATTCTCAGCATTGCAGGCGACCCCCGCGTGCCACGCAGTAGCGAAAACTATCAGCGCTGGTGGTCTCTGCTGGATGATGCCCGTGTCGGCCGGATGAAAGGATGGCTGTCACGGTTTGATCTCAAACTGTTTCTCCAGGTACTGGAGGCCTTTGGTAAAGATACCGATGACGAGAAACTGCAGCGCATGTATCCAGCCCGAAAAACGTTTCTGGAGGGACTGCTGGCACAGAATATTGTTGGTCATACCCGACTGTTTCTCTCCCGCGAAGCCGATGCCTATGTGAGCGCGAACTATAAAGCTGATGAAGTGCCACAATACGCCCGATTAAAAGAAGCCACAGTTTCAGTTATCTACATTCAGCTGGGGACCATGCACCTGGTTGAAGGTACCCATAACACCAAATTGCGGATATTCCCGAGACTGCCGTCTGATGCCGGCCTGCTCAGCTATGAAACGAAGCAGTTCAGCAAAGCGCAGATTGGTACCGATATAAAAAGATCGTACGAGCGGGAATTCCGCGACGGCAAAGAGCTGATCGAGATTACGCATTCGCAGGGAAAATGCAGCTGGCAGCATAAGGCGATCAGCTACCTGCATGCGCAAGGCTTAGATGTTGAAATCGAAGGTGTACTCAGCACCAGTGATTATCAGGTCTATAAGCAGCTCTATGGCCTTTCTGTTGCCTCATCAGACAGGAGAAATCGGAGCTGGTAAGCCCGTTAGCCGGGCTTCGCTAGCACCGTGAGATTTAAACTATTTCCAGGGCCGGACGTGCCCAGCGCAGGTCGAGAGCTGGCCCTCATGACGGATCACAAGAGAGGCCAGAAAGGAGTATATCAATGGGACTTTCATCGCTGATTAACAGGCTGTTCAAACCGGCCGAAGAAGCCGTGCACTTTCAGCAGATTCCTGACCGTGCAGGCCTCAACCTGATTCTGGATCAGAAGCACTTCAATGCCTGCCAGCAGGGCACCGCAGAACCCTATCTGCAATTCCAGTACATCTATCTGCAAAGCCTGGCGGAACAAGGGGGTGCTGAACCGATTCCCAATGGCTATATGGTCGCTAAGTCAGCGTTAGCAGCACTGGATGAGGAAAGCGAAGCGGCATTGCAGCTACCTGGCCGGTACCCTGGTAGCTTTGATACCCGCATTAAAGGCACCACGGGACAAAGCTCTTTCAACGTCCAATTGATTCCGCTAGATCAGAATGGCCAGCCTCGACCGCAGTTTCGTCGCACAGGAGCCTTGTTACAGTTTTCCGATCGTGAAAAGTATCGCCTTACAGCCGCTGAACTACTGGCTTTCGAAGCACTGGAGTCACACAACCCTGTAACCGCCGATGCGGAGGCAGCTAATCTCTGGTTAGTCGGACAGCTACAACAAGCTCTGCAAGCCGGGATGCAGGTAAATCTCAGCCACTTTCGAGATCTGGCCGTCGAACATCCTCAAGGGATTGGCGTAAGCGCTACGGAAGCACCAAATGGCGACCTGATACTCACCCCGAACTTCGGTAACAGTGACGATGCTAGCGCTTTCGCCAGCCGGCAGTGGCAACTGCAGGGAGAAGATCAGCAGGCGGTGATGCGAATCCGCAACCGTATTGTGGTACTGGATGAGGCGCGGCTACGTGCGACCCATGAGATCATCAATAACAACCGTATTCCAAAGGCACAGGTAAAAACCTTTCTTGAGACACCCGGAGCATTCCTTGATGCCAGCCTGATTGACCTTGATCTGGGGTTCTCAATGCGCGTGAACGGAGCCACAAAGTTCACGGCTATGGAGTTTGGTGAAGCGGACGAGTCTGGCATCGGCTGGTTTGATAGCCCGGCCGAAAGCCTGGTTTCACCAGCGCAATTACCGGAATTGCTACAGAGCGAAGAAGACCTGGTCCAGTTTGAGCAGCGTCTCGAGAAGGCCCAGCATCTCGGAGCAGAGGTTGTTGATATTAATGGCCAGCAAATGGATATCAGCAACGCGGAAAGCACTACCGCTGCACTGGAATCCCTGCGCAACGAGCAGGCGCAGGGGAGCTGGCCGAAAGCAACGGGTACCCAGCCAACTCCTGAACCAACGCGAGATGAAAGAGTGGAGACTGAACGTGCCACTGTTGATCTGGCTGAAGCTGATACTGCCGTTGAAAACCTTCAGCAGCAATTGACTGCAGCGTTGGAACAACCCTGTTCAATCGACTTTTCGCCTTACAAGCGCCAACCGTTTCCTCATCAGCGTGAGGGGATTCACTGGTTTACGACTCTGGCCGGGGCGACTGCCGACAGTCCATCGCCTCTGACTCAGGGAGCGCTGCTGGCAGATGATATGGGGCTGGGTAAAACCTATATGTCCCTTGTTGGTATCAGCGAACTCTACCGACGGGTACAGCAACATGGGGATACCTGTAAACCGGTATTGATCGTGGCACCGTTAAGCCTGCTGGAAAACTGGGAAGATGAGGTTTCGGTTACCTGCCCGGACAATACCTTCAGAGATATTGTGGTGCTGCAGTCAAACCGCGATCTAAAGCAGTACCGTATCGCAGGCGCCGGTAATGAAACCCGTCAGCAATTGGGTGACGACGAAACACTGGCTGAAGATGCAATCAGATATGCGCTGAAAACCGGTCGGCATTTTGGTATGGAGCGGCTGGATATGGACCGTCGACTGGTACTGACTACGTTCCAGACCCTGCGGGATTACCAGTTTTCGCTATGCCGTATCGACTGGAGTCTGGTAATTTTTGATGAAGCCCAGAACATAAAGAATCCCAACGCACTGCAAACACGCGCTGCTAAAGGACTTAAAGCTGACTTCAAGCTTCTGGCGACAGGCACCCCAGTAGAAAACAGCCTGCTGGATTACTGGTGTCTGATGGATACCGCCCAACCAGGACTACTGGGAGATTGGAGCGAATTTCAGGACGCTTACGTCAAGCCGATCAGTCAGGCCGATAAAGCCGAGCAGTCTGATGTGCGCCTTCGTTGCGGCCAGCAGCTTCGCAGCGAAACAGGGCACCTGATGCTGCGTCGACTCAAAGAAGACCAGCTGGAAGGCCTGCCTGCCAAACGGGTTTTTACCGGCACTGAACAACAGCCCGATAGCGAGTGGTACTTCGAACCGACACTATGTGCAGCGATGGCTGGCGAACAGCTGGCAACGTATGACGCAATCATTGAAAGCTATCAGCAAACGCCCACTGAAAAGCGCCGAGGTAAAGCGCTGGGAACGTTGCAGCAGCTGCGCAATGTTTCGCTGCACCCTCGTTTGAACGATGAATCACTGCTGACCTCACCAGGTAACGCCAACCAGATGATAGGACTTTCCGGCAAGCTGCAGATTCTTCAGAATCTTCTGACGGACATCAGGCAGCGAAACGAGAAAGTGCTGATATTCGCTACCAGCAAAAAATTGCAGGCCCTTCTTCGGCTGTGGCTGCAATCGCTGTATGGCGTTCAGATAAGTATTATTAACGGCGAAACAAGGGCCGTTGCGTCACGTCCCGGAGCTGAAACCCGCAAGGGAATTATTGCCCAATTCGAGACGGAGCCTGGCTTTGGTATTCTGATCATGTCTCCGGTTGCTGCAGGCGTTGGTCTAACGGTTGTAGGGGCCAATAATGTTATCCATCTCGAACGCCACTGGAACCCGGCCAAGGAAGCTCAGGCAACCGACCGTGTATACCGTATCGGACAGCAGAAGGATGTAAACATCTATCTGCCAACGCTACATCACCCTGAAAAGCTGTCGTTTGATGTCAATCTGGACCGTTTGCTAAACCGTAAACTGGGCCTGAAGGATGCGGTCGTGACGCCGCAAGACGTGCAACCAGAAGAACTGGATGCGAGCCTGATGCAACCACCCTCAACCCTCTTCAGCGATGAAACCTGAGGCAGGAGTCTGGCTGGTTTCACAGGGCGAGAATATGAACAAAAGACAACCACAGCATCGGTTGTGGCTCCCTCAGTCGAGTCACTATGGTCTGATAAAGAACTTGTGAATCAGACCATGAGCCTCAACATTCTTGCCCAGCATCTTTCCGAGATCGCTGATACACCAGATTGCAGGCTGTGAGGGCTGAGAAGAGATCGAGGGTTTTGGGCAGCCAGGCTCGATTGACTGAAAGGACACGGTGATTATGAGGAGGGGATTCCGCCTCATGACACAGTGGCACGAGTGATAAGCCGAGTCTCCCCTGAAGCACTTCAAAGCAGTTTCATTCAGTGGATGAAAGAGACTGAAGCACAGACAGAACACCAGATTAAAGACGTTGCGTAGCTCTTATCGGGCAGGCGGCCGCCAGTCAGCTATCCATATGGTCAGCGCATTTCGACTACCAACGGTGTCGTGATGGAGCAGGGCATTGATTCTGTCTCGCTGAACCCGGATTCGGTGCTGGACACCTGGTTCTTTTTGGCGAATAGTCACCAGTAACTCCCAGCTATAGTAACCGCTGTCTCGATAGACCTCGCAGCCCAGGTATATGGGCTGCGCTTTCCATACGCCTAAGTTCTTTAGCTAGCTGATGGCAACTCATTGAGACACCCGCTTTTCCTCCCTTCGCGCGACTTTTGAATACAGCCCCCCCCAACTGCGCAAGAATTGATAAATCCCTCCATGCTATCGTTTCTGTCATCAAACAAGCACACAAAGGGCTGCCGTAATGCGTGATTTCAGCGCTTATCAACAGCGTTTCCAGCGCGTTGTCGACCATATTTATCAGAACCTGGATGCACCGCTGGATCTGAACCTCCTGGCAGATATTGCCCATATGTCCCCCAGCCATTGGCATCGGGTGTATGCAGCGATGTGTGGCGAAACGCTGGCCGCTACAGTTAAACGCTTACGCTTACACCGGGCAGCAGCACAGCTGATTAATAGCGAGCTACCTGTTGAGCAGATATCTGCAGCCTCAGGCTACTGTACGCTTCAGTCCTTTAATCGTGCCTTTGGTAAAGCATACGGGATGCCACCCGCCCGTTTTCGGCGTGAAGGTAGTCATAACTGTTTCAAGCTAGCGATGCGCTCGGGGGAGCAATTACAGATGACAGACTCAACGACAATGAATGTACGAATAGAGCAACGTGATAGTGCCTTGCCGTTGCTTTGCATAGCTCATCAGGGGGCGTATATGGAAATTGGCAATGCGTTTGACAAGCTCAACGGCTGGATGGTGGAAAATCAGGTCTGGCCCCAGCTTAAAGGTGTGATGGCGCTATACCATGACAACCCACAAACCGTTGCACCGGACCAGTTGCGCTCCCACGCCTGTGTAGCATTAAGCAACGAAGAGGGATTTGCTGTTCCAGCTGACTTTGTCCGCGAATCCATCGCAGCAGGGCGCTATGCTATTTTGCGCTACAAAGGCCCTTACGCCGGATTACAGCAGGCTTACGAATGGTTTTACGGTGTCTGGTTGCCACAGTCGGGTGAAGAGCCTGGGAACCACCCTTGTGTGGAAGAATATCTGAATAACCCACGTGAAGTAGCGCCGCAGGAACTGCTAACGGACATTTATATGCCGTTGATCTGAAACAAAGATTTGCTAAGTCCCTGCTTTGGCCCCAGGGATTACCTGTACAGGGAGCGGTAAAATGCTGGTCGGCCAGTAAGGTATCTGGCCGCTTTGCTGTACAAGAAGGGACTTAGCATCATGGAACCAGCAGACAATACCACCACCACAGCCACAGATAAGGCAGATCAAACCCGGATCCTGCTTGAACAGCTATCAGCTATCATTTGCCGCCTTCAGAGCCAGCTGGACGAAGTCAGCCAGCAACTGGAGCTCAGTTTAAACCATCAGACTGAGGTTCGATCGCAACCACATATCATCGCTCTTCGCTCACTAAAAGCGTCATTACAGGCTGAACTCAAGAACAATCAGGCAACTCTGGACGTACTAAGCCCTCCCCATTGTCAATCAAGTACAGACAATATCAGCCGCTATTAAAGCAAGTATTAGCCTTGTAACCGCAGGCTACAGACGTACATGGATGGTACACCTTATGATTATAAACAGCCCTATTAATAGCATACCGCTAAACACCAGCGAGCTGGATACATCGACCCGATCAGCGCCACCAGCTAATGCTGATTCATTAGCCATAACCCGCTCTGATGCGGTATTGGCCCCAGTTGATGAAGCTGAGAAACCCAGCGGAGATATTAAAGACGATGACAACACAGAGCCTGGTACTCTTCATGACAGCAAAGAGGCAGGTACTGCCGAAGAGAGCGCAGCGCAAACTGACCCTGTTATTGAGCAACTTAAAAAGATGATCGAAGAGCTCAAAGAGCAGATCCAAAAAGCAATGCAGCAATACAGTAAGGCGAAAAACCGAGTAGAAGGCCCGGATGATATGGCAGGGCTGGCAACAGTCGAGGCAGCTTCCGCCAGGCTCGTCAGCCTGCAGGCTAACCTTACAATAACGTACAGCCTCCTGGCCGACGCCTTGAAAAAGAGCGAAAACTCATCGGGATCAGCAACGGGGCAAATGCTGGAAACCCAAGCCTGATTCAAATAAGTAATAAAAA
>Ga0193950_1000347_pt1 | contig 10459 bp, 5 predicted proteins | sample BB_1_MG_FD_144485 | JGI IMG/M metagenome (GOLD analysis project Ga0193950, IMG submission 144485) | Microbial mat bacterial communities from the Broadkill River, Lewes, Delaware, United States - BB_1_MG | ecosystem: Environmental > Aquatic > Freshwater > River > Microbial mats | place: USA...
CGTAATAATTTTGACATCTGTAACATAGAAACCTCACTATTAAGCTGAAATCAATATCCATAAGCTAGGATAATATTATTATAGTCTAATTAGGTTTTTTCGACAGCCTAGTTGCGTCCCCTTATTTTTTCCCTCTTTTTCCTTAATTGCGTACCAGCCGAAGATGAATATTATCAGAAGTATTAACTAAGGTATTAACATAGGTATTGCTACTACGATTATAGTCTTGATCACTTCCGTTACTAAAATATACAAACCATGCATTATTTGAATTATTTGCATGAGGGGAGCTTGACCAAACAATACTATTACTAGGAGTAGCAGGAAATACACTTAAATTAATAGCTGGTTCAGAGCATTTCAATTCTACAATTGAAGTAAGCTCTCTAATATTAGGAAGTCGCCACTCAGGTTGTTTAGCTGCATATTCCAATGCTTGTTGCCAAGTGAAACTTGTAGCAGTACCTTGTTCACATTGTGTCCCTGTAACCCCTTCTAAACAATGCTTCCAAATCAATCCTGTTTGGGTATCAGTTACAGTATTATCAGTGTTAATAATAAAGATATTTGTAGGTGTGCTAGCAAGCATCTGATCATTACATGTTTGTGCCCAAACCGTGGTAGTAAGGCATAGTCCCATTAAGGGAAATATTAAGCGGGATAACATAAGGTACTCCAATAAAATATATAATAAAGTATTACATAGTGACAAAATTCTTTTGCCCCATATGGAAGGGGGGAAGTATATAATTCCCCTCCTTCAAGAGAAATTACTGCCCACCACGCACTAATCGAATATGGTTAGGAGTCCATGTGAGGTAAGTATAATCATAGCCACCACTAAAAACCATATACCATGCATAGCCTGATATGGTGGAGTTAGGAGAGCTTGACCAGTAACCTGCTGTTTTTGTGGCTGGGAAATAGTTTGTATCAATGGCTGGTTCAGTGCGACTGTAATCAACAATAGAACGTAATATTTTACGGTTAGGTATAGACCAATCACTGTGACCACATAAGCTAGTTTGATTTACCCTATTCAAAAAAGCTTCAGTATTACAGTAGCTTAAGTTGTTATTTTTTTGATACGCATGACATGTTGCACCATTAAAATCATCCTGTCCAATATGCCCACTATTAGTAGCCATATTGGTGTTATACCAGCTATAGCTATCATCAGCATCATGCAAGCCTTCATCACCAACTATACCATTTCCACCTTGCTTAACTTCCCACATAAAACCTGTTACATTATCACGTACACATGCCCATACAGTAGCACTAGAGGGTAAATCATTACCATTTTTATCTATTTTGGTAAAGCTAAACCCTGCATGACCATCAGAGTCATCATCATGAGTGGCATCACGCCCATGAGAACAATCTTGTTGTGCAATAGTTTCTCCTGCACACGTTGTGTTATTTCCTTCAGGGTAGTTTCCTCCCCAGGTAATGCCTGTATCATTTAATTTTGATACGATTACTATAGTTGGGTTTTTTGGGGTTGCAGAACTTATTGCTGTATAGGCACCCAGTTGACCTGTTGCATCTTGTGCAGCAATACGATAGCTGTAAGCTTGATTGTTAGTTAATCCTGTAAAGGTATAAGTTGTACCTGTTATAGTTGTTGCTAAGACTTCTCCTGCTTCATTAGTTATCTGGTAGCTATTAGCATTATTAACAGCATCCCATGCTAAAGTTATTTGCCCATCACCTGTTGTAGTCACTACATTTTGTGGGGAAGAGAGGGGAGAGGAAGATGATGTATCACGTACCAATCTAATATGAGGATAGTTACTATCACGGTAATCGCTGCGAACATTTCCATTGCTAAAATTTATAAACCACATGAGATCTAAGTTACCGAGACTAGGTGAACTTGAACGAACAAAGCTATTAGGTGTAGCAGGAAATACTGTTAAATTAATAGCGGGATCATAACATTTTAACTCTAAAATTGTATTGAGTTCTTTGAAATTAGGAAGTCTCCATCCTGATTCATTTGCAGCATGTTGTAATGCTTGTTGCCAAGTAAAGCTTGTTGCACTACCTTGTTCACATTGTACACCTGTTACTCCTTCTAAGCAGCGTTTCCAAATCAACCCTGTGCGAGTATCAGTTGCGGTATTATCTGCATTAATAATAAATCGATCTGTAGGTGTATTAGCTGGGATATGCTCATTACATATTTGTGCCCAAACAGAGGAAGTAAAGCATAATCCCAGTAAGGGAAATATTAAACGGGACAACATTAAGATACTCCAAAAGGGTATATAATATGGATTATTGAATGATATTTTAAGCTAGTACTAGTGCTTCATGTAGAAAAAGGAAGTGTATCAAAACTTCCCCCTCTACAAAAAACAAAGGCTACTGCCCGCCACGCACTAATTGAATACGCCGAGCACTATCACGAGGGGTACTAAGAATACCTCCAAGATAGAAAGACACAAGCCATGCATTGTTTGAGTTATTAGCACTAGGTGAACTTGACCAATACCATCCTCCTATATTATTAGGGAAATAGTTTATATCAATAGCTGGTTGCTGACGGCTATAATCAACAATAGAAAGCAGTACTTCACGGTGTGGAATAGACCAATCAGTATGACCACATAAACCAACTTTATTCACTCGGTTTACAAAGGCTTCCGTATTACAATAACTGGCAGGATTATTAGCTTGATAAGCGTGGCATATGGCACCCCCATCATTTTCAGATCCAACAGCTCCACCATTAGTTTTATTATTGGTGTTATACCAAGTATATTCATCATCTGCATCATGTAAGCCTTCATCACCAATTTTCCCATTTTTTATTTTATTAACTTCCCACATAAAGCCTGTAACATTATCACGTACACATGCCCATGTGCTGGCAGTGGCAGGTAAATCATTACCGTTTTCATCTATTTTAGTAAAACTAAACCCTGCATGACCATCAGAGTCATCATTATGAGTGACATCACGTCCATGAGAACAGTCTTGTTCTGCAATAGTGTCTCCTATACATGTGGTATTATTTCCACTAGGGTAATCTGCACCCCATGTAATACCTGTATCATTTAGTTTTGATATAGTTACTATAGATGTGGGAGTTGGGGCTTTTGGGGTTGCATAACTTATTGCTGTATAGGTACCCAGTTTACCTGTTGCATCTTGTGCGGCAATACGATAGCTATAAATTTGGTTGTTAGTTAATCCTGTAAAAGTATAAGTTGTGCCTGTTACAGTTGTTGCTAATACTTTTCCAGCCTCATTAGTTATCTGGTAACTATTAGCATTATTAACAGCATCCCATGTTAAAGTTATTTGCCCATCACCTGTTGTAGTCACTACATTTTGTGGAGCAGAAAAAAGAGGGGGGGAAGAAATATCATGTACTAATCGAACATACAGGCTACTACTACGATCGTAACTGTTAAAGCTATACCCATTATAAAAATATACATACCATGCGGTTGTGCTGTACGGACCTGAGGCATTAGGTGAACTTGACCAGACACCCTCATTAGATAAAGCAGGAAATATGGCTAAATTAATAGCTGGATTGTAGCATTTTAACTCTACAATTGAAGCAAGCTCTTTGATATTAGGTAGCCTCCATCCTGATTGACTAGCAGCTTGTTGTAATGCTTGCTGCCAACTAAATAACTTTGCCTTACCTTGTTCACATTGCCCCCCAGTACTTCCTTCTAGGCAACGTTTCCAAGTCAGCCCTGTGCGGATATCTGTTATGGTATTATCTGCATTAATAGTAAAACGTTTTGTTGGTGTACTGACGGGGATATGATCATTACATGTTTGTGCTCCCCACGCAGAGATGGTAAAACATAATCCAAGTAAGGGAAGCATTAAACGGGATAACATAAGATACTCCAGTAGGGTATAAATATGAATTATTGGTAGTCCTGCATAAGTAGTACAAAAATTCCAATTAAGCTTGAATTATTAAGGTACAAGCTTTTTAATAGCCTTATATTTTCAGGATTACCTATAAATTAACTTTTTTAAAGATAATTTCACCCAAGAAATATCTTTAAAATCACAAGCATATTTTAAATAGATTTTATTGGATAGAAGGGAAAGCATATGATGCTTTCCCCTTTAAAAAGATAAGAATCACTTCCCACCACGTACCAATCGAACATATAGGTCATTGTAATGATTGTAGTTACCATCATTACCATAATTGAAATCTACATACCGTGTAAGATAAGGTTTGCTGGCATCAGGTGAACTTGACCAATACCAATTTAATTTAGTAGCTGGAAAGTAGTCTATATCAATGCTTGGTTTAAAACGGCTGTAATCAACAATAGAGCGTAAGGCTTCAGGGGTTGGCATAGACCAATCACTGTAGCCACATAAACTAGCTTTATTTACTCGGTTTACAAAAGCTTCTGTATTGCAATAACTGGCAGGATTATTGGCTTGATAAGCATGACATGTTGCACCATTATTATCTTCATACCCACTATATCCACCATTAGTTATTGTATTAGTGTCATATGAATTGTAGCGATCATCTGTGTCATGTAACCCTTCATCACCAACTATATTATTTCCACCTTGCTTAACTTCCCACATAAAATTTGTAACATTATCACGAACACATGCCCATACATTAGCACTGGCAGGTAAAATACTTCCATCACTGGCTATTTTAGTAAAGCTAAAACCCGCATGACCATCAGAGCCATCATTATCAGCAAAATCTTGTCCATGAGAACAATCTTGTTCGGTAATAGTTTCCCCTATACATGTTGTATTATTCATATCTGGATAGTTTCCACCCCATATGATCCCTGTATCAGTAAGTTTTAATGGCTCTTTATATGAGTACTCATCAATAGGATCAGGATTAAGCTGTGGCATTGCTGTGACAACAGGTGAATAAGCACTTAATTTTCCTGCGGCATCTCGGCTTGCAACACGGAAAGTATAACTTTGATTATTAGTTAACCCTGTAAAAACATAAGTACTCTCAGTCACCGTAGCCACTAATACCTGCCCTGCTTCATCAACAAGCTGATAACTACTGGCAGCACTCACCCCATCCCAAGTTAAACTTACTTGCCCATTTCCTGCCACAGCAACAAGATTTTCAGGGGCAACTAACGCCACGGTATTACTCGTACCGCCACCCTTAACTAAACGTACATAAAATGAATTAGTCCGTAAGCCAAGATTACCATTAAAACCACTTGCAAAATCGATACTCCATGCTTTAGCAGTATTGGCAGCAGATAAAGAACTGCTCCAAAAAAAGCTCTCTGGATTTTCAGGGGTAGCAGGGAATATACTTAAAGCAATAGCAGGATTCTGACACCGACGTTCTATCAACGAAATTAACTCTTTAATATTCGGCAACCGCCATGATGTCTGACTCTCTGCATGAATTAATGCTTCTTGCCATGTAAACTTACTTGCAGACCCTGTACTACAATTTGTACCACTCATCCCCTCAACACACTGCCGCCAAGTCAAACCTGTCACACTATCGGTAACTGTTTCATCATTATTCACGGTAAAACGACTTTCAGGGGTGCTGGCTGACATACTTGTATTACATATTTGTGCAGCAAAAAGCGACATACTCCATAAACTACTGAGCGATATTAACAATAAATATAACACGCGTGATGGCATAAAAAACTCCTAAAATACAGTATCTCTCCCTTACTCTTAGATAAATAAAAATCAGAATAAGGGAGGTAAAAATTAAATATTAAGGCTTATTTGCCTACCCCACGCACTAAACGAACATAACGATCACCACTGCGACTGTAAGAATAGGCAGTTCCTTGCCCAAACAGAAGTAACCATGCATTAATTTTTTCGGTTACATGTGGTGACCCTGACCAATATGCATCTGACTGGGTCTGTGGAAAGTAATTAATATCAATCGCTGGTTTATCAGTACGACCATAATCAACAATGGAATGCAATATTTCAATTGCAGGCATCTGCCAATCACTAAAGCCACATAATTTCTCATTATTTACACGTTTTACAAACGCTTCAGTATTACAGTAACTGGCAGCATCCCCTGCGGTATAACCATCACATGTTTTAATTTTATCCTCAGAACCAACTGCGCCTGCATTTGTTTTAGGATTACTGTCATACCATGTATAAGTATCATCCATACTGTGCAAACCAGCTCCTGTTTGCTTCACTTCCCACACTAGCCCTGTAACATTATCTTGTACACATGCCCATGTGCTGGCACTGCTGGGTAATGAGCTACCATCTGCGGCAAGTTTGGTGAAACTAAAGCCTGCATGACCATCAGAATCATCACCATCTGTTGCATCCCGTCCATGAAAACAATCTTGCTGAGAAATAGTATCCCCTGTGCAAGCTGTATTTGTTCCATCAACATACTCTCCACCTGATGTGATCCCTGTATCATTAAGTGGGGTAGTGGCTATGATAGTTGGTGTGTTAGATGTTGGTGTTACATTTAATGGCAAAGTATGCGATCCCAATTTACCATCCGCTGTAATTCCTCCAACACGATAGGTATATACAGTATTATTTGTTAAACCTGTAATGATGTATTTATTCTCAGTAATAGCAGTGGTTAAGATAGCACCATTACCAATAACACGATAACGACTTGCACCTTCCACAGCATCCCATGTTAAAACAACTTGTCCATCACCTGCTGTTGCCACAAAATTTTCTGGCATATCCAATGCAGCGGAAGAAGAAGGAGGAGATGGGTAAGGTGTTGCTGTCACAACTTGGCTATATATCCCCAATCTCCCTTCTTTATCAATCGCAGCAATACGATAATGATAAGCTACTTTATTTATTAGCCCCGCTATCACAGCATTATTTTTTGCCGTATTATCAATAATGACTTCATCTGCATCATTAATAACACGATAGCCTACCGCCCCTTCTACTGCTTTCCAACGAAGTGAAATCTGTCCATCACTGGCTGTTGCAGTAAAATCTTTAGGGGCATCCAAATCAACGTAAGGTGCTAATGTACGCACCCGTATACTGTTTGATAAGCCACTATGAGTATTAATACCAAACGCCTGTATTTCAAATTGATACTCGGTATCTTCTTCTAACTCAGTAAAAGTGTGTGCCATGCATGTTTTTTGAAGAATGCTGGGGCAATACAGTGTTTCATAGAGTTGATACTCTGTTTCGTTAGCTGGGATGTACCCATAAATACGATAACCTGTAGTACGTTTATCCCCACTGTAATCCCAATCAAGCTTAATAGAATGAGTTGATTTTGCTTGTGCACTTACCCAAACTGGCGCACCTTGCAATAATGGAGGAGGCAACTTAATCGTAACAGGAATAGAGATATCACCTTTTTCACTTGCTTTGGTTTCTTTAGGAATATCAGGACTAATATTCTTAAAAACTAAACTGTCATGATAAGTATCACCTATTAATTCAATAAGATTATTAGCAATATTATTTTGACCAAAGAAAAAATCTGAAAATCCACTTAATACACTATTGTCTAAGTTAGGGTTAAGTAATTTGGTATCAATATCAATACGAATGGTCTCAGTTTTGCCCCCATCAACTTCACCTTTAAGCTCTGTATAAGCAATATTATCTATGTTAAAAAACCTAATAGCTTCAACACTTACTTCTCTTGGTGCGACACTCCAAAAAAGTTTTTTACCACCTGTATTTTTAATTTCATAGCTATAACTTAATACAGGGCGTTGATCACGTTCTAATATTTCATTAATGTAATCAGATGTCGCATGTTGCCGATTTGCGCTAATTTGCTTAATGGCTAATTTAGACTCTGATAATGTGCCACAATAAGAGAGCAAACTTATACCATTTATCTCAAATAAATCTTCTCGGTTACTAATAATGGGCCATGTATACTTTAAAACATCTATTTCAGTACCAATTTTGAATTCTTCAAAATTAATGATAGTGACTCCACCCCATTTAATATTGTTAACGTCATCAAGCGGGATTGCTACTTTTGCTTTTGCGGCTGCTTCACCTTTTATATCTGTAATTATTTTAATAGTACAGTTTCGACTTTCCCCTGTTTCATCAACAAATGGAGTAGTATTTTCTTGTAATACAAATTTAGTTAAGAACTTTAAGCTCCCCTCAGCAGATATTTTTAAAAACTCATAGAGTAAAACACCTGCTTCTATACTAGCTAGAGGATTTATTTCTAATTGATAAGAGGGTCTTTGAAAGAGCTTTATTGCTGGTGTTTCTTTACTTGCTTCAAAATTAATATACTTAGTTTCTTTACCCTTATTATAAATAAAACCTGTTTTACTTATTTTACTTTGTTCAAATGAAAACTTAGCTGCAATTTTTGATTTAATTTCTAGCCCCAGTTTTAGTTCAACAGTTGGACGTATTATTATTGGGACAGGTCCGATAGAAAATCTAATTTGATTTATTTTAGGGGTAAATATACATTGAGTTTTAGGGGTTATAGTGCAATTTTTCTCACCAATATCTAATAAGTTATCTATATCTAATGTGTTATCTTGATCATATTCAAATGATAATTCAGATTTGATTCTACTATCTATTTCTGAGATCATTTTAAAGGAACGTAGCCCATCAAGAATGGAAAAGTCCATACCTAAGTCCACAGCTATTTTAAATGTCCATTCTCCTAGCATTCTGATTTTAAAATTTTCTGCCTGTAAGATAACTAAATCAAATTTAGATTTACTTTCTGTTTGTGCTTGTGCTCGACCTTGAGGTGTCACAGGTTCACCAAATACTAAGGTGATTGACTCAGGATCTTTGGGACGTTTTAAATAAATCTGAGAATGGCTAGTAGGTATAAGCTCACTTGATCCAAGTGGTAAGCTATTAAAACGAGCTAAAGCATCACGATTTATATCTCTAGCACGACGTTGATTAACCACAGAATTGGTTTGGCTTGGATCAGTGGGTAAATTAAATCCTTCCAAGTCACTCGGCTTAACTGTTTTTTGTAATAACACAGTCCCTGACTTAATAACATCTTCTAATAATGCAGGTACTGTTATAAATTCATATGTTGTATCACTGATTTTTTCTACTTCACTGACTTGACGTAAAAATCCCCCATCACGCCCGCTAGTAATATAATCATCTACCTGTATCTTAGCTAAGATCTCTACTGTATCGACATCACTGATATCAGCATTAAGCAGGTAAATTTCTTGCTCATTACCTGTTGCGCTATGTGTCGCGGCACTAAGATTATAGACATTCTCAACAACTTTAACTGCTGTTTGCCCAAAATTAGCCTGTACTGATCGCCCTTTATTCATTGTGACTGCACACTTACGCTGATCACTTGATACCAAATCACAACCAGACCATGACAATACTTCATAACCTGCTGCTGGGGTCGCTGTTAATTTAATCGCCGCATCAAGCGGTCGCCACGCTTTATAACTATCTATATTACCTTCAGTATCAAGCTTAATAGCTCCATCTTCACTACTGACCTGACCTTCTCCAAAAATATTGATCGCTAAAGTGCGCTCATTAATATGCTCATTGAGTGTAATATCACACTGATTATCAACACAATTACCAAGCATTGGATCCAAAGCTTCAGTATTATTAAGTTTACCTATATAAAGTTTTGCTTTTGCAGGCTGGTACTTATCCGCTATATCAATAAGATATTGACCTGCTTCATTTGTTGCCCCTGAACGTTGGATAATACGTGTATTATCTGCATCATACAGTTCAATAATCCCCTCTGTTAAAGGTTCATTGATTTGAGCGGTAATGGTTTTAAACCCACCATATGAAGTCACTTCAAATAAAAGTTTTCCATCATCATTAGGTAATAACTGAAGTGTTCCCCAATAAGATGCGGTTTTCTTCTCATCATCTCCCATAAAATAAACATGAGCTAAAGGAAATGACATACTCATTTCTGCATTTAATGAAGCAATATCTTCTGCTGAAGATGATTCTTCATTAACCCCGTAATCAGTTAGCTCAAATACGACTTTACCATTATCTGTTGGCACATATTCAAAATGCCCCCAATAAGATTCTTCTTTCCCTGTATGTGTTGAGATAACAACAGGTAAATCAAAATAAATGCCTGTGTCTTCACTGCTGCGTCGTTGGGCTATATTAAATAAAGTATGAATATCAGTACTGATAAACCCTTCTTTATTTAATGCGGTGCTTGCGATGGAATGAGGGGATAAAAAAATACTCAAAATCAACGCAAATAAACTCGCGTAGAGCTTCAACATAGGCATATCCTTTTAATCAGGTATAAATAATTTTATAAAGTATATTTTTAATTTGCATTTTTATTATACTGATTTTTTAGTTTATATCTATTAGGAGTTACGCAGTTGAACTAATAGTATATAGAGGGTTTTGCAAGTAACTCCTTATTGCACCACGAAAAATACTCATTTTAGCTTCGAACCAGCTATAACCTGTTGTATAAGAGTAAATTTCT
>Ga0193950_1000351_pt1 | contig 10396 bp, 10 predicted proteins | sample BB_1_MG_FD_144485 | JGI IMG/M metagenome (GOLD analysis project Ga0193950, IMG submission 144485) | Microbial mat bacterial communities from the Broadkill River, Lewes, Delaware, United States - BB_1_MG | ecosystem: Environmental > Aquatic > Freshwater > River > Microbial mats | place: USA...
GTTTTAACAAGAAAGATGTAATTGTTGGTCGTTTGGTAAAAAGAAGAATTGCTTTACTAATGCATCAGGTATTTATGGCAATATCGGTTCTGTTGGGAGCTTATGTTTCTTATAAAATAGGACATTGGCAATTTGTAATTATATTTTTCATGGCAGGAGGTTTGCTTTGGTTTTATTCTACATCTTATAAATATTACTTTTTATTAGGAAGTTTTTTAATGGCCATGGTGGCTGCAGCTATTCCATTCTTAGTAGTGATATACGAAATACCTCCATTAAATAAAAAATATGCTGATGTTCTTTTGGCTTCCAAAACAGATTTTAATTACCTGCTTTATTGGGTTGGTTCATTCTCGTTCTTTACTTTTTTAGCTGCTTTAATAGGTCAGTTTATAAGAGATCTGTTATCGATCAAAGGAGATAGCGAAATTCAAAGAAGAAGTTTGCCTGTGGTTATTGGACTAAAATGGTCTAAGATCGTAATTGTGACTTTGCTATTATTTTTGTCAGTATCAGTATTTGGTGTGTGGTATCAATTTTTAAATGCACCAATGGATAATATCACACCTTGGTATTTTGCCATTCTAATTATATTACCAATTGTTATTCTGGCTTATAAAGTGGCAAAATATAAAGTGGGAGATAAGTTCAAATTAGGTGTGTTTTTATTACGTTTCGCTATCCTTACAGGCATTTCGTATGCTTTTGTAGTGAATTATATTATCAATCATTCAAATTTTTAAAAATGTTGAATAATCTAAAAGATTATCAAATAATATTGGCTTCTCAATCTCCGCGACGTCATCAAATGCTAAAGGAGCTGGGATTATCATTCGAAATAAAAACCAAAGAGGTAGAGGAAGTGTATCCTAACGGATTAACTCCTGAAGAAATTCCGGTTTACCTAGCCGAATTAAAGGGTAAGGCTTTTCAGGAAGACATTATATCTAATGAATTGGTGATAACAGCCGATACAATTGTTTGTGTTGATGATTGGATTTTAGGGAAACCAAAAGACAGAGATGATGCAGTAAAAATGTTGAGAGCTTTATCAGGAAGATCGCATCAGGTGATAAGTGGGGTTAGTTTACAGAGTAAAGAGAAGAGCGTAAGTTTTGCAACTACGACTAATGTTCACTTTAAAACATTATCTGATGAGGAAATAGATTACTATATCGATAATTATAAACCTTTTGATAAAGCTGGCGCGTATGGAATTCAAGAGTGGATTGGCTTTATAGGAATTGATGGAATTGAAGGTTCTTATTTTAATGTGGTCGGATTGCCAATTCAGCGCTTATATCAGGAACTTAGTAAGTTTTAAGATTAAAGAATTACTTAAACAACATATATATAAAATGAAGAGAAAATTGGGTTTACTTCTTATGGCAGTATTGCTGCTAGTAGGAGGGCAGGTAAAAGCAGATGAGGGAATGTGGATTCCTATGCTTTTGAAAAAGTACAATATTGAAGACATGCAAAAAGCTGGATTCAAATTAACGGCAGACGATATTTACGATATCAACAAAGCTTGTTTGAAAGATGCTGTTATTGGATTGGGGCGTGAAGGAAGACCTTTCCGTCATTTTTGTACTGGAGAATTGATCTCAGATAAAGGTTTGATTGTAACGAATCATCACTGTGGGTATGGTGCAATTCAAAATCATTCAACACTTGAGAACGATTACTTAAAGGATGGATTCTGGGCTATGAATCAAAAAGAAGAATTGGTAAATGAAGGTATTACAGCTTCATTTTTAATTCGAATGGATGATGTGACGGCACAAGTTTTAGATAGTATTACTGATGAAACAAAAGAAGCTGATCGTGAAAAAATGATTCGCAAACACATTAAGAAAATTGTTGAAGCTGCTGAAAAAGATTCTCACTATCGTGCAAGTGTGAAACCATTTTTCAATGGCAATCAATATTTCTTGTCAGTATACGAAATTTTTAAAGATGTTCGTTTGGTAGGTGCTCCTCCATCAGCTATTGGAAAATTTGGTGGTGATACCGATAACTGGATGTGGCCACGTCATACTGGTGATTTTTCAATGTTTAGAATTTATGCAGACAAGGATAATAAGCCGGCATCATATTCAAATGATAATGTGCCAATGCAGCCAAAGCAATCCTTTAAAATTTCTTTAAAAGGTGTCGATCAAGGTGATTTTACGATGGTTTTTGGATATCCAGGAACAACAACAGAATATCTAACTTCTCATGCTTTAAAAATGATGACTGAGGTGGATAATCCTCACAAGATCAAAATTAGAACTAAGAAATTGGATTTAATGAGAGCAGATATGGATGCTTCTCCATTGGTAAGAATTCAATATTCTGCAAAATATGCTGGAGTTGCAAACTCTTGGAAAAGATGGCAAGGTGAAATTAAAGGTCTTCGTAGGTTGAATGCCATCGAGAAAAAGCAAGAATTAGAAGCTCAGTTTGAAAAATGGGCGAATTCACAGCCGGAACTTAAGAAGAAATATGCCGGAATTTTGAAAGAAATGGAAGGCTTATACAAGGAGTTAGCTCCTATCAGTCTAGCGAGAGATTATGCCCTTGAAGCTGGATTTAGAGGTGCTGAAGCAGTTGATTTTGCTGAAAAATTTAAATCATTAGCTCAACTAACAAAGAAGGATGTTGATCAGGTGGCTGGAAAAGTTGATGACCTTAAAAAAGAAAGCATAAAATTCTTTAAGAATTATAATCTGCCAACTGATAGAAAGCTACTTGCTGCTACTTTAAAGATGTATAGTGATAATTTAGAGGACAAGTATCTACCTAAGGAGATTATTACGATTAGAGATAAATACAAAGGCGATTTTGAAGCTTACGCGACAAAAGCTTTGGATAAATCGTTTTTTGCTGATCAGAACAAGCTAGAGAATTTATTGGCAAACTATAAGTTGTCAATGGGCAAGAAGCTGACTAAGGATCCTATTTATGTATTAGCTAATAGTATTAGATTCTTTTATGAGTCTGAAATTGCTCCTGTTTATGGAAAGTTAAATGCTAAGACAGTAAAACTACAGCGTAATTATATGGCTGGTTTAATGGAGATGCAACCAGAAAAAGTGTTTTACCCTGATGCGAATTCTACTTTTAGAGTTCATTATGGAAAAGTATCTGGTTATAAGGCTAGAAATGCTGTAAATTATGAACATTACACTACTCTTGAAGGAATAATAGAGAAAGACAATCCTGAAATTTTTGATTATGATGTTCCTCAAAAGTTGAGAGATTTGTATCATGAAAAAGATTTTGGAATGTATGCCAACAAAGCGGGTGAAATGCCAGTTTGTTTTGCTGCAACAAATCACACCACAGGAGGAAACTCTGGTAGTCCGGTACTTAATGCGAATGGTGAACTTATTGGTTTAAATTTCGACCGTGCCTGGGAAGGAGTAATGTCAGACCTGATGTATGATGCGGAAATCTGTCGTAACGTTTCTCTGGATATTCGTTACGTACTTTTTATCGTAGATAAATTTGCTGGCGCAGGATATTTATTAGATGAAATGAATATTGTTAAAGAATAAGCTTTAAAAATATGATATAAAAAAAAGGAATTACCCTGATGGTAATTCCTTTTTTTATATTGATAATTAAACAGATTTTAAAAGAAAATTAAAGTTGATGTTGTTTGTTGTCTAATCTTCGATCTGCCCTTTAAAGATAACAATACAAGTCGATTTTTAATGTTTTTCGATCACTATAATACATCTATTATTTCTATGTAATCATCAATAATAATGCAACTAGCTGCATGGTAGATAGTAATCTTTTAATGGATTTATAAATAAAATTGGATTTTTCTTCTTGAGCAGGTACCTTTTTATCTCTCCAGGACCAAAATTGTTACCATACCAATCATTATTACCATGTGAAAGCAATAAAATTAGATCAGACTGGAACTTCTCCGAAAACAGAAAAGACACTTCTTTAATTCTCTTACTTTTCGATGATGTTTTAACTATTTTATAATCGAAGCTAAATTGCTCGTACATTTTCTTGGTAAAAAGCAAAGTGGCTTTTATTTTTCTTAGAATTGATTCATTCTTCTCTTTTGGAACTATTAAATGGATTACAGCTTGATTAAAACGACCAAAATAGCTTGCCCAAATCATCTTTTCTTTGGTTTCTTTTTTGTAATCTACTGGTACAATAATATTCTTTAAATCACAATCTAAAGAGGTGTGTTCACCTATAATAAAACTGGGTACTTTAGCTTTATAAAGTAATTTGAAAATAGGGTTTCTCCTAAAAAATCCCGATAAGTTTTTTGATGGGAATTCACTCACAATAAAGACTACATCGAGTAACTTAATTGTATTATTAGGTTCTTTCTCTATCCTTCCAAGTTCAATTTCCTTGTATGCAATAGAATTCGTATTAAATTGTTTTATTAGCTGATCTAAATTGAAATCAATAGGTTTACTATTAGTGGAAAGCATATTTGCAATAGCTATTTCAGCCTTGAAAATGTGTGCCAATTTAAATGCATATTTAATTGCACCTGTTAAGTGTTTATAATCTTGAATTAAAACGAGTATATGTGGAGTTTTTTTGCTCATTAATAAAGAAATAAAGTGCTATTAATTAAAGTGGTTTACTTTTAACGAATATAGTTAAAAATACTGTTTTGATTTAAAAGATTTACTATTTGAAAGTATCAATAAATCTGAATTATTTCCTAGTCTTACTTATAACATGTCCAAACATTATTTTTATTTAGAATCTATAGTTAAAACAACGTTATTTAGACTAAATATTTATTTATAGCATTTGCCTCTATTCCTTTATATATCATTTATTAATCTACCTCAATTTCTTATCTTAGTGCCACATAAAAGAGTGTTTAGATAAACATAATTTAATACTGCGATATGGTGAAAGTGACAGATGTAGTTGATAAACTTAATGCACGTGTTATTTGTGGAGAGAGTGATTTGAATAAGGAAGTTCAGTTTGGATTTGCGTCGGACTTAATGAGTGATGTACTTACTATAGATACAGAAAATCTTCTTTTAATTACAGGTTTAAATAACCTACAAACCATCCGAACTTCAGAAATGTCTGATATCTCTTTCATTTTGTTTGTTAGAGATAAAAAGGTTTCGCAAGAAATGAAGGAATTGGCTTGTGAGAATGAAATCACTTTAATTGAGTGTGGTTATTCAATGTTTAGAGCTTGTTCAGCTCTTTGTGATTTAGGATTAAATCCGGTTTACTAAAAAAGGGGGAATGGAATTTAAATTTGAAATTGAAGGAGGAAATTTTTCCAAGGCAGGTACAGCATCTAGCGGGGTGAAAAAAATCCTGAAGCAGTTAAATGTGAATCCAAAAATTATTAAAAGAACAGTTGTTTCTTTGTATGAAGCTGAAGTTAATGTTGTTGCTCATGCTTTTGATGGTACAATGTACGTGGAAATTGAACCTGATAAAGTAATTGTTCGCATTGAGGATAATGGTCCGGGTATTCCTGATATCGATCAGGCAATGCAGGAAGGTTATTCTACTGCAACACCAAAGGTTCGCGAGATGGGATTTGGTGCAGGAATGGGCTTGCCAAATATTAAGCGAAACTCTGATCATATGAATATTACCAGTAAGGTTGATGTTGGAACCAAGGTTGAATTAATTAACTATTTGAAATAGTTTGTGATGGAAAAGGTTCATTTTTATCATGCGTTAAAGGTTGTGGATGAGGTGTGTATTGGATGTACACACTGTATGAATGTATGTCCAACATCTGCGATTCGTGTGAAGAATGGAACTGCTAACATCAATAAAAATGCTTGTGTTGATTGTGGAGAATGTTTAAAGGCTTGTCCGGTAAATGCAATCATTGTAGAGCAAGATGACTTTACCCAGATCTTTAATTATAAGCAAAGAGTCGCTTTATTACCTACTGTTCTTTTGGGGCAGTTTCCTGATGGTGTTTCTGAAGTTCAGGTTTATGAAGAGATAAAAGAGTTGGGGTTTACTCATGTGTATGAAGTGGACGGTGCAGTTGGAGTACTTTCTGATGCTACAAAAAAATACATGCATAAACACAATCAGGAAAGACCGTTTATATCAAGTTTCTGCCCAGCAATTGTCCGATTGATTCAGGTCAAATTCCCAGCTTTGGTGGATAATATTATTCAGTTGAAGCCGGTAATTGATATTTCTGCTCAGTTTTATCGTAAGAAATTACAAGATAAAGGATTTACCAAAAATGAAATTGGAATTTTCTATGTGACTCCTTGTGCTGCAAAAATTGCTGCGGTAAAAAGTCCGGTTGGAGAAGAACAATCGTTGATAGATGGAGTGATTAATATGGATTTCATTTACAATAAGGTTCTTTTAAGCATCAAACAAAATAAAAAAGAGACCAAAAAATATCCCGAAAATATCCATATGTCGAGAAGAAGTATTGGCTGGACCTTAACCAATGGTGAAGCTTCTCAATATTCTGGAAGATGTTTGGCTATTGATGAAATTCACAATGTAATTGAAGTTCTTGAAAAGTTAGAGAACGAAGAAATTACAGATGTGGATTTTTTGGAATTAAGAGCATGTGATCATTCTTGCACGGGAGGCGTCTTAACTACTGAAAATAGATTTCTGGCTATTGAGCGTTTGAGAAAAAGAGCAGCTTGGTATCACCGAAATAAACCAGTTGTTCTTGAAGAAAAGGAAATAGAAAGGTTTAGACCTTACCTAATGGAAAATATATCGATTAATAAAGTTGAACCACGATCAATATTGAGTTTAGATTCTGATATGATGGTGGCGATGCAAAAGATGAAGAAGATTAATCGAATTATGAAAGTATTACCACAAATAGATTGTGGCGCATGTGGAGCTCCACGCTGTCAGGCTTTGGCTGAAGATGTTGTTCAGGGTAAAGCAAAAATGACTCAGTGCGTTTTCCTACAAAAGATGTTAACCAAAGAAGGTTTAATATCACCACTGGAATCATTCGATATTTCAGAGAATACCTGGGGAAAAAGAAGATTTGAAAAAAAGAATTTAAACGATCATTAAGATACAATGAAAGTAAAAGATATAGTTGAAAAGTTAGGCTTGAAAGTTTGCAGTGGCGAACAAGGATTAGATCGTGAGATTGAAGGTGGTTATACATCTGATCTTTTGAGCGATGTTATGGGAAATGCTGATGAAAACCATGTTTGGGTAACGCTTCAAACGCATAAAAACATTATGGCGATAGCTTCATTAAAAGAGTTGGCAGCTATTGTTTTGGTAAAAGGATATGAACCAGAGGTCGATGCTGCAGAGCAAAGCAACGAGGAAGGAATTCCTATTCTATCATCAGAAGAAGAGGCTTTTGAACTAACTGGAAAGTTATACGAATTGATTAAAGCTTAGTAAGAGAATGAAAAAATTCCGGGCAGATTTGCATACGCATACTGTTTTATCTCCCTGTGGTGATTTGGAGATGAGTCCGGTAAATATTGTTCGAATAGCTAAGGAACGTGGTATTGACATATTGGGAATAACTGATCACAATTCAACTTTACATGCCCCTTTAATTAAAGATTTGGCAGCAAAGGAAGGAATTATGGTTTTGATGGGAGCAGAGGTGACAACCAAGGAAGAAGTCCATTGTTTGTGTTTTTTCGAGAATGAAGAGCAATTGACAGTTTTCCAGCAATACCTTGATCAGCATTTGCCAAAAATACCTAACGATTCAAATAGGTTTGGATATCAGGTGGTGGTTAACGAAGATGAGGAGATTATTGATGAGGTGGATTGTTTATTGATTTCTGGTTTAAATCAAGGTATTGAAGAGATAGAACAGAAAGTACATTCCTTAAATGGTTTGTTTATACCAGCACACATCAATAAAACAATGAATAGTATTATCAGTCAGTTGGGTTTTTTACCGCCCGATTTAAATGTTGATGCTTTGGAAATATCTCTTCACACCACAAAGAGTGAGTTTTTAAAAAAGAATAAATATTTGAGCAAATACAACTTTATACAAAGTTCTGATGCTCATTATGTAGATAATATTGGTAATGCTTGGACTAATTTCTATATGGAAGAATTAAGTTTTGGAGAGGTAAGCAAAGCATTGAGATCTGAAAATGATCGAAAAATAGAACTAGAAGAATGAAAGATTTATCGATGCATATAATGGATATCATCCAAAATTCGGTGAGAGCTGAAGCATCTTTGGTTGAGTTGGAAATTAAAGAGAGTCTAAAGGATGATCTGTTTTCAATATCGATTAAGGATGATGGGTTTGGTATGTCTGAAGAGTTATTGGCTAAAGTTACTGATCCTTTTTTTACCACCAGAACTACTCGAAAAGTAGGTTTAGGTTTGTCTTTGTTAAAACAAAATGCAGAGCAAACAGGAGGAAAAATGGAATTATCATCGGTAGAAGGAGAGGGAACTTGCTTAAAAGCAGTTTTCTCACATTCGCATTTGGATAGACCTTCATTGGGAGATATTGCCGGTACCATGGTTTTGCTTGTTGGAGCAAACCCGGAAATGGATTTTTTGTATCAACATATTACTGATGAAGGTGAATATGTTTTTGATACGAAGGAATTAAAAGAAGTTTTGGAAGGAGTTTCTGTTTCAGATCCTGAAATTATGAAATATCTGAAAGAAATGATTAATGAGAACCTAAACACGTTAATATAAATAAATTATAACCTTTAATAATTTGAGATTATGGCAAAAGTTAAATCCCTTGCAGATCTGAAGAAGATAAAAGAAGAGCTGCATAAAAAAATGGATCTTAGGGAGAAGAGCAACGATCCAGAGAGCCAGGTGCAAATTAAAGTTGCTATGGCAACTTGCGGAATTGCATCAGGAGCTAAAGAGGTGATGGAGTTTCTGATTGATGAAACTTCAAAAAGAGGTATTCAAACTATTGTGACTCAGACAGGATGTATGGGGTACTGTTATGCTGAACCTACTATTGAAGTTACAATGCCAGGCAAAGAGCCTGTTGTTTTTGGAGATGTTGATCTTAAAAAAGCTGATGAGATTGTTGAAAAATATATCAAGTTAGGCGAATTGGTAGATGGCATAATTCCTGTTAACTACAAAACTATTGACAACTAAACGTAAAAGAAACTGCAATTATGGAAAAGTATAAAATGCATATTCTTATTTGTGGAGGTACAGGATGTCGTGCATCTGCAAGTGAGGCTATTCAAAATAATCTACAGGACGCTCTAAAAGCTAAAGGGCTTGAAGAAGAAGTTCAGGTGGTAATGACTGGTTGCTTTGGCTTTTGTGAAAAAGGTCCTATAGTTAAGATTCTGCCAGATAACACTTTCTACATTGAAGTGAAGCCTGAAGATGCTGAAGAAATTATCGAAGAGCACATTATCAAAGGTCGTAAAGTAATGCGTTTACTTTACACAGATCCTGATAAAAAAGAAGTGGTGAGTGATTCAAAACATATGGGCTTTTATAAAAAGCAAATTCGTATAGCTCTTCGTAACTGTGGTTTTATCAATCCGGAAAATATCGATGAGTTCATCGGAACTGATGGATATGCTGCATTAGGAAAATGTTTGGCTGAGATGACTCCTCAATCAGTAATTAATGAAATTAAAGAATCTGGTCTACGCGGACGAGGAGGTGGAGGTTTCCCAACAGGATTGAAGTGGGAATTTGCTGCTAAGAACCATGCTGATCAGAAATATGTGGTTTGTAATGCCGATGAGGGAGACCCGGGAGCATTTATGGATCGTTCTATTTTGGAAGGTGATCCACACTCCGTGTTAGAGGCTATGGCCATTTGTGGTTACACAATGGGAGCTGACAAAGGCGTGATCTATATCCGTGCTGAGTATCCATTGGCAATTGATCGTTTAAAGGTTGCTATCGCTCAGGCTAGAGAATATGGTTTGTTAGGAAATGATATCCTTGGTTCTGGTTTCAACTTTGATGTTGAAATGCGTTATGGTGCTGGAGCATTTGTATGCGGTGAGGAAACTGCATTGATTCATTCAATGGAAGGTCTTCGTGGTGAGCCAACTGTTAAGCCTCCATTCCCAGCTGAATCGGGTTACAACGGAAAGCCTACTAACGTAAATAACGTTGAAACATTTGCCAACATTCCTGTTATCATTAACAAAGGAGCAAATTGGTTTAATAAAATTGGTACTGAAAAATCTAAAGGAACAAAAGTGTTTGCTTTGGCTGGAAAAATCAACAATGTTGGTTTGATCGAGGTACCTATGGGAACTACTCTTCGTGAGGTAATTTACGAAATTGGTGGTGGAATTAAAGATGGTAAAAAATTCAAAGCTGTTCAAACTGGTGGACCTTCTGGAGGTTGCCTAACTGAAGCGCACTTGGATACTCCAATCGATTTTGATAATCTTCTTGCTGTTGGTTCTATGATGGGATCAGG
>Ga0193950_1000352_pt1 | contig 10335 bp, 9 predicted proteins | sample BB_1_MG_FD_144485 | JGI IMG/M metagenome (GOLD analysis project Ga0193950, IMG submission 144485) | Microbial mat bacterial communities from the Broadkill River, Lewes, Delaware, United States - BB_1_MG | ecosystem: Environmental > Aquatic > Freshwater > River > Microbial mats | place: USA...
CCATTCTCGATCAACAAACCGACGACTGGGGCATCAAAGTCAGCAACGTAGAGATCAAACATGTGGACCTGAATGAGTCGATGGTGCGCGCCATCGCCAAACAGGCCGAAGCCGAACGGGAACGACGTGCCAAAGTGATTCATGCACTGGGCGAGCAGGAAGCCGCCGAACAACTGCGCGAAGCCGCCCGCATCCTCAGCGAACAACCCCAGGCCCTGCAGCTCCGGTATCTGCAAACCCTGACCGAGATCGCCGGTGAGCACAGTAATACCATTGTTTTTCCGCTGGCCAGTGAGCTGATCGGGGCGTTGAGAAACAACAGAGATAGCTGATCAGGCTCAAAAAACAAAGCAAACCTGTAAAGCACCTGCCACTCCATTGATACAGCTCTGTTCCCTTTACGTATCTCGCTATTACACTCATTACGCTGGCACAGAAAAACATGGCCACATGTTATTTATATGTCACCGGTAGTCGCTATAAAAATAACAATCAGGCATCTGCTGCCGAGAGAACACAGTGTTACAAGTCTTTGACTCTTAACCAGGACACCGCACCTCCAGCACGGTTAACAACAGTACTGGCGATGAAAAGGAACAGGGATGGTTGATAAAATAGCGTTCAGTAAGCAACTTGAGGGGCTTATAGACAAACGCGGCCTGAATCGAAAACAACTCGCTGAGCGCGCCAGAATTTCACGGGCCAGTTTATACAACCTTCTGAATGGCGACGTTGCTGAAAGCAGACTATCCACGCTCATCCGATTGGCAGGTGCCCTGGAAGTACACCCCATGGAGCTACTGAAAGTCTATTTCGAGACCTTGGTCCCTGCCCACCGGCTGGCCAGCTCTACTCCAGAAATCGCAACGGATTTTGTCGGGGACATCAGCTATCCGGACTTCTCTTCCGTTTTCATTAATGAGACCTTTACAAAGACCTGGGCCGTCATTAACACCGGTACAACGCCCTGGGAAAACCTCTGGCTGGAGTGCCAGAACCTCCCGACATGCCACCACGGTTTCCCCATAGGTTTAAACCCAACCCAGCGCAGAATACCGATTCCCTTTACAGCTCCCGGTGAGCAACTCCAGATATCTGCAGAACTGACAGCTCCATCACTCCCCAGCACATCAATATCAGAATGGAAAACCGTCAATAGCCAGGGCGAACTGATATTTCCAGATAAAGTGTCCCTTTATTGTCTGGTCCGTGTGATTTCATTGTGAGTAATACGCATGAAAGCAACTCTGATTCCGCTAACCGTTCTGACCAGCCAGCTGGTCTACGCCGATAGCCTCCTGCACTTAACACCGCTGACCGTGCGTCCCGACCCAGAAATCGAGCAGTTTCTTTTTCCACCTTCGACTTTTCATCAACGGCACCAGGAAATAGACAGCGAAGTACTACAGCTGATGAGCCAGAATACGCTAGGGCAGATCGCCATCTGGTATCCCGGTATCCAACCTGAACGCATGTCAGCCGGGACCGGAGAAGACTACAGCATTCGTGGATTCGCAACCGGCGGGCGGCTGCTGCTGGATGGTCTGCTGGATAACCAGAGCCATTTCAAACGAGACCTTTCCACCATAGAAAAGATTGAGTTTACCCGTGGCCATAACAGCGTGATGTTCGGTGCAGGAGCCCCCGGGGGCAGCGTCAACTTTATAACAAAGCAGCCCCTGTATGAAGACCAGCAATCACTGCAGATAAGCGCCGGTAGCAATGATTATCGTCACCTGGTTCTGGACAGTAATACGTTACTCAATAGCCGACCCAACCTTGCAGGTCGGAGCATACTTTCCATTCACAAAGATGAAGGCTGGAAAGCTAACGCCACAGAACAGCATACCAACTGGCTAAACAGTCTGGCCTGGCGTCATAACCGTGGGGAAGTTCGCGCAAGCTGGGAGTACAGTGACCAGCAATACCCCTATGATTTTGATAATGTCTTCGCAAACGGCGCGCCGGTCTATGATGTCTCCTATATACACCCGGACAGTAATGCCCAACGCGTTTACCACCAGTTCAACCTGCAACAGACGCACAGGTTTTCGCCGGTGCTCGAACTGGACGGCCAGCTCAGAATAATCCGAGGGAAACGTACAGAACGTCAGATCGGCTTTTACTATCTTCGCGCCGACGACAAGCCAATGCCGGGGTTCTATCAGCTGGTCGATGAATCATTCCAGCAACGTACGTTACGGCTAGCCTTGAACAGCAACAGCACACTGGGTCAATTTCCACAGCAGTTTACCCTCGGTCTGAGCCATCATAGCACCCATACTGACAGCAAAAACCAGCGTGCAACCAACACCTTCAGCCTGGACATATACCAACCCGATTTCCGGGTCGAACTACCGTCAGCTGACCAGCTGTCGCCACGACAGGGCTCGATTGACTGGAGGGAAGCTGCAACCTTTGTTCAATATAATCTTGAGCCAACCCCTTCCCTGAGGCTGACAATCGGTGGCCGTTACAGCCGCTATCAGCTGGATTCAACCCGTAACGACTACCCACTGGCAATAACAGACAGCCAGCATACAAGCTATGCTTCAGGCCTGAGTTGGCAGGCATTTCCCAACTTGCTGATTTACAGTAGCTATACCCAGTCATGGTTGCCAAACCACGGAACCACTGCCGAGAACAGTAGCTTTCCACCAAGCCTGGGTACGCAGAAAGAACTCGGCTTGCAATGGACAACAGGGGCTGGCCACGGCCTGGAACTGGCTGCTTTCGATATTTATCAGAGTAACCTGCTCGCACGTGACCCTGTAAGCCCTGGTTATAAAATACCCGCTGGTAGCAAGCGGGTTCAGGGCGTTGAACTATCACTCCACACCAGGCTTTCCCCACAATGGCGCTTTAACATCGCTACCAGCTGGCAGGACCCCCGCATCAGTCACAGCCCGGATGGCCATGAAAACAACCGCTTCGCCGGTGTTCCCTCACAAGCAGGCTCCATACAGCTGAGCTATCACCCAGCCCAAAGCTGGAACAGCCTGCTGACCGTAGCCTGCCAGGGTAAACGGCAGGGTAATATGGCCAACAGTTTTCAGATAGCAGGCTATTGCCGTTACGACGCAGCCCTTGAGTGGCAACTGATGCCTGACACTCAGTTGAATTTGAGCATCCATAACCTCACCAATCGACGCCATGTCAGCACAGTCGCCGGCGCAGATTTCCTGCGTTTTGGAGATTTGCGCTATGGACGGTTAAGTCTGACCTACACATTTTGATAGTTTTCTATGAATAGCGACATCCCCCCCCGAGTGTCCAGCATATTAGACACGCAGCTTGGTAACGTTACGACCGTGTGCTGAGCACTGCTTAAGTGCTGTATAACAGCGAAATAGCTCACAAGTAATGAAAAATCAATCATAACTTAACTGAGATTATAAAAGGACGTAACCATGAAAAAAACGACCCTCGCATTAGCGTTTGCTTTAGCAGGCACCATTATATCAGCACCAGCCATTGCGGGAAAAAAGATAATATCCCCTGCCAAGTCTGGCGTGATTATTAATGGTAATGCAAAACAGACAATCAGCACAAAGAACAATACAAACATTGCAGTAGGTAAAAACGCTCGTGCCAAGCAGGAAATTGGGGCAATAAAGGGTCATGTAAAAATAAACGGCAACCTTAAACAGGCCATAAGCACCAAAAACAACACCAATATGGCAGTTGGCAAAAACTCAGAAGCAACACAATCAATTGGCACAATAAGCTCAAATTAAAACTGATTAAATTAGCTACAGGCCTTGGCCTGTGGCTAATTTGAAAAGGAGGCAAGAATGTTTAACAAGGCATTATTGTTCTTGGCATTTATGATCTTGACAAGCAGTTCGGTAACTGCAACAGAATACAACCGTAGTCGGCATATGGATTCTGGAGGTAATTCAAAGATAAACAAACATATTGCGTCTTCATATAGAAACACGCAAAACAAGAAAACGGGTTACAGATCAGGGTCTGGTCATTGTGGAAACCAGGCTGTTGGTAATGTAGTTGTTGAAAAAGGTGCTAAAGCACCACGTGAAGTAATAACCGTCGTCAGAGGGGATGTTGTCAATGTTAACAATGGACGTGGCTGTAAATAACGCTCACAAGTACGGAGCTATAGCTCTGACAATACTATTACTGGCAGGTTGCGGCCCTGCAAACGTAAAGCAGGCTCCTGTTACAGCACAACCCAAAAGCATCCCCATCAGAAATTTTACCAGTTTTAGCAACGCCTTGAGCTGTATGGATACCATGATGTTAGCTCATGCCATTCCAAAAATAAGGCTGACCAGCTCGGGTATACCGGACTCAACCGGTGCGATTCGGACCGGCACTCGGGATATGATGATTACAGCCTTATCCAAAATGTCCACACGCAGTGGTTCACTGGCTTATGTTGATTATGATGTAACCCAGGCTGATGTTATGACCTTGCAGGACCTGGCCGGTCAGGATTTCAACGCGCCCGATTATTATATTCGCGGCGCAATTACACAACTCGACTCAGGCGTTATTGATTCACATGTAGGTGGCGGAGTGTCTTTGCCCTTTGCTGATTTTGGCATGGATAAAAATCAGGTAGCCTCCGTTGTGTCCATGGATATGAATATTGGCAACTTTTCTACTCGAGAAATAATGCCAGGGTTCAGTTCAAACAATTCCATGGCGGTAGTCAGAACAGGAAAATCAGGTGATGCCGGTGGGCGAATTAAAAAAGCAGGATTATTCATCAATATAGGGATGAACCGTAGTGAAGGCATGCATCAATCGGTGCGCACACTGCTGGAACTAAGCCTGATTGAAGTAATCGGAAAGCTGACCCAGACACCATACTGGGAATGCCTGAATATTGAATCAACCAACCCAACCTTTATGTCACAGGCTCGCACATGGTATGACCAGATGGACGCCAGCCAACGGGTTGCCTATGTACAACGAAACCTCACTGCTGCTGGCTTCTATAATGGTGCGATTGGGCAGCATGAAAATGCTGAACTAACATCCGCTATCAGTAAATACCAGCAAGAGCAGGACCTTATTGCTAATGGCCGGATCAGCTTTGAGCTTTACTACAGCCTCCTAAGCTCCAGCTCGAATCGCACCCTCACGGCAGCAGCCCTCCCTACTTCCGGGGAAAAAATTCAGGCCCAGCCTGAGCACAATTCCTCTCAGGCTACAGCTCCAGAAACCGCAGAAACTGCAGAAACTGCAGAAACCGCAGAAACCGCTACGGCCGCACCTTCGCCCGAGACAGAAAAAACAGCCCACTCTCACAGTGAGCCGCAGGTGACTACCCAGAAAAGGGCGTCTGTACCGGCCACCCAAAAACCAGCCGGTATCCGCAAGTTAGCAAAGGACGAGTGGTAACCGCTCAGGGATAAACCAGTTACAGGGAATGCATCAATGAAGAACCTGATTATTCTGATAACGCTGTTATGTACATTCATTCCATACAGCCACGCGGGCTCAAAGAAGTTAATGAGCATTAGTGCAGCTAAACTCGTTGCAGAACGTGCGATTGCTGAAAGTGTGATGGGACTGAAAATAAAGAGTAACGAAAGCGTTGAGTCCATGGTCGGACGCAGTGTTGAAATCGAGTCAAAGATGGGCGGCGAAATAAAGGGGATTGAATACACCCGCATTGTCTACGACCCTGAGAAAGATATAGCTCAGGTAACCGCCGCATTAACGGCAAGAAGGATCAAGACTATTCTGGGCGGCTCCGTTGACTACCGTGGTCTGACCATAAGCCGAACCGGGTTTGCTTCATCCACACCCACGATGACAGGCCCTATCAAAGCGCTACGGGCTGCCGAACTGGATGCATACCGCCAGCTGGCGAAGAAGGTTGTAGGCTTTGAGCTATCCAGCCACACCCTTGTGAAAGACTTCCTGCTGGAAAATGACGACATCAATGCACAGGTTGCTGCCGCACTGTACGGCGCAGAAGTCGTCAGTACCAAATGGGATGGGGAAGATGCATTCCTGATCGTCAGTATCAATGTGAAGCAGGTTGAAGATATTTTTGGCCAGTCACTTAACTACGATGAGGAGTTCGTCACAGCAGAAGGCAGTGGTACAGCCGTTGATGACCGACAACAGGCGCAGCAACCAGATCAGCTAAGCGCTCGCTCAACAAACCGGGCACCTACAGCACAGGCTGTTGAACAGCGTATCGATTTCGGTGGCTCGGCAGGTAATGCCGAAGTCGAACAGCAATCCATTGGTGGCGGGATGGCACACAGCTATGAATAAGCCAACGTTTCTGCTGAAGCTCTGGCAGCTGCTTATTGTCTGCCTGACTCTCTCACTGCCCATCCACGCCCAGGCGAACAGTGTCAACGCCACAGGTCAGGGGACCTCCCGGCAGGCCGCATTGGCAGATGCTTTACGCCAGGCAATCAGCCAGGCTGGTGGGGTCGAAATCCGTTCGGCAACCCACGTCCGCAATTTTGAAATGGTACTGGACGAGATTTACTCTGGAACCAGTGGCGTTGTTACTGGTTACAAAGTCCTGTCTGAAGCCCGTGATAGTGACCTGTTCGTTATTAAGGTCAATGCGAATGTTGACCCGGATGGCGCTCGTAATGCATTTGAACGGTTCGAGAAGAAAGCCTCCAGTCGAAAAATTTTCCAAGAGCAAAGCTTTGAAAACCGGACAGTTGCCGTCACATACAACCACAAACGCACCGATAATCTGGACCCGGAAAACAAAGGGGTTCGGGCACTTATCGATCAGATAGAGGACCTTTTCACCCAGAAAGGCTTCGATGTCATTCTGCTGGATGTCGCACGGAGCAACAACGCTCGCGCCTTTGAAGAACTGGATATCGACTCACAAATCAGGGCCACCAGAGAAAGCGGGGCTGATGTCCTGATCCGGGTGCAGATGGATGCGGGGGTGCGTACAACCGAAGATGGTTATAAACAGATTCGGGCAGATATGACCTTTAAAATGCTGGATGCTACAACCGGAAAACTAATTGGTACCGTCAGGCAGGATGGGCGCGCACTTGCATACGGTGGGAAATATGATGTAGCAGATGCCCTTGCTAAAATAGCTGTCGATAAAAAATACGGACGTAAGGCAAGTAAAAGGCTACTAAAAAAGGTAGTCACGCGGCTCTCCAGCACATCGATACGAAACATTTATGTCCATTTCACAAATGTAGACAGAAAGTATCAGCGTCGTATTAAAAAATTACTTAAACGTACTCTGGGCTGGAAAGTAAAAACCGACTCTCAGGCAGGTAACAGCCTGACCTTACGTGTTTTTGAGCAGCGCGCGGATACCGTCGAAGAAACACTGGAAGATGAGTTTGATGCGTCAGGCATGAAACTGGATCTGATAACAGTTAAAGGCAGTAAATTACATTTCGATGGTCAGTATTCGGACACATCATATTAAAGGTATGCATGTATGAGAGCCCTTTCTATCACACTTTCCAGCCTTATGTTATCCGGTTGTGTTGCACAGAGCAGTATAAAGCCAGATACAGCGGGGGTTGCGGTTAGTATTTATGAGCCTGCAATATTGCAATCAAAAGACCACTGTGAGGACCTGTCACTGGTTTATTTTGATAAGCGCTTTGGCATGTCAACAAGGTCTGTATCCGGTAAATACAGATCACGGGTGACAAACTCGCTTTATAACGCGATCAAAAGCAGGCTTCAAGAAGTCGCATCGATCAAAACAACCACGATACGTCCTGACATGTCAGCCTCGGCCTATCACACGATGAAGGTATATGTTCGAGACTTCAGTCTTGAGTCTGATAATGATGGGGAATACCTGTCAAAAACAGCCATTTCCAGCATTGATATAAAGCTGATGAAAGCTGGAGATGCTTGCTCAGTTCCATCAATTGAGATTGAGGAAGTACGCCAAACTCCAGTATACAAAGAACGCCAGATTCCCAGTGATAATAATATGATTTCTCAGGTTTCCAGCGCCGCAGCGGAAGATCTGATTGACCAGATATCACCTCGCCGGGTCGATAATTACTATCGTTTTTTACACACAGGAAGCCACACACCTGCTGCAAGTGTGCAATTACTAACCAGCAGACAATGCCTCCTGGCCAGCAAGAGCCTTGAACAGCACCGAAGTAATCACCCTGAGAATGCGAACCTGCTATATAACCTCGGTGTGGCATATGAATGCCAGGCAACCGATGCCCAACACCAGAGTAATAGCCGAACGCTCTTGAAGAAAGCATTGCAAGCGTTCAGCCGCGCCCAGCAATTACGCCCAGACGATCGTTACATCACACAGGCTTTCCAGCAGACAGTAACCGCTGTTCAAATTCTTTCGACGGCCTCCAGTCATCAGAAAACAAGTTCAAAAAAAATCCGGGACCAGTTCGCTACTGACGGTAGTTTCTGATCCCACTAAACAGACAAAGGATGTCCAATGTCAGTATCTACCCCAAGTCGCCTGTATAAAGCAGGCGCCCTTCTGGTCATCAGTTCTTCGCTGAGTGGCTGCTTTATGTTTGCCCCCATGATTGCCAACCAGCTAACACAGACAGCAGCCAGCTCCGCTATAGGTGCAGCGTCTTCTGACTCCGCTGTGCAGGGGGCTACCGCGCAGGCAATTCAGAACCCTTTGCGCGGCGTAGAGCTTGATATGACCGTGGTCGATGAAATGGTTGCCGTGCTCAAACTAAACGACCTGATGCTTAACCGAATGCAGGTTTCAGCCGAGGCCAAGTGGCCTGAGCGTATGACTCGCGACTTTGATAGCTTTGACGAAAAATCAAAAGCTTGCGTAGATAAACGAATGGCTTATGACTATCGCTATCTGAAGCTTTATGGAAAAACCATGAACGAAAAAGGCTTTGTGGGTGGCTTGCTGGCAGGAGGTTTATCCAACCCTCTATCTGCTGGCGCACAGGCATTAATGGAGCAGTCGTCAAAAAAACTGGGACACGCCATCATCACTCAGAAATACGCACTGGCTTCTAAGTGGTCACTTAAATCCTGCTCGATTATTAAGAAGAGACCACGAAAAAACTGTCGTTTCATCGATTATCCTGTGGAGACAGCGCTTCAGGAATCCTTTATCAATAAGGATATTGAAGGCTTTATTTCAGAAAAAGTCAGCAGCACTTGCCTGGTACGCGCTGAATCCAAAAAGTATAAGCACTACAGTAGTTTTAGCACTGCAATGCTGACACTTATTCCAAAAACCCACCGTAATAAAATCCGTAAGCTGGATAAAGATATTGCCCGAGAGACTCGAGACCTTAAGCGAACCAGTAAGAAGCTTCTCGCACAGGAAGTCCTTCAGGAAAAAGCTAAAGAACAGGATAAAGCTTTTGATGATAAAACGCTGGTAGAGCTGGAGAAACGTAAGGGCGATATCAAAAAGCGTATCAGTGATACGTACGATTTGCGTGCAGAGGTGCTGGAACAGGCTCAGGGCGAAATGCAACTCAGCAAAGAGAAGGCACTCCTCGCTCAGAACATGTTGAATATCATTGATACCGCACAGAGCAACCTTGGAGCAACAGTCACGTCGACTCTGGCACTGGGTGCAAAAATTCCCTTTGATATGAAAGACCTGGGCCAGGCCGGGCTCAACCCATTGGGCGTGGCAGCCAAAATGGCGGCAGATGAAGTTGCACTTGGTGGAGCTAAAGACCTGAAGCAAGCCACTAAACGCAGTAAAGAAAGGGTAGCAAACCTGGTCAAACGTGGTGCCGCCCTGGTGCCTAACTTTGCTGTAATTACCGCCACCGTGTTCACACAGAAAAAAGCGATATCGCAACACGAAGACTATCTGAAAGCGATGATAAAGAAAGGCAAGGAACTGGCACTGCTCTAACAGTCTCCAGGAACAGCCGGGCACAGCATGTTGTGTCCGGCTCATTCAGGCAAACGCCTGATCATGCTCCACTTCCTTGGCGGCGCGTAACTCGTTCTCGGCAGAGGCAATCAGCTCACTGAGCGTACCCTGGCTATATTCAACCAGCCCCAGGTTAATACGGAACTGGATATCTTCCCCAGCAAAAGTGACTGGTGCTTGTACAGCTTTCATGCATACCCGATTCAGCAGTTGCTCTGCCTGCGCATGATCCAGCCCTTCAAGCAGCAGACAAAACTCATCACCACCAACCCGAGCCACCAGGAAGCGCCGCAGATAACTGCGTAAGTGGCCGGCAACGGCTTTGAGGACAGCATCGCCACCCTCATACCCCCAGCAAGCGTTGATCTGTTTAAACTGGCTCAACTCTACCATCGCCAACGTAACGGGCGCTTCCATCTGTGCTGCACGCTGTAACAGCTGCTCGCCTTTCTCAAACAGTACACAACGATTACAGGCCCCGG
>Ga0193950_1000354_pt1 | contig 10258 bp, 5 predicted proteins | sample BB_1_MG_FD_144485 | JGI IMG/M metagenome (GOLD analysis project Ga0193950, IMG submission 144485) | Microbial mat bacterial communities from the Broadkill River, Lewes, Delaware, United States - BB_1_MG | ecosystem: Environmental > Aquatic > Freshwater > River > Microbial mats | place: USA...
TCCAGCCCTACTTTCAAACAGCCGAACTGGCCGATGTGTCCGACCCGGACAAGCTGTTCGACCTGGAACAGAAACTACGTGCCAGCGGTATCTTCCATGATCATGAAGTAGAGCAGTTCTGCCAGGCATACCTGACAAAAAACCGCAGCAATGCCGCCGTCAGCAATATCTGCAAACCGGCGGTAGAACGCTGGCAAAAACGCTACAGCAGCGCAGTGGATGACTTTATCAAAGAGAAGGTGATCTTCGAGCACAGTAAAAAATCAGCCGATCCGGTGCTGATCGCCAATGCCGAAACCAGACTGAAAGAGTACAAACAGGAAAAAGACCGGCTGGAAGTGTTCAAAAAAGATCTGGGCAGTTTCACCCGCTTCTATGAATTTATGTCACAGATTGTCGATTACGACGACACCGGGCTGGAAAAGCTCAGCCTGTTCGCCCGCTACCTGCGCCCACTGTTAAAAGAAAAGCTCCAGCAGGAAGATGAAATTGATCTGACCAATATCGGCATGAGCCACTACCGACTGTCGAAAATCCGCCAGCAGGCACTTCAGCTGCAGGAAGACAACGGCCAGTACAGTGATGAATACAAACTCAAACCCGGCAGTGATCTGGGCAGTGGCAGTGCCAAAGATCGCAAAGAGGAACTGTTGTCACAGATTCTGGCCCGGCTGAATGAGATGTTTATCACCGATAATCTGACCGATGGCGATATGGTCAGCTTCCTCTACACCGCCACCAGCAAGGTGACCGAGAACAGCGCGGTGATGAAGCAGGTTGAAAACAACAGTGCCGATCAGGCCCTGCTGGGGGATTTCCCGGAGGCATTTGATCAAGCGGTGATGGAAAGCGATGAAGCCCACCAGGATATGATGCTGCAGTATATGTCTAACCCGGAGCTGGAAAAAAACATCCGCCTGCTGGCATTTGATCTGATCAAACGCTTTGGGGCAAACCTGCCTCAGCAGTATGGCTGAGTATCAGACTGCGAGAAAACGCAAAACGGCGACCCTGATCAGAGGTCACCGTTCGCTGATCAGCGTTACCGCAGAGTTCAGCAGCTGTATTGTTCGCGCTCTATACCGTATTTTTCAACCAGCCGGGCAAAGGAACGGCGCTCCTTCCCTGCCAGCCGGGCGGCCTGGGAGAGATTACCCTGGCAGCGAGTCAGTACCCGGTCGAGATAGTTCTGTTCAAAATCTGCGATCGCCTGGTTCTTCTCATCGTTAAAGGAGGCAATTTCGACATCTGCAGCGGTTTCATCCTGGTGCGGGTCATCAGGTTGCACCGTGATCACTGGTATCGCCTGTTCTGTAACAACCTGTTGCGGCAATCCTTTCACCTGAGGCGCATGTATAGTCCGCCCAGGGCTGAGCACATGTAACTTGTGCAGATAATTTTCCAGCTCACGAATATTCCCAGGCCAGGCATAGGCTTCCATCCAGGCCATGGTATCTGCCGACAGATATTTAACCGGCTGAGCATAGTTCCTGGCCAGGCGGTCAAGAAAATAACCAGCCAGAATTGAAATATCTTCCACCCGCTCACGCAACGGAGGAATATCAACACCCAAAATATCCAGCCGGTAAAACAGGTCTTCTCGAAACAGCCGCTCGCTGATAAGTTTTTCAATCGGCTGGTTGGTGGCCGCAATAATTCGCACATCCGCTTTCAGGGTTTTCTCTGCCCCAAGCGGGCGGTACTCCTGGTCCTGTAAAAACCGCAGTAGCATCACCTGGGCTTTAGGCGACAGGCTATCCAGCTCGTCCAGGAATAATGTACCACGTGCCGCCTGTTGCACCAGACCTGCACGACGCTGCTTGGCATCGGTAAATGCACCGCGCTCATAACCAAACAGTTCGGCGATAAAAAGATCATCGTTATAAGCGCCGCAGTTTACCGGCACAAAAGGGCCATTCTGCCGCTCGCCCAGATAATGCACAGCCCGCGCCGCCACTTCTTTACCGGTGCCAGTTTCACCTTTAATTAATACGGGTGCATCGAACTTTGATATCTGCTTAAGTACATCCACCAGCTGAGTGAATGCAGGGCCGGACCCAGCCATATTCAGCTCGATCGGTAAGGGTGCAGGAGGCTTGTAATACCACTGACTGATTTCACGTGTCAGGGCAGAAACCGAGCCGGGCCAGCAGATCGTATCACCAGAGTGCCCTGCTGCCTGTCGCTGGTCAAAACAGATCACCAGGTCAGCAGTTAGTGGTGAGTCTGGCAGCTGTTCATTTGTACCAACAATGCGGATATACAAGCCGTCCAGCGATACAGAGCCTTGCGGGCCAGACAGTTCTCTGACCAGAATACCTGCCGCATCAAATGCAGACTGCACCTGTTCGCGCTCAACATCGGCGCAAAAAAATTCAACATGTACGATCAGAAAATCCATTATTATCCCTTGATATACGAGGTAATTTTTTCAACACGACCAGCAAATAAAACTAAATTAGGAAGCACTAATAAAACTCTGCCTGACGTGTACTTTCATACCTGAAAACCACCGATAAATGGGCCCGTCAAAAATTCATAACCCTGTGCCAATAAAAATAGCCTCGACAACAAGCTCATTATCGATGACATTTATGACCACAAGATCAGTTATTCTATTGATTTTGACAAATTCTGCAAATGTTTATTCAAGATAATTAGTAGGTTCTCACCCAGTTTAATACTATCGGGATGAAGACTCACTCCCTCGGGTTAAACCGGCCGCACACCCTCCTCCCACAGTTTAATCCGAGAAAGCGCCTCTCAAATACTGACCATAAGTAAAAATCAAACTTTAGTTATATCTGAATTAACAGCCTGCTTCTTTATATGCCATAGCCAAGCTTATCCTGACAGAAAACTCTCGGTGAATTGTGAGGAAAGTATGGAAAATATGGCTCACATCCAGAAGAAGTTATTAACAGATTATGAGTATTATTTTCATTAATAGATTTTATTAATAGCCGTATAAAATTCAAAATCTGTTCTATAACAAGTAATACCAGGCTATCGAAAAACCAGCCCTTTAGTTATCCACAGCGGAAGGGATTTTTTTTGACGATAGTTACCCACAACAATTTCTTTATAACAGCTGAATTTCCATAGATATGCTGATATCCAACTACCGCCAAAACCATCACAGGTCTACTCGACCTCAAGCATACAACGACCAGGCAGACCAGGCTTCAACAGGCACAGCTGTACTTTCTGGAACAACAACGATCGCAGGTCACGGTATCTCAGCCCTTACTTCATAGCGAAAACAGTGTTTGTGGCAGACCGGCATGCATAAGCAAAGCCTGTTCATACCGAACGACAACCCCGACCTGGATCAACTCTTTTGTAACCCTCCCTCTCTACAATAGCGCCCAAATCAGTAACTGATTTTTTGTAATATTCGCTCAAGCGCCATTCAGGGAGTCAGTATGGCCCGCTCTGTTGTTTCACTCGTTTTTTCACTCTTATTTGCCGTTATTATTTTTACCCTGCTCCCCGTTGCAGAGGATGTGCGACTGGGAATGGCTATCCTGTGCCTTATCGGCCTGTTCTGGATGACAGAAACTTTTCATGTCAGCGTCACTGCACTGCTGGTGCCTCTGCTGGCAGTGCTCAGTGGCACTTTTGATGTTAAGCAGGCATTTGCACAGTTTGCTAACCCGATTATCTTTCTATTTCTAGGTGGCTTTGCCCTCGCTGCCGCCATGCGTGAACAAAAGCTGGATCAGCGTATCGCCGGGGTGGTGCTGGGAATGGCCAGGGGCAAACTCGGCCGTGCCTGTTTTTTGCTGTTTGCGGCAACCGGCTTTCTTTCCATGTGGATTTCCAACACCGCAACCGCAGCCATGATGCTGCCACTGGCATTGGGCATGCTCAGTCATATCAGCTACGAAGAACAGCCCCGAACCTACTGGTTTGTTCTGCTGGGAATCGCCTATAGCGCTAATATTGGCGGTATAGGCACTCTGGTTGGCAGTCCGCCCAATGTCATCGCAGCTGCTGCCGTAGGGTTCACCTTTGCCGACTGGGCACGTTTTGGTATTCCAATCGTACTGATCATGTTACCGCTAGCACTGCTGATTTTACGGTTTATCTTTAAGCCAGATCTGAATGCTCAGGTTGAACTGCCCGCTGCACCAGGCCCCATGACGCTACCGCAGTGGCTGACATTGTTGATCTTTGTGATGACTGTCGCCTGCTGGTTATTCAGCAAGCCATTATCAGAGATGCTGGGCGTCACTAAGGGGTTCGATTCCCTGGTCGCCTTAAGCGCTGTTTTACTGCTGTGCGGGGTACGATTAACGCAGTGGACGAGCATTCAAAATTCGACTGACTGGGGCGTGTTAATGCTGTTTGGCGGCGGCCTGACCCTGTCGGCCATGCTTAAGGCAACCGGTACCAGCGTTTTTCTGGCACAGGCCATTACTGATTTGCTTCAGGGAGCGCCATTATTACTCTTTTTACTGGCCGTGACGTTGTTTGTCGTACTGCTCACCGAAGTCACCAGCAACACAGCCAGCAGCGCGCTACTGGTACCCGTTTTTGTATCAATTGCCGAGGCAATGGGCCTGCCAGCCCCCGTCTTAGCAGCCCTGATTGCCATAGCCGCCTCCTGTGCATTTATGCTGCCCGTTGCCACACCGCCTAACGCTATTGTTTTTGGCTCCGGCTATTTACAGCAAAAACAGATGATGCGGGCCGGTGCTGCAATGCATGCCTGCATGGTGACATTAATCGGTACCGGTGCCTGGCTGATACTCTGAGACTTCAGCCATAAAACGAAAAAAGCCTCACCAAAGGTGAGGCAAGGCTGAGCACATGTCGACCTGTGTGTTAGCTAAGCAGCGCAGGGTCTGTATTGCTGTGCTGCAATTTGAACCGCGCCATCTGCTGCTGCAATGATGTTGCCAGCTCATTAAGCTGGTTGGCAGCGGCACTGGTTTCATCCACCATCTGAGCATTTTTCTGGGTATTGCTATCCATTGAGCTGATCGCCGCCGTCAATGAGTTGATACCCTGCGACTGCTCCTGACTGGCCGAAGTTATCTCCGCCACACGCTCTGCCACTGCGTTAATCTGGCCGGTAATCTGTTCTAGTGACTCACTGGAACTCATCACCTGCTGAGTACCGGCATCAACTTTAGCCACCGAGTTACTGATCAGATCATTAATCTTGCGCGCTGACTCAGCTGATTTCTGCGCCAGCACTCGTACCTCACTAGCCACCACCGCAAAGCCTCGACCATTCTCTCCCGCCCTTGCTGCTTCAACAGCAGCATTCAGAGCCAGCAGATTGGTCTGGAAAGCAATGGAGTCAATAAGACCTGTAATCTCTTCAATCTCTTTACTGGAGGATTGCATTTCACGCATTGCACTCAGTGCCTCGCGCATAATATCGCTACCTTCTTCCGCTTTAACCCGTGCAGTTTCGGCAATATTACTGGCACTGGCAGCATTTTCTGCGTTCTGCTTAACCGTTGCCGCCATCTCCTCGGTACTTGCGGCCGTTTCTTCCAGTGCTGCGGCCTGGCTCTGGGTCCGGTCAGACAGGTTGGAGCTACCAACAGCAACTTTGCTTGCCGAGCCCGCCACCTGATCTGCCGACTGTCGAATCTGTGAAACAGTATGGCGGGTGTTTTCAACACTTTTGTTCAGGGAGTCTTTCAGCACCTCCAGTGCGCCCTTGTAATTACCGCTGATCACCTGAGACAGATCGCTCTCACTCTGAGCGGTTGCCACCCGGTTAATCTCCATAATCGCTTCTTCCAGATTCCCCACCGCACCATTGATGGTCTGCTTGAGTTGTGCAAACTCTCCTTCCATCGGCACCGAAATACGGTGTTCAAAATTACCAGCTTCAACTTGCTGCATAATCTGTGTGATGGACTGCAACGCTGAACGGTTCACATCGACCGTGCGACTGACCGCTTCAGCTGCCATTTTGAACCCCCCCTGACTGTCTGCGGACATACTTTTACTGAAATCACCATGCGACATAGCAGTCATAACCTGATTAAGCTGATTCATCAGCTCTGAGATCTGTGCAGCGCTGGAATTAACCGATTTTTTCAGCTGCAGCGCATCACCTTTCATATCAGTTGTAATACGCTCATCGAAATTCCCCTGAGCGATCTGCTGCATCACCGCACTGGTATCACTGAAAGTACGCCGCACAGAACTGAGAAAGCGGTTCAGACTATTTGCCATCTGGCCCACTTCATCCTGGCTACGCACCTCTGCCTGCACTTTGAAGTCGCCATTATTTTCAATAGCCAGCAAGGTTTCCTGCAACGCCCGCAGCGAACCATTCACACCGGAAACAATCACTCTGGCAGCCAGAGACACCAGAACCAGAACTGTAACCAGTGCCACAGTATCCAGAATCACTTCAGTTAACGCACTGGAGCTCTGCTGCTCGGCCAACTCCCGCACATTTGCTGACAAGCTGTCTTCCAGCCCTTTCAGATCATTAATTTTCAGAGTAATCGCCTGAAACCAGCTGGTGGAGTCCACCCCAAAGTTTCCACCACTGCTGAAGCTACGCGCTGTATTTCTGAACTCCTCGACCGCTTTAAAGTTCTTGCCTTCAGCTAACTGCTGATACTGCGCCAGCTGGCTCTCGGAGGCATAGGCAAAGAACATACTCAGGTAGTTATCCTGGGCTGCCACCAGGCTGATAAAACGCTCATACATGCCAGGGGCAAAGCGATCGGCACCAAATGTGGCCGTCAATACCGCCCGTTCGATGCCTGCCCGTTCTTTACTCTGCAGCAGGCTCGCATAGGCAACGATGGCGTCGGTGACCTGTGGCTGGGTACTGGCCATACGCATCTTTTCCAGACCACTGATCGCGACCGCATGGTTCTGGGTGTAAAAACCTAATGCCGTTCCTGTTGTAATTGACCCACGGTCTACCTGCTGACGGGTTTTATCCAGCATAGCCAGGCGCTGCTCAAATATAGACAGTGCTTGCTGGTAGTAGCCCGGTAAGCTGGAGGGCGGTAACTCTTTTTTGAGCGCCTGATAAGCCGCGATACGCTGATCAAGGTTGCTCCGCTGCTGTTTCAGCTCAGTCGTAAAACGCGTACGCTGACTGGCCAGATAGCCACCAGTCATTCCCCGTTCTTTCTGTGACTCGTGCACCAGCGCCCCTATCACCTGACCATAACGGGCCATACTCAACAGACTGCTGGCCTGGGAAGAGAGAGTCAGTCGATCAACGATTGCAAGGCTGGCAAAGAAAAAGAGTGCCAGCATTGGCACCAGCAGCATCACCAGTAATTTATTTCGAATAGATAGATTATTCAGTGCATTCACGTTAGACATCCCTGTAGTGGGCGTTATTCGCCAGTCGAACTGCTAACGGACGACGGGAGCTGCCAACAATACAAATAAAGGCAACCGCTGTTCAAAAAGTAGGTAAGGATTTCCAACCAGGCAAATCAGGCTCCATCTTTTTGTATTGCAAGCCCCAAAGGCCAGGGTCTACTAGAGAAGAACAGATACAATTGACTGGTAAACATTACGACCTGGACTAAAGTGGTCATATACACGGATAAATAGCCGACACGCAGGGGTAGCAATAGATATGGATTCTATAACACAACTGATTCGCTCCCTCCTTGTACCCGGCCTGCTGGCACTGCTCTTTATGCAGGGTAGCCATGTTTTTGCGAATGATAATGTTGTGCTTCAGTTACGCTGGACACACCAGGCCCAGTTCAGTGGTTATTACGTAGCTAAAGAGAAAGGGTATTACCAGGAAGCTGGGCTTAACGTAGAGATCAGGGAAGGGAAAGCCGGGTTGATCCCCTGGCAGGAGGTCACCTCAGGTCGCGCCGACTTCGCGGTAGATAATACCAATGCCTTTACCGCCTTCAGTGAAGGCGAACCCCTGGTTGCACTGGCAGCGGTACTGCAACGCTCACCCTCTATTTTTATTACCCTGAAAAAAAACCAGATAAGTACGCTACGGGATTTTCGCCAGCACACCGTAATGATGTACACCGGTGCCCAGGACCCTGAACTACTGGCACTGCTTAAGTCCGCCAATCTCCAGCTTGATGAGCTGAACCTTGTCCCCACAACCACCCGGCTGCAGGACCTGTTAGACGGCACAGTTGATGTAAGCCATGCCTATATCACCAACGAACCATGGATACTGGATCAGGCCGATATTGAGTATCAGATATTTCACCCCCGCCACCATGGCATCAACTTTTACAGCGACCTTATTATTACTCACCGTGACAGGCTTCTAGCCAGCCCACATCAGGTAGAAGCCTTCCGCGCCGCTAGCTTGCGGGGCTGGCACTACGCTCTCCAGCACCCCGAAGAAGCACTGGATATCATGGAGCAGCACTACGCCGTCACAAAAACCCGTGATCACTCCCGTTATGAGATGAACACATTGCGAGAGCTGATTATTCCAGAACATATTGAGCTGGGAAGTATGCGTATAAGCCATTGGCAACAGATTGCCAGGGATCTGCGCCGTATGCACCTGATTGATGACAAACCACTGGACATCAAAAGCTTTCTTTTTATGCCCTCCATTGATCAGCCCTCTGGCAAGCCCATTCCGTGGATGGTGGTAGCCACAGCGTTACTGGCAGTTACCCTGCTCAGCCTGGCAGGCATACTGTGGCAGGCCCGGCAGCTTAAAGAAGAACAGACCTTGCGCAAACAGACTGAGCAGAAACTACGTCACCTGTCCGCCCATGACCCGCTGACCCAGCTCCCCAATCGGGCTGCGCTGATTGAGCAACTCACTGTTTTACTGAAACTGGCCCATCGCCACCACAGTACACCAGCCTTGCTGTACCTTGATATTGACGGGTTCAAAGCAATTAATGAAAGGATGGGCCAGGTTCATGGTGACGACCTGTTAATCCGTTTTTCAAACCGGATTCGAAACACCCTGCGAGAAAGTGATATTTTTGGCCGCCTTGGCAGCGATCAGTTCCTGTTGATTGTTGATGAGTCAACTGAAGAGGGCAGTAGCCACCTGGCCATGAAAGTTATGGCACAGCTTAACCAGCCGTTCACCATTGCCGAGCAGGAGGTAAAAATCAGTGCCAGCATTGGCATTGCCCGTTATACGGACTGCGGTGAAAGCGCAGATGAACTGATCCACCGTGCCGACAAAGCAATGCTGAAAGTCAAACGAAGCTTCAAGGCAGGCTTCATTATAGCCCACCCACCCGTCGACAGCTCCGCAGGAACAACCCGGCTCTGATCAAACAGGTGTATTAAAATAATTATACTTTTCAGCTAGATAGAACGTTCATAAAGCATAATAATGCTAACATGTAGCCGTACTGAAGGTATGGCATTGCGAAAATATAGCATCCGAAGGAGTCGGCCTGCTTAATGAAGTTGTTACTCGCTGCCATACTGCTGGCATCCGTCTCACTGTTTGCTGCGATCCAGCATCTACCTGTAAATATGCTTGTTCAAGGTCGACTTCCCGAGCGGATTCAGGTCGATACGATTGAAGGCACCCTGACCCAGGGCAACATGCAGGAATTACAGATATCACCTCTACCCTGGCCCATGCAGATTGTTGGCTGGGAATTTCAGCCTGCCTCCATTTTCACGTTACAGCCAACTTTCGACATCTATGGTCGCAGCTGGAACAAAGATGGTAACTCCAGCCTTTCCGGCGACCTGCGCTACGATGTATTTAATCAGCTAGCCACGCTATCCCAGGTAGATATGAAACTGGAACTGGCCCAGCTGGCCAAACCATTTCACCTGCCCATTACTGGTAAAATGGTTATCGCCCTTGAGTCCAGCAGCCTGAATGAGGACGGCTGCCAGTCAGCTCAGGGAACCGTTACGCTCAACCAGTTACATTCCACCCGCTTGCACTGGCTGACCCCCCTCAGCCCACAGGCAGGCACCCTGTCATGCGATAACGGCAACCTGATCGTGAAATTACCACTGCGGGATCCCCAGGTGAATGCGTCTATTAATCTAACCCTCAGCCCTCAGGGCGAGTACCAGCTGGCACTGGATTTGTGGGGAATGGAAAAACGCCTTCATAGCACTCTGACTAACGCCATCGGCAGTGAACCCGATGGGGTTTTCAACCTCAACTATGCCGGTGAGCTGTTCTACTAAGCGATATAGCAATGAGCCTCTGCCACAGGAATATGACGATTACTTGAATTCGCCCAATACTGCACGGATAATCATCCCGGCTTACGCACAATCAGGGCTGCCTGCAGCCTTATCAATTGGGCAGATTGGTGCGCTC
>Ga0193950_1000355_pt1 | contig 10209 bp, 8 predicted proteins | sample BB_1_MG_FD_144485 | JGI IMG/M metagenome (GOLD analysis project Ga0193950, IMG submission 144485) | Microbial mat bacterial communities from the Broadkill River, Lewes, Delaware, United States - BB_1_MG | ecosystem: Environmental > Aquatic > Freshwater > River > Microbial mats | place: USA...
CTCGACTCATGGTGTCTCCGAACTCCCGTGGCTGTCGGTCAGCTGACGGGTAATAAACATGGCATCACCGTAACTGTAGAAACGGTAACGCTCGGTAACGGCTTGCTGGTAAGCCTGCATGGTGTGGTCATAACCGGCAAAGGCACTGACCAGCATAATCAGGGTGGACTCGGGCAGGTGGAAGTTGGTGATCATGCAATCCACACTGCGAAATTCATAGCCGGGGAAGATAAAGATATCGCTTTCGCCACAGAACGGTTTGATCTCACCGTCACGGCTGGCGCTTTCCAGGCTGCGCACGCTGGTGGTGCCCACAGCAATCACCCGATTGCCGCGTTTCCGGGTGGCTTTGACAGCCTCAACCACGGCCTCAGACACCTCGATGTACTCGCTGTGCATGATGTGGTCTTCCACCTTATCAACCTTCATCGGCTGGAAGGTGCCTGCGCCAACGTGCAAGGTAACAAAGGCGGTTTCTACGCCTTTATCCTGCAGCTGGGCCAGCAGGGCATCATCAAAATGCAGCCCGGCAGTGGGTGCGGCCACCGCGCCTGGGTTCTTGTTGTACACCGTCTGGTAGCGCTCGCGGTCCGACAGCTCGTCGTCGCGGTTCATATAGGGGGGCAGCGGCATATGGCCATGCTGCTCCAGCGCATCCAGCAGAGAGCCGTCCTGGTTGAAGCGCAGTTCAAACAGGTTCTCATGGCGACCGGTAACGTCGGCTTCCAGCCCGCCTTCGAGCACAATCTTTGTGCCGGGCTTGGGTGAGCGGCTGCAGCGAACATGGGCCAGCACATGGTTTTGATCAACAATACGTTCAATCAGAACTTCCAGCTTGCCGCCGCTCTCTTTCTGGCCAAACAGCCGTGCCGGGATCACGCGGGTGTCATTAAACACCACCAGATCACCGGGCTCGATCAGCGCCAGTACATCACTGAAAACGCGGTGGGTAAGCCCACCGTCGTTACCGTTCAGGCACAGCAGACGGCTGCTGCTGCGCTGCTCCAGCGGATAGCGAGCGATCAGCTCATCCGGAAGCTCAAAATGGAAATCGTTAACCTGCATCGGGGATGTCGATAATACGTCTGAGGAAAGCGGCGCAGTGTACCGGAAATGGCGTCAGTTTTCAGGCAATTTCCGGAGTGAAAAGGTATGTATTCACAGGTCTGGAGCCGGTGTGTCATGGCGCAGTGATCCCAGTCATAAAGGCATTAAAACAGCGGTAGCTGTTTGCCCTACGGGTAATCCCTAGTGCAGTCCTGGTGGTGAATGCATCCACTGTCCCTATAAAATGATGTAATATCTGGTTGTTAGCTGTCTGTAATGGATGATTTTTCAGCGTAACCCTCTGTGATAGTTACAGAGAAGGAAACCGACTACCTCTGCCGAGAAAGGATTATGGCATTTCCCCCCTCTGTCCCTGAGCATACCGGAACAAGCCCTGCTGCGAGTGGCCCTGCTGGCGCGCAGTTTGAAGGGCGCGTGGCTGTACATTATCTACTGACAATGCTGGCGGAAGCCGAGCCAAGGGGATTTCCCGGCACATCCATTGTCCGTGTTGAGCTGCAGCGTGAAGGTGAGGGATACCCTCTTGACGATGTGATCGTACATTGCCAAACCCGAGCGGGTGATAACGCTGTGCTGGAAATACAGGTGAAGCGTACGATCACGTTCGCTCCCAAGGACTCAGTGTTTGAAAAAGTTGTTCAGAAGCAGCTAGCCAAAGCGTTTGATCGCCTGACTATGTCCAGTCAACTGCATCAGTTTGCTGTCGCCATTGATAAAACCTCAGCGAATATATCTGGCTCCTACCAGGACGTACTGCGCTGGGCGAGAGAGGTCGAGTCGGCAGATGTTTTTATCACTCGTATCCAAGCAAAAGGTGTTGGAAGCGCCGAGATGCGTTCTTTTGTTAAGACGGTTCGTTCTCATCTTAATGATGCAGGCAGCGCAAGCGATGACGAGGCGGTGTGGCAGCTTCTCCGTCGCTTCCAGATTCTGGTCTTCGATTTTGACGCTCCAGGGTCGCAGTCGGAAGAGCTTGCTGTTGAACGGGCGAGAAGCCTGCTTGACCCATCAGAATCAGGTAGAGCCACTGCCCTTTGGGAATGTCTGTTTGCCAAGGCTATTGATGTCGATGCGTCGGGAGGGGGCATTGATCGAGTTCGTCTTAAGCAGGAGATAGAAAACCATAGTGGTTTTCATTTGCTTGGTTCGCGTCGTAATACTCAATCGCGTCAGTATCTGGCTGAAGCAGCTCGAAATGCCGTCGGTGATTTGCGGCGAGATCTCGCGAAAGTGACTTTGCTACGAACAGGGCTGTTTGGCAGGCTCCGAGAAGCGCTCAGTCAGAGTCGTTATATTGAAATCCGTGGTGACGCGGGGGTTGGTAAATCAGGTTTGCTGGGCATGTTGGCTGATCAGGTTCTGACAGAGGGGCAGGCTATTGTATTAACGCCTTCCCGGACACCAGCTGGTGGTTGGCCTGCATTCAGAAAGGATTTTGAAATAAAAGGTGAGGCTGGGGCTTTTTTTACTGACCTGGCCTGCGGTGGTGGCACGGTGTTGTTTATTGACAGTATTGATTTCTTCGATGATCAGGCCCGACGCGATACAGTGAATGATCTGATCAGAGCGGTTGCCACTGTTCCCGTTTTTAAGGTTGTTGTGACAGCTCGGACAGACTCTGATGAAAGTAAATTAAACTGGCTACCTCCTGAGGCGTTTGAGCAGTTGGGTGAGCCCTGCACTGTTACTATCGATGAGCTAGAAAAAGGTGAGCTTGAGGAGCTAAGCACTGCAGCACCTCAACTACGTGCCCTACTGGAAGAGGAGCATCCAGCGCGAAATATTGCACGAAACCTTTTTCGTTTATCACGCTTGCTGGAGAGGAAAGGCCCTGTCGACCAGTTTCGTTCTGAGGTGGATCTGCTCGAACGCTGGTGGAATACAGCAGATGGGCAGCAGCAAGGCGTACTGAAAGGACAGCGTCTGATTGCTGACCTTGCCGATGCAGCGCTTACAGGGCGCGATCATCCCGAAACATGCCCGGATGAGGATGTGGTTGAGGCGTTAAAGAGCAGGGGGACCTTGTGTGAATCGGGGTGGGACAATTATGCCTTCTGCCACGATATATTTCGTGACTGGGGGATTGCTGCGCTTTTACATAAACGTCCAGAAAAACTGTCTAACCTTCCCCTCAGCACTTCTGCTCCTGCGCGACTTGCACGGGGCGTTGAGCTAGGTGCTCGATTTACCCTAGAACGTGCTGGACATGCTTTATGTTGGCGTGAGTATCTGGAGCGGCTTAGTGGTGAATGTGTACATAGCTCCTGGCGGCGCTGGTCGCTGCTGGCAATCGTTCGCTCAGAGGTAGCGGAATCTTTGTTGAAGCAGGAGTCTGCATTGTTGCTGGCAGATGATGGCCGTTTACTGCAGGAGTTGCTGAGAACAGTTTACTCCGTTGAGTCACGCCCGTTTTCTGATGTATGGGTTGCGCAGGATGCAAAACAAAAAAAGGCTACTGCTGGTATCTTTGTGCCTAAAAACAGGTCCTGGGTAAGGCTGATCGACTGGCTGCTTTCCATATCGGGTGAATTGCCATTGCAGGTCTTGCCCGACATTACTCGGCTATTTCAGGATTTTGCAATGGCTACGCTTTGTCGGGGTGATGCTACAGCCAGCATGGCAAATGTACTCGTTGACTGGCTTGAAGACATTGAAAACGAGAAAGACACGCGGCACTCCTCACCCGGTAACAGCCGATTTGGGAAAGCCCTTGGGCAGCAGAAATTAAATGATCTCGAAATCGATATTCGTAACGCGTTTTGTTTAATGGCGCGTTGTGTACCGGAACGCGCACAGCGCTATTTACATCGCCAGATGGCGCGTCATCGTGATGATCATACGATAAAAAATATATTAAAGTTTCGAGGAACCCTGGCTCAGGCAGCACCTGATGCGCTGGCTGAGTTGACATTGGCTGGGTTTATTCCGAAGCGGAAATTACAGAAACGTTATCAGTCGAAGACTGATGTATTCAGTTCTATATCCGATCAATTTCTACCAAGCTCACCTTCACAAGGGCCATTTAGTGAGTTGTTAAATGAAGCGCCAGCTCAGGGCCTGAAACTTATCCACACCCTGGTTCAGCATGCTATTTCCACTCGACAGTCCCAAGAGGAGGGTGATGAAAGTGGCTTCTGGCTGGAATTACCGGATGGGCCAAGATTCTTTCCTTGTAAAGCATCGTATACCTGGTCACGGCAGGCTGATGGGTATTATATTCTCGAATCAGCACTGCTGGCGTTAGAAGCCTGGGGGCACAAACGAATCGAGAGTGGTGATGCTGTTGAATCAGTGCTTAAGGATATTCTTGGCCCGCAAGGTAGCTGTGCAGCTTTTCTACTGGTCGCGGTAGATCTGGTGATCTCGAACTGGCGAATGACTGCTGAAGCGGCTATTCCATTTTTAGGCTCTGCGGAGTTGCTGGCGTATGACCAGATTCGATTGCAACAGTGCAGTGGCTTTCAGCAACAGGAAGTACCTGAAGGATTACTCTCGCGCCGGGTAAGCCTTGAAGCGCTGTTGCCAATGTTTGTTCTACAGCCTCCAGGAGCCCGTGAGAAATTACGCACTCTACTTACAGAAGACTCTGAACGACTGGGCTTGCCTGCTCCTGAGGATTATTTTTCCACCCCCCGTTTTATGGCGCGTTATGCGCTGAACAGGACTAACCCAGCAAATTATAGACCCCAGGAGGAAGCTGGTAATCAGGTTTATGTTGTACCTGATGATGAGCGGCGTCACCTGGAGCATCTTCAGCAGGGTGGAAGGGAATACGATCAGAATCTGGAAATTGAATCAGTGATAACGAGGGCACTGGAAGGCAGCGCCGTATCTGATCCAAAGCTGACGGAGCAGGCTGTGCAGTATGCTCATAAGCTTGAAGCTATATCAGATAGCCCTGACTGTGTGCTGAGTTCGCGCACATGTAAGATCGTTACCGCAGCGTTACTGGTTGTTCGTGATGGCGACAACAATCTCCTGGCCCGATATGAGGATTGGGTGCGAGATGTGTTTCATAAACAACTAGGTACAAACGGAGGTCGTTCAATCGCAGAAGGGAGTCTTTTTCGTTATAACCCGGTTGCAATCGCGACACTGGGCCAGATATATCTCTATCAGCGCTTGTGCCACAAAAAGGATCGAAACTTTCTGCTTGATGTTGCGGGCTGTGGGGCTTCCAGCGCGGCTTCTGGTTTTGGTAAAGGTATCGAGGTTATTCGTACAACTGATTCACGACTTATCCAGTCATTGCTACGCTGCGCCCTGGTGGCTCAGGTATGTCCCATAGACTGCTGGGATACTGCAGACGATGTGAGGGAGCGGAATCAGGTACAGCGCCATCAGCGCATAGCCGATTGGGTTGGACGTGAGATATCCTGGTTAAATGATACTGGCATGGAACCCGAATGGCCGAAGCTGCCATTACCGGCGATTGATATCCGTGAATTGAGAGCGATTGATGAAGTTGAACTGCCAGCGACTACTACCTTTCAGGCGAGCAATAAGTTTTTGTCGAAAAGCGCAGCTTTATGGCTTCAGGAGCTGGCACTGGCCGATGATGGTTATGCTTTCGATTGGGTTGTCAGCTTTGTAGATGCGTATCTCGACTGGACGGTTGCTGCGAATGGTGCTAGCTATGAAAAAAATGCGGATATTAATAATATTCCAAAAGTATGGAATAGCACTTTCTTTCAGCTGTTAGTTAAAGCATTTTCTAATATGTCAGAAGCTGAGTCTGCGCGTATTATTTTACGTTTATCCAGCGTTCCCGATGTTGCTTTTCTTGATATTGCTCGTAATCTATTATCTTGTATTGATTGTGACTACTTTGATCAACTGGGTTTGGGGCGTGATATTGCCCAACGGATGCGTTTATGCATTATCAATCATCTGACTAAAACTGATGCATGGAAGGTTGGGTGTACTAATCCAAATCTGTCGGTTTCGAGTCCTGTTGGTCAGGTTGTTTCTATTATTTTCTTTAATAATATATCTGGGCCTTGTTACTTGACAGAAAAAGGAATTGACTTGGTTTATCCCTTCCTTGTTGAGTTGGGTAAGTTAGTTGATGATTTTCCTGTTCGGCTTGTTGCACCTATGGTTATGAATATTCTAGAAGTTTCACCTAGACCTGCTCATTCTGGTTTTCTGCTGTCCAATGTACTTGTATGGCTTCAGCGGCAACCAGACAATACTGATATATGGATTAACTCTGGGCTTGGTGTGCGTGTGGTGAAATGGCTGGAAGAGGTAACGAAAGTAGATGCAGAGACTCTATTTCATGATTTCTTATGTAAAGATTCGCTGAAAGATGTGATTTCCAGGCTGATCAGAGTAGGGGTAGCTGATGCATCTATTTTTGAAGAAAAGTATCTACTAGGTTGACGTGGTTGATTTTAATCATATTTCAGTACGCTAAATTTTAATGGTAAAAGGAACTTTAAGATGACAGGTAATACGGTTGATCCTTGGGGTAATGGTGGTTTAAAGAGTCAGGGCGAAATAATTGATGATGTAGTTGCAGTCATTGATCAAGAAAAAGACCAGAGAGAGTATGCTCCATTTGCTTTGCTTTCATGCAAAAAAGTTTTTAACTCTCAGTTGATGCCTCGAAAAAATCTACATGTTGTTTTGTATGGAATTATCTTATTGTTTTTGCTTTTGTTAACTGCAATAAGTTGGGCTTTAATCATGTCTGACTCTAGTGCTGTTATGAAAGCGGATATAATAATGTTGTGCGCAGAGCTATGGATATGGGCTTATATCATAAAAGGCTTTCTATCGTGGAAAAGTAAGGAATCATTTCCCGGCTTTCCGTACTTTATACACCTACTATGTAATATTGTAATGATTCCTGCGTTCTGGACGTTAATTCTCGCTGCTCCGTACTTTTCTATTTTGATCCATGGAGAATATGACATTGAATGGCTTGCTGATGATATTTTGTTACTTATTGGAGTGGTTTCCATCGTAATATTTTATCGTGCTAGCCGGTATGTTGGGCGGGAGGTCTGAAATGAAAAATATCATATTGTTTTTGTTCGCTATATTATTTTCAATGACAGTTAACGCCTCTGAATTAAGGGGGTATGCCGAGAAGTGTTCAGAATTGATTGAGCAGACTAAAAGTCCAGCGAGTAATTGGACAACCTCAATAAAAGAAGCTGCAATGGCTGGTGAGTGTATAGGTGTACTGAAAAGTATTAACGAATTTGTTGATGATCTTGCCATACCTGTTCGAGTAAGAGTATATGGCCAGGATAGGAATCGGTTTAAGCATTATTCTTGCTTAGATGGTGGTGTTTTGTCACAAGCTCAGGTCTTGGTAGATAATGGAGCTGTATCGTTTGATGATGTTGTTAAGATACTTTGTCATAAATACTGATGAAAACTATTCCTAAAATAATAGAAGACTTCACTGGCGCACGAGTGGAAAACTCGTTGCGTCTTTCTGTTACTGCTGTGTTTCTTAAGCCGACTAACAAACTTTTTTGGCAAAAGAAAGTTTTTTCTAGTACTGATGGTTTTGAGAATAAACGCCATTACATAAAGCCTGAATTTTTTAATGCTATTTGGAATGCGATAGTTCTTTGTTATCTTGCGGGTAATAGCGGAAAGGTCCGTGGTTTTTTTGATGCTCATATAGGAAACAGTAATAGCAAAAATACCGAAGATGTTTTAAGTCTTATAGAAAAGCGCTATGAACAGCAGTTCGCTCAGTTTTTTTGCCTGGGGGTTGTGCCAGAATCCTTATCGTCTGTGATTGAAAAGCTTAAGGATGAGAGTTGGCAGCCATTAACAGAGCGTCTTCCTAGCCCCTTTATATCAGGTAACCTTGAACCGGTAGCCATATTGTATGGTGATAATGTTCCCTGGGTCGATTATCACCGACGCTACAGTGAGGCACTGGTAGCTTACGAGGCGCATGAACTAGACCGGGCAGAATTGTTGTTAGCTGCCTTGGAGAGAGAGGCTGCCTTGAGGTTGCCACTGGTATCGTTGTTGCTGAAGCAGGTTCGTCGTCGTAAGGCTCAGTCGAATGATTACTTTGACTATCTGCAGCAGGCGCTTGCCGACACCTGAAATTTATTGAAAAAGTCTTTTTTGTGCCGGGCACAAACCGATGCTGTTGTTACTCACAACAGACAAGGAGCTTGTCATGAGCCAGGAACAAAGCCCGGTGTTATCTGCTGAGGTAGCCAGTCAGTTATGTCAGTTAGCAACACAGTCACCTGCCTACGCGAAACGCTGTCGTGGGGTTATAAATAGCCTCAATCAAGGTGTGCCTTATACTCGTCTCGGGGGGCAGTACCTCCGGCGTCAACCCAGCCTCATTCGTTTTAAAATAGGAAAAAATCATCGTTTGCTAGTGCGAAAAAGCCCCCAGGGGTGGCTACCAGAAGCGCTGTTAAGTCGGCAGCAGTATGACTATGTCCTTAAGCGAAGGTGCTGATACCAATACCGTCAGCCTTCCATTTACTCAGAGGATACTGGTTATGACTACACAATCGATGATAACGCAGAAAAGCGTTCTCAAATTGAAAAAACAGGGTGCAGCGGAGCTTCATCCTAAGGTTAGCGAGTTGGACTTTGTAAAATTACGCCACAAGTATACGCAATCTGATGAAGCTGAGATGTCTGAACGGGATTGGGATAAAGCAGAACGAGAATATCGCCGTTTTCTCAGCCTGAAGTGCTGGTACCCTGGGATATCACTGGTGCCTAGCAAGGAGATCGATAAGCTATGGCATGCGCATATTCTGGATACCCGAGCTTACCGTGATGACTGCCAGCATCTGTTTGGTCGCTTTATGGATCACTATCCTTATTTTGGCCTTTACGGAGATGACGATTACCAGCTATTGGTATCTTCATTTGAAGATACCAAGGCGCTATATGAGAAGCATTTCAGCCGCTGGCCTTACCCTGATCCGGTAGACGCAGCGCGGTGTGAAGATCATGCCTGTCATGTACCGAGTACTTGTGCTTGCCGTGTGCCGGGAGCATGTAAGTAACGCTTGACAGATGACTGCTGGGGCCCCGTGTTCCTGTATCAGGTTACATGGAGGCTCGTGCTTCGAGCCTCCATCTCAATGTTGGCCTGATTTTAACGAGGGTATAAATACAGTGGTTATTGATGGGTATAGGGGAATCACACCGGCTCAATATGCAACCGGCTGCCCAGGTGCTCTGGCCGTGGTGGCTGATCACAGAACGGCGCAACAGGCTGGTTGCTCATGGCGTTGTAAACAAAGAACACATTGGAGCGCGGGTCCGGGGTGATGTTGCCGTTGGAGCCGTGCATCACGTTGCAATCAAAGATGATCACGCTGCCTGGATTGCAGCAGGCGGCGGTGATGCAGCTTTGCTCGGCCAGCTGGCTGAGCTGGGCATCGCCGGGTACGCCGATTTCCTGTTTCTGCAGGGAGCGGGCGTAGTTGTTATCCGGGGTTTCCCCTTCACACACCACATACTGGCGGTGGGAGCCGGGGATCAGCATCAGTGGGCCGTTATTCTCGGTGTTACGGGTCAGCGGGATCGATATGCTCAGGGTGCGCATCCGGGGCAGGCCGTCTTCTATGTGCCAGGTTTCAAAGTCTGAATGCCAGTAGAACTCTTGGCCGCGAAAGCCCGGTTTGTAGTTCACCCGTGACTGGTGGATATACACCTGATCATCCAGCAGGTAGCGGGCAATATCGGCAAGTTGCGGGTTGGCAGCGAGCTGGCGGAATATCGGGCTGTGCTGATGGACCTGAAACATGGAGCGCATATCGCCGCTTTCCAGTTCGGTGATGGTCAGTTGCGGGTGGGTCTGCGTGCCATGGAGGCGTAGTCGTTCAAGCTCGTCCTGCAGTGTCTGTAGCGGCTCGCCGGTAAACACATCTTCGATGATCAGATAACCGTTGTTATCGTAATCTCTGATCTGTGCTGGTGTCAGTGGACCGGGGCTGTTGGGGGTGGCGTAAACGACCGGGTCCAGTCGTTCGCTCAGGCCTGCGTTCAGCTGGCCGCGAGAGGGGTAGAGGTCGGGGTGTGTGGTGGTGCCGGGCATACTATCTCCTTGTATGGCAGCCGAAAGAACGTGGCAGCCAGGGGCTGCCACTGATCGGAGGTGCAGTTACAGGCTTTCAGCCTCCAGCT
>Ga0193950_1000356_pt1 | contig 10200 bp, 7 predicted proteins | sample BB_1_MG_FD_144485 | JGI IMG/M metagenome (GOLD analysis project Ga0193950, IMG submission 144485) | Microbial mat bacterial communities from the Broadkill River, Lewes, Delaware, United States - BB_1_MG | ecosystem: Environmental > Aquatic > Freshwater > River > Microbial mats | place: USA...
GCAGACAGTTTTTCGGACTCGGATGTCAGGCGGTTTGAAGAAGAGGAAACTTCGCCCAGTACATCTCTGAAGTGGCTGATCATTTTATTAAAAACATGAATGATGTCGCCCAGTTCATCTTTGTTCCGTGTATCGAGTGTCAGGGTCAGGTCATGGGTTTCATTCATTTTCTGCATTACCTGGCTCATGCTGTTCAGCGGTTGGTAGATATTTTTGGATATAGCCAGTGAGCCCCAGGAGATGACGAGAAAGCCGAGGAAGGCCAGTCCGCCGAGTTGTTCGATATCCAGCCAGAAAATCTCATCGACATCGTCCAGGTAGATACCGGTGCCGATGATCCAGCCCCACTCAGGAAATGATTTCACATAGGACACTTTATCGACCGGATTATTAAAACCGGGTTTAGCCCATTGGTAACGTATAAAGCCTCCGGGCTGGTTTTCTGTGACTTTTACCATTTCTACAAACAGGGCGACTCCATTGGGGTCTGTCATGCCACGGACATTCTGTCCGATGAGCTGTTCTCTGGGATGGTATTTCATGATGTAGTTGCGATCATTAATCCAGAAGTAGCCTTCGCCTTCATAACGCATTGACTTGATCGCTTCTAGCGCCTGTTCCTGGGCAGCGGAGTCAGTTATACGCCCCTGCTGGGCTTGCTGGTGAAAGTAGCTGACAACATCGGTTGCCGTCTCAACCAGGTCCTGAGTTTTAAGATAGCGATCTTCGAGAAGGTTGGTTCGCAGGTTCCAGGCGGCAACGGCCATGATGAAGAGCATGCCGATAACCATTACTACGCCAAGCAGGCCCAGCTTATATTTAATCGTCAGGCGATTGAGAACAGCATTCATTCGGTAAGATCTCCTTTCTTATTATTCACATCCATTATTAGCGGGTAAGGCGTAACTGGCTGTGTTATCTCGGCAGGACAGGGCATTACCTGGACAATGCCGCATGTCTGGCCGTCGGGCTGTGACCCTTGTTTGCTGCTGATCAATGTCTGGATCAACCAGCCATCAGATAGTACCGTAACTAAGTACTGAGTACGTTCTAAATTATATGTAACTGGTGAATATAGTAAGTGATTTCCCGAATCCTGGTCGTGATCAGGCATAAAGCTCAAATGTTGAGCACAAAAAAGCCCGACACTGTTGCCAGTGTCGGGCTTTTTTCAGCCGGGGCTGAGTACTGACGTATTACTGCTTGGCAGCTTTCAGTGCAGCGTTCAGTGTTGCACTCGGACGCATTACAGTTTTCACTTTTTCAGCGTCAGCGTGGTAGTAACCACCGATATCAACTGGCTTGCCCTGAGCTTCGTTCAGCTCTGCAACGATCTGTGCTTCGTTTTCAGTCAGCGTTGAAGCCAGCTGAGAGAACTTGGCCGCCAGTTCAGCGTCTTCAGTCTGAGCGGCAACAGCCTGTGCCCAGTACATTGCCAGGTAGAAGTGAGAGCCACGGTTATCCAGTTCGCCAGTCTTACGGCTAGGAGACTTACCGTTGTCCAGCAGCTTGCCGGTCGCTTCGTCCAGGGTTGCTGCCAGGATCTTGGCTTTGCTGTTGTCGTTTTTCAGACCCAGCTCTTCCAGAGAGACAGCAATTGCCAGGAACTCACCCAGGGAATCCCAGCGCAGGTGGTTTTCTTCAACCAGCTGCTGTACGTGCTTAGGTGCAGAACCGCCAGCGCCTGTCTCGTACATGCCACCGCCGTTCAGCATTGGTACGATAGACAGCATCTTGGCAGACGTGCCCAGTTCCATGATTGGGAACAGGTCAGTCAGGTAATCACGCAGTACGTTACCAGATACGGAGATTGTGTCTTTACCACGGAACATGCGCTCCATGGAGAAGCGGATCGCTTCGTTGTAAGACATGATGCGGATATCCAGACCGTTCAGGTCGTACTCTTTCAGGCACTCTTCAACTTTCAGGCGCAGCTGGTTGTCGTGAGCACGCTCTTCATCCAGCCAGAAAACAGCTGGGGTGTCAGAGTTACGCGCACGGGACACAGCCAGTTTAACCCAGTCGCGGATTGGCGCGTCTTTGGTCTGACAGGCACGCCAGATATCGCCTTTCTCAACATCGTGCTGCATCAGTACGTTGCCAGCAGCATCTACGATGCGCATGGTGCCGTCTGCTTCCAGCTCGAATGTTTTGTCGTGGGAGCCGTACTCTTCCGCTTTCTGTGCCATCAGGCCAACGTTTGGAACGGTACCCATGGTTGTTGGGTCGAACGCACCGTTGGTTTTACAGAAGTTGATCATCTCCTGGTAGATGCGGGCGTACGTAGACTCAGGCATAACTGCCTTGGTGTCTTTCAGCTTGCCGTCCTGGCCCCACATCTGCCCGGAGTTACGGATCATCGCAGGCATGGATGCATCGACGATTACGTCAGATGGTACGTGCAGGTTGGTGATACCGCGTACGGAGTCAACCATGGCCATTTCTGGACGGTTTTCGTAGCAGGCGTGGATATCTTCCAGGATCAGATCCTGCTTGGACTGTGGCAGGGTGCTGATCTTGTCGATGACAGAGCCCAGGCCGTTGTTCGGGTTAACGCCCAGCTCTTCGAACAGCTCTGCATGCTTCTCGAACGCATCTTTGTAGAACACGCTTACAGCGTGACCGAATACAATCGGGTGAGACACCTTCATCATGGTCGCTTTAACGTGCAGGGACCACATTACGCCGCTGTCTTTACAATCGTTCAGAGACTTTTCGAAGAAGTTACGCAGTGATTTGCAGCTCATGAACATGCCGTCCAGTACTTCGCCCTTTTCCAGGCTCAGTTCTTTCTTGACGGTCACTTCGCCATCTTTACCCACGAACTCAATGCGAACATCACCGGCTTCAGCCATGGTGATGGACTGCTCGCTGGAGAAGAAGTCGCCTTCACGCATGTAGTCAGCGTGAGACTGAGAGGTCTGGCTCCATGCACCCATGGAGTGTGGGTTTTTGCGTGCGTAAGCTTTTACAGCTTTTGGTGCACGGCGGTCAGAGTTGCCCTGACGCAGAACCGGGTTTACTGCGCTGCCCAGAATTTTGGAGTAGCGTGCCTGAATATCCTGGGTTTCAGCACTGTTGGCCTCATCCGGGTAGCCAGGGATGTCGTAACCCTGCTCCTGCAGCTCAGCGATAGCAGCTTTGAGCTGTGGGATGGAAGCAGAGATGTTTGGCAGTTTGATGATGTTTGCATCTGGCTGCAGGGTCAGTTTGCCCAGTTCCGCCAGAGTATCTGTCATCTTCTGTTCTTCAGACAGATTTTCAGGGAATGTTGCCAGAATACGTGCCGCAACAGAGATGTCGCTGATGGCAACATTGATGTCTGCAGCTTTAGTGAAAGTTCGAACGATAGGAAGCAAAGAGGCAGTTGCCAGAGACGGTGCTTCATCGGTCAGCGTGTAGACAATTGTTGGATTATTAGTTGTCATTTTTTCCCCTGATATATCCAGCTGGATAGCCACAGGTCTGATGTAATGGCGTCCCGCAGGTGCGTACTACAGCAGACCTCATGCCTAAGGAATTACATTAGCGCCGCGGAGTATACGCCAGATTGGCGCTTGGTATGAAGTAGCAGGGCGTTTTTTCAGTTCCGATTCTACTAAATGGTAATAAGTAGAACTGACTACTAAAACTGTTAAAGCCATGTGAAATCAGCGTTTCAGGCGGGGTGTTTTCATTATATTTCTTTTATATCAGATAGTTATATATGAAGCTGTGAGCGTTGATTAAGCCGCTTTGCTGAGCTATCGCAATTTCTGGTGTTCTGAGAGCGCGTTGATTTTGTAGTAACGCTACAACATTTTATAGACGTTGCTCTCCAGTCAGTGCTCTGTGGAGTGATCAGCGATAGCGTTTCTTAGCTTCTATGACTTTCTTCAGGTAGTTCTGACTCTCTTTAGGCATTCTGCTGCGTAACCGCTGGTAGACCTGGCCCGGTGTTGATTGGTTGATCAGCCGGAAGGCGGTGGTGCGATCGCGTGAAAAGCAGCGTAGTACATTGCCTGCGCCACCGTTATAGGCGGCAATCATGCAGTATTCCAGGCTGAGAGGGTGGTTAACGCCTGCCAGGTAACGGCTTTGCAGAATGTGCAGATAGGCGCAACCCATGCGGATGTTATTACTCGGGTTGAACAGGTAATTGCGGCTGGGGGTACCTGGCTTGCCATGGATCAGCTTCCAGCTGTCGCGCCCAGCTGTACGCGGCACAATCTGCATCAGGCCATAGGCGGGCACCCAGCTGACAGCAAAGGGGTTGAAGTTACTTTCGGTTTCGATGATGGCGTATACCAGTGCAGGTTCCTGCTGGTACTTGCGTGAATGTTTATCGACCAGCGTGCCATATTTTCCCTGACGTCGGCGGCTGTGATTGCTGACCAGCGGAAACTCAACCCAGCTTTCTGTCCGGCTTCGTCCGTTGCGCAGGGTTACCCGGCGACTTTTCTTTGCTGTTTTAAGCAGGTACTCGGCAAAGTGGTTGGCACGCCAGTTCCAGCGGATGGGCTTACCGTCCTGGTCCAGTACCTGTTTATACAGAAACGGTTCACCGCCGAGTTTGATCGGCTTTGACGAAAACAGATCCACGCCACTGGGGTCGTCTGGCGAAAGCAGGGTGCTGATAATTGCCTGCTTCAACTGGCCGGGCACCAGGCTTTCCACCCGCACGGTACCGGTGCGAAAGTTAATAATGCCGCGGCTCTGGTAATTATCGGTGTATTTTACCCAGTGCTCGGTATCGGAGCTGCGGGCGTTTTCTTCACCCCAGACTCTGACGACGTCGGTAATAAAACGGCTGGCGAAGCGTTTAACCTGCTTGAGGTCCTGCTGTAAAACGGTTGGATTGTTGATCCAGCTATGTGCCCGGCTACGGGCTACGGAGACCGCCGCATCTTCAAGTGAGCTATGTTGCAAGGCTGAGCGGGAAGCTTGCAGCACCTGCTGGGTGGTGCAGCCGGGCAGGGCCAGTGAAGACAGAGCAAGCAGAAAGGTACGGCGGTTTGGCATGGATATCATCCGTGATCGTTATTAATCTGATTTTAAAAGGATATTACTGAAAGTCATCCTGTTTCTGGCCATTGATGAAAGGTTGTGTCACTTTGCCAGATGGAGATAGTTAAGAGATCGGTGATATAAATGCGAATCCATATCAATAGTATTTGTGATAGTGCTGTGCTAACTTATGGGTCAGTCAGGTGCAGGGGGAGCTTTTTATAGCGATGCCTGTGCGTAATCCTTACAAGTTGAAGGTTTTTCTTGTGAAGCTGAAAAAGATTGTCATGGCGTTGGCCATTGCTGCGATGGGCTCTACGGGTGTTGCTGCACAGGCAGCAGATGTATATGCAGATTTCCCGGTTACGGTTAAAGACTACAAAGGTGATGCGAAGCACTCCGTTTCCTATGGTGGTCAGATGGCCCGTCAGGTGCTGCACACCTCCCTGAAGAAACTGGCCAAGCAGGGCAATGGACAGCCGAATGCTGCACTGAAAGCGCAGATGATGGCGTACTTTGATGGTAAGGATGCCGGGCGTGAGATTCTCTCCCCAACCACTAAAGGCGCGTTCGTACTGGCACAGACTCAGGTGGATGAGCTGTCCAAAAAGAAAAACCTGGCGGGTAAAGCCTACAAAGGCGCAGTGACCAGCTGGCCGGGCAACATGACCGGTGCTGAAGTACTGGCGTTTATGATCGATAAAGCGTCTGCAGCTGATAAAGGCTACGACGCTGTTAACGGTCTGGATTATGCGCAGCTGATCTCCAAGTTCACCATGGGTGCTGTGTTCTACAACCAGGCCGTAGATAACTACCTGGATGAGAAGCTGGATGCCGGTGTTAAGCCGAACAGCAAGGCATACAAAGAGGGTAAACCGTACACTGGTAAAGAGCATGTCTGGGATGAGGCTTTTGGTTACTTTGGTACACCGGCCAATACGCTGAGCCTGACGGCTGAACAGGTTTACAACATTGCCAAGAACAAGCCCGAAGCGCTGAAGCTGGCAGATGCCAATGGTGATGGCAAAGTCAGCCTGTACAATGAGATGGCTTATGCTCATGCCTACTACGCAGCGGGCTTCGATAAGGGCGGCAAAACTGCTTACCTGCACACCATCACCAAAGCATTTGTCGATGGCCGTCAGCTGCTGACGGATGCCAAGGGCGAAGCTCTGAGCGATGCACAGCGCACTGAGCTGAAAGGCTATGCCAAAACCATCGCTGAAAACTGGGAGAAAGTGATCGCAGAGGCCGTATTCAAATACGCAGGCTCTGCGTACAAAGACCTGGAAAAAATCAATACAGCGCTGGAAGCCGATGCTGATGTCAGCAAACTGTACCGCACCTACGGCAAACACTGGGGTGAGCTGAAAGGCTTCGCCATGGCACTGCAGGTGAGTGGTAAAGATATGGGTGCGCTGGGTGTACAGCTGAACCGCCTGATCGGTTTTGGCCCGGTACTGCTGGGTAATACTCAGGTGACTGGTATTGATGCCAAGGGCAACTATGTTCAGTCTGCGACTGTCTCTATGACTGAGTACATGCTGCAGCTGCTGAAAGTGCAGAAGCTGATGGTCGATGAGTTTGACGTTCAGGCACGCAACAAAGATGTGCTGGCGGGTATGACGGATCTGATCGAGAAGCTCGGTGCAGAAGCCGCTAACGCTGAAAACGATTAATCACTGAAAGTATCGGGCTCTGCCCGACGCTTCAGGGATGAAAAGCCAGCCGGGAAACCGGCTGGCTTTTTGCGTACTGGCAGGACGTATATCCCCGTAGCAGCTCGCTCGGCGAGCGTCCTTAGAGAGGCCGATAACCGGTGGACAGTTTTCTCACTACGTTTGGCAATGATCTTTTGAATGGCCTGGTTGAGACCTTTACCAGCCCGCGTAAGCGGTTGTTCCTTGGCTATGTGGCAATGGCACTGCTGATCGGCCTGGTCTGGTTACGCTGGCAGGGGAGGTCGTTTAAATCGGCGCTGGCTGCACTGCTGAGCCGGGACATCTGGCTATCAGCATCGGCGCGGGCAGATTACGCTATTGTGCTGATCAACCGTGCGCTTTTCCTGCTGCTCTCACCCCTGTTGCTCGGCCAGCTGGCGGTGGCAACCTGGCTGTATTTCCAGCTGTTCGACCACTATGGTTTACCCCCTGCTGCAGGGTCGCTGTTACCTGACTGGGCGGTGGTCACCTGTTTTACGCTCTGGTTCTTCCTGCTTGATGATTTTGCCCGCTATTATCTGCACCGGTTGCTGCACCGTTGGCCGGTATTGTGGGCGTTTCACAAAATGCACCACTCAGCACGGGTGCTGACCCCGCTGACGGTGTTGCGCACCCACCCGGTTGAAGGTCTGCTCTTTTCTCTGCGCAGTGTACTGGTACAGGGGCTGAGCATAGGTCTGTTCAAGTTTTTCTTTGCCAGTCAGGTGGACCTTTACACCGTGCTGGGCGTGAATGTGATTATATTCACCTTCAACGTGGCCGGGTCTAACCTGCGCCATTCCCATGTGCCGATCCATTACTGGCCCTGGCTGGAAAAAATCCTGATCTCGCCGGCCCAGCATCAGATTCATCACTCCACTGAAGTGCGTCACTTCGACACTAACTTTGGTGCCGTGCTGGCAATATGGGACGGGTTCGGTGGCAGCCTGCACCGCTCCGAGCCAGGTGTAACGCTCAGCTTTGGTCTGAGCAAACGCCAGGCGTCTGCTGAACAGCAATTGTCCGTGCTGTATTTGCAGCCATTTAAAGAGGCCATGCGTTGTATAGGGCGGTGGCTCTCAGGTGCCCGGCGGGGCAGCTGGCTACGGAATCGCTAAGCCCCTGCAATCTGTCCCTTTCTGCGTTAAGCTGCGCCTTTTATAACTCTCCAGGAGCCAACCCTTTTATGGCTAAAGGACGTGATAAACACCAGGCGCGCAAGCAGGAACTGTCGCTGTTTGGCAAAGACTTGGTGCGTCGTTGTGGCGCGCAGTGTGAAATGTGTGGTGACAGCGGCGTGCCGTTGAGCATCTTTGAAATTCCGCCGGTGCCGAATGAGCCAGATTTCGAGCGCTGCGCCATGTTCTGCGACACCTGCCAGGAGCAGATCGATTTCCCTAAGCGCCGTGATAACAACCACTGGCGTTGCCTGAACGGGGCAATCTGGTCTGAGGTAATGATTGTCAAAGCGTTGGCCATTGCCATGCTGGAGAAAATTGCTGCCAAAGAAGAGTGGGCGGCTGATCTGCAGGAGCAGGTGTACCTGAATCCGGGTGAGCAGGAATTGATCGACGCGATCAGCCCTGAACTGAAGTAGTCCTGCAGCCTTACCCTGTGCTTTTCGGGCGATGCGTTCTGCGTCGCTCGATTGCACTTATTACTTGAATCCAGCTCTGCTTATGTGTCCGTGCAAGGAGTGCCTGATGATCAAACTTAATAATGCCGATATGCGTCAGTCAGATTTTGACGACGTTAATTTCTCTGCCAGCCGGTTTCATAATATCAATCTCAGCCAGACCACTTTCAGTAACCTCAATATGACCGATGTGGTGATAAATGACGCCTGCCTGGCCGGGGTCACGATTCGTGATTGTCGGGGGTTGGAATCCATGACCATTGAAGGCGTTGCTGTCAGTGAGTTACTGGCAGCCTGGCGCAGGGAACAGGCGGAGTAAGGGACAAAAAAGTCCCCGCTGTGCAAGCGGGGAAAGAAGCGTGAACAATAGCGCAAGAACTCGGGTGTTATAACGCGGCTGAGGCTCAGGCAGCGGCGCTGGCCTGGCCTGCCTGAGCCGGGCGAAACTCGATATAGCGGCTGCGGCCGCCATGGGTCAGTTGCAGGGCATCAGCCGTTGCCGGGCTGATCAACAGCTGGCCTGCCTCGTTGGGTTGGGCAGGCACCAGTGCGACGCAGTAATTTTCCAGCTGGCCATTACTGACCATATACAGCGGGGCATCCTCGGCAACCTCATCGCTGATCACGCACTCAGCGGTGCGGCTGTCGCGTACCGTGTGGATCTCCTGGGCTGGGGCCTGCACCGACGGGCCGCCATCAAACAGATCCACATAGCCGGTAAACTGGAAGCCCTCTTTTTTCAGCATTTTCAGTGCCGGGGCTGAGGAGTCATGGGGTTTGCCGATTACATCACGGGCCGCCTGAGGCAGCAGGTCGATATAGATCGGGTATTTGGGCATCAGGTCCGAGATAAACTGGGTGCCTTTCAGGGCTGTGGTGTTAACGGCATCCTGGAAATCAATGCCGAAGAACTTGCTGGCCAGATTATCCCACAGTGGTGAACGGCCTTCGCTGTCCTGCCAGCCGCGCAGTTCTGCCATCACGGTATCGCCAAAGCGGTGGGGGAAGTCCGCCAGGGTCATATAGCGTGCACGGGACAGGAACTGGCCCAGGCCGGGCTTGCGATATTCAGGTAACAGAAACAACGAGCCGATTTCGGTGGCACCTGTGTAATCGTTCACCATACTCAGCACTTTGGCCTGGCGGGTGGTGTCCAGATCATGGGAGCTGCTGACCAGCGTTGATATCTTGTAAGAGTAGAATGGCCGGTTCAGACCGATACCGGTATAGATCGCCGTGGTGCCGATCACTTTACCGGTATCGTGATCTTCCATCACCATAAACCAGGTGCTGACGGTATCCCCTTTACCGGCCTCAGAAAAGGCACGGGTGGAGGCGATCAGTTTTTCACGCCAGGCATTTTCACAGGCGGGCATGGAGGTCATGCCATCGCCTACGGCATGGGAGATTTCCATCAGGTCATTCAGATCACGCATCTGGCAAGGACGAATCAGCAGCATAGGGCGTCTCTCTTTATTATGTTCACCTGATTTGCGGCGTTTATAAACGCTCTGGCAGGTGTGGGTGCTTTGGTCTTGATAGAGTGAAGTTTAGTGGGGAAATCGCCAAATGAGCTGTTTAAATCCAGGGGGTATTGCTTAGAAAATACGTTCTTGATCGATATTGGTAGAATATTATTCGTATTGGCTTGCCTGGTGGCGATTAACCGTTCAGACTAGCCTTATTCTGCTAATGCCTGCTGGTTACATTAGTAATTGGCGAAGTTGGCGGAATATCACCCCGCTTCAATGTGGATTCTGACTTTTTACCGGACTCTATAATGCAACTTGACCGGATAAACCGAAATATTCTTTCGATACTGCAGCAGGAAGCGCGTATCACCAACCAGCAACTGGCAGAACGGGTCGGCCTGTCCCC
>Ga0193950_1000357_pt1 | contig 10197 bp, 7 predicted proteins | sample BB_1_MG_FD_144485 | JGI IMG/M metagenome (GOLD analysis project Ga0193950, IMG submission 144485) | Microbial mat bacterial communities from the Broadkill River, Lewes, Delaware, United States - BB_1_MG | ecosystem: Environmental > Aquatic > Freshwater > River > Microbial mats | place: USA...
TTATGTCCAGTGGGCACTGAACCCTGAGTACCTGATGCAGATTGTGCCGCTGATCCAGCAGCGCGTGGACACCTTCTCTGACGTAGCACCGCTGGCCGGGTTCTTCCTGTCCGGCATGCCTGAGCTGACGCTGGAGCAGTTCGAGCACAAGACGCTGCAGCAGGAAGATATCAGCCGCGTACTGCAGTTCTCCGTCTGGTATCTGGATACCGAGCAGAAATGGAACAAGGACAACCTGTTCCCGAATCTGAAGAAAATTGCCGATGCGCTGGAACTGAAGATTCGTGATTTCCTGTTCCCACTGTTTATTGCCATTGCTGGCACTAACCAGACCGTATCCGTAATGGATTCCATGGAGATCCTGGGCCCGGATATGAGCCGTGCCCGTATCCGTAACGCGCTAAACGTTGTTGGTGGCCCGTCCAAGAAACAGGCGAAGAAGTGGGAAAAAGAGTTCCGCGCCATCGCTGAAACCCTGGGCAGCTGATTCAACGTTTGCCCCCGTTATCGCAAACCCGGCCTGTGCGCCGGGTTTTCTTTTGGTGCGCAAGGGCAGGGCGTGACACTATTGATCAAAAAAACAACTGCCTGATAACAAAGGGAAAAAGTTAACCCGGTTTGCTAAAAAATAGTTGACGGGGAAATTCAGATCAGTAAGATACGCCCCATCGTTAAGACGGGGCCTTAGCTCAGCTGGGAGAGCGCAACACTGGCAGTGTTGAGGTCAGCGGTTCGATCCCGCTAGGCTCCACCAAATCTTAACGGTTCAGATACGTCCCATTCGTCTAGTGGTCCAGGACACCGCCCTTTCACGGCGGTAACAGGGGTTCGAACCCCCTATGGGACGCCATCTTTTATTGTGTCGGGGCCTTAGCTCAGCTGGGAGAGCGCAACACTGGCAGTGTTGAGGTCAGCGGTTCGATCCCGCTAGGCTCCACCAATTCTCGTAAGAATATTCTGTGTCCCATTCGTCTAGTGGTCCAGGACACCGCCCTTTCACGGCGGTAACAGGGGTTCGAACCCCCTATGGGACGCCATTCTTATAAAAGAAACCCGCATCTGCGGGCTTTTTTGTTTCTGGACTCCAGAAAACTCTTCTCTCTACGCCTTGTGTTTCTTCTGTATCTTCGTTGATCGTCTTTCATCTGTGCTTAACCGGCGCTGGAAGTCTGCTTATCGCGGCGTTAATTCCGGCCGATAAACCGCTTCAGCAACCTCAGACAGGTTGACGCCCTGCCACTGGCCGCGGGCGCGCATCTGTTCCAGTAGCTCGATTGCACTGGCGGGGTGTGGAACATTCTGCTGATGCCAGAATTTGTGCAGCACTGGCTGGTGCGGTTGCAGGTTTTTCGCCGGTGCCTGTGGGCCCAGGTAATCCGGGTGGAGCAGCAGCTGTTGCAGCTCAGGCTGGTTATCGGGGTTATCCAGCCACTGGCAGGCCTGGCTGAGGGCGCTGAGCAGGCGTTGATGGGTAACCGGGTGTTCGCTGGCCCATTGCTGAGTGACGCCGAAGACTTTTTCGATGGCGTTGGGGGCGATCTGATGGCCGGAGACGATGATCCGACCCAGTTGCTGCTGCTCTGCCAGGCTGTTCCAGGGCTCGCCTACACAGTAGCCATCGATCTCACCGGCTTTGAGCGTGCTGAGCATCCGGGTAGGGGGCAGTGCGACCAGCTCGATATCTTCACCGGGCACGATCTGCTGTGCCAGCAGCCACTGATGCAGCTGATAAAAGTGGCAGGAGTAGGGGTACACCGTGGCCAGCCGGGGTTTTGCGCCACCGTGTTTGTGGTTGTGCTGGCAGTATCGGCGCAGTAACTGGCCGATCTGATCAGGGGTTTGTACTTTACCTGGGTCAAGGTCGAGCTGGTCGAACAGGGTGCGTGACAGGGTCACGGCCAGGCCGTTGTAACTCAGCACCAGCCCGGTGACCATGGCGACGGCACGGGTACCCAGCCCCAGCGTAGCGGCCAGTGGCATCGGGGCCAGCATCTGTGCGCCATCCAGCAGGCCGTAGCTGACTTTATCGCGAATATTGCCCCAGCTGGCCTCTTTCACCAGGCTGACATTCAGCCCGGCCTGGTCAAAAAATCCCTGTTCACGGGCGACTGCCAGTGGTGCGCAGTCAGTGAGGGCGATGAAGCCCAGGGTCAGGTCGGTTTTCTCGGCGCTGGCTACAGACATCCTGTTATCTCCGGTCGTCGCCACGGTGGGCGTTTGCTTCAAACATTCTGATCACTTCACTGGCGACATCGGTCAGTTTCTGGCCTCGGTCCATCGCCAGCTTGCGCAGGGTTTTGAACGCCTGCTCTTCGCTGCATTTGTGGTGCTTCATCAGCAGGCCCTTGGCTTTCTCGGTGACCTTGCGTGAGGCCAGCTGATCACGGGTGGCGTCGAGTTCACTGCGCAGCTGCTGATAGTGGTGGAAGTGGGCAATGGCGGTTTCAATGATGGGTCGTACCCGGTCCGGCTGCAGGCCATCGGCGATGTAAGTACTGACACCGGCACGAATTGCTTCACCGATGGTGATGGCGTCCTGTTCCTGCTCGGCAAAAAATACGATCGGCCGGGGGGCGTCACGGCTCATGGCCGCCATGCTCTCCAGGGTGTCGCGGTCGGGGGAGTCCATATCGATAATGACGATGTCCGGTTTGCACTGCTGTACATGCTCGCTCAGGCCATGCACACCGGTCAGCTGGCTGACCACCGTATGGCCGGATGCGTGCAGGGCATCGTGCAATGTTTGCATGCGCTCGGGCTGATCATCCACCAGCAGCACATTGAGGGAGGTGGTTTGCATAACAGGCTCTCCAGAGTGACGGACTGTACTGAGCAAGGATCGTTCCAGATTTTGGCCCAGGCTTTGCATGTGTCTGTTGTATTAATGCTAGCCCCACTGTTCAGGGGTGGCGATACAATCTGAAACGATCGGCAATGGGGCCTGGCATGAAGAATGTCAGGCCCTTTTTTGTCTGGGAGAAACCGATGCAGTGCAAAACAACCTGTCCATACTGTGGTGTGGGCTGCGGCGTAGTTGCCGAGATTACCGACCAGCAGATTACGGCGGTGGCAGGGGATGCCAGCCATCCGGCCAACCGGGGCCAGCTGTGTGTGAAAGGCAGTGCACTGGCGGATACCCTGGCGCAGCAAAGTCGCCTGCTTACGCCGCAGATCAACGGTGAGGCTGCCAGCTGGGATAGCGCCCTGGAACAGGTCGCCAGCGGTTTCGCTCGCACTATTGCAGAGCATGGCCCGGACTCGGTGGCGTTTTATCTGTCGGCCCAGCTGCTGACGGAAGATTATTATGTGGCCAATAAACTGATCAAAGGGTTTATGGGCACTGCTAATGTTGATACCAATTCCCGGCTCTGTATGGCCTCCGCGGTGGTGGGGCATAAACGGGCCTTTGGCAGCGACACCGTGCCAACCTGTTACGACGACCTTGATCAGGCGCAGCTGCTGGTGCTGGTGGGCTCCAACACGGCCTGGAACCACCCGATTCTGTTCCAGCGGATGCAGGCGGCGAAACAGCGTAATCCTGCGCTGAAAGTGGTGGTAATCGATCCACGCCGTACCGCCACCTGTGAGCTGGCAGACCTGCACCTGGCGATCCGTCCAGCCACGGATACGTTGCTGTTTAATGGTCTGCTCAGTTATCTAGCTGCCGATGGCAGGCTGGACCAGGGCTATATCGACCAGCACACCGAAGGCTTCGCTCAGACTCTGGCCGCTGCCGATGACAGCGCCGGGGTGCTCAGCTGCGTTGCCCGAGACTGTGATATCTCGCTGGATGCGCTGCAGCAGTTCTATCGCTGGTTTGCCGATACCGAACAGGCGGTGACGTTCTACTCCCAGGGGGTGAACCAGTCCAGCAGCGGGGTGGACAACGCCAACGCCATTATCAACTGCCATCTGGCGACCGGGCGGATTGGCCAGCCAGGTATGGGTCCGTTCTCGATTACCGGCCAGCCCAATGCCATGGGCGGGCGTGAGGTGGGCGGGCTGGCCAACCAGCTGGCGGCGCACATGGATTTTGATAAGCCGGAAAGTATTGATCGGGTGCGCCGGTTCTGGGATGCCCCCAATATGGCGCAAACCAATGGCCTCAAAGCGGTGGATATGTTTCAGGCGATGGAGCGGGGCGAGATTAAAGCGGTGTGGATTATGGCGACTAACCCGGTGGTAAGCCTGCCCGATGCCGATCAGGTGAAGCGGGCGCTGCAGGCCTGCCCGCTGGTGGTGGTGTCCGATTGTATTGAACATACCGATACCAGCGCGCTGGCCCATATCCGCCTGCCTGCCACGGGCTGGAGCGAGAAAGATGGCACTGTGACCAATTCAGAGCGTTGCATCTCCCGCCAGCGCGGGCTGATCCCGGCCAGTGGCCAGGCCCGTCATGACTGGCAGATTATCACGGAAGTGGCCCAGCGGATGGGCTTTGCTGCAGCCTTTGATTACACCACGCCAGGGCAGATATTCCGTGAACATGCGGCGTTGTCCGGCTTTGAAAATGGCTGTGATGGTGGCCCGCCGCGTGATTTTGATATCAGCGCGCTGGCTGAACTGAGCCGGGCAGAGTATGACCAGCTGCAGCCCATCCAGTGGCCGGTGACGGCGGCTGCGCCCCATGGCACGGCGCGGATGTTCAGTGATGGCCAGTTTTTCACCCCGAACCGTAAAGCCCGTTTCCTGCCCATCAAACCGCGACCGGCACAGCAGCAGCCCGATGCATTGCGCCCGCTGATTATGAACACCGGCCGCATCCGTGATCAGTGGCATACCATGACCCGCACCGGCCTCAGTGCCGGACTGTTTCAGCACCGGGCTGAGCCCTTTGTGGAGCTGCACCCGACTGATGCCCATCGTTATAAGGTGGCTGAGGACCAGCTGGTGCTGCTGGAAAACCCCGCTTTGCCCGGTGCAGGCTACGTGGGCCGGGTGCGGCTGAACGACGGCCAGCGCCCTGGCGAGCTGTTTGTACCTATGCACTGGACGGAGCAGTTCACCCGCGCCGGGCGGATGGGCAGCCTGATTGAACCGGTAACCGATCCGATCTCCGGCCAGCCGGAGTCAAAACACGCCGCCGTTCAGCTGCGTCCCCTTAACGTCAGCTGGCAGGCATTGCTGGTGCGTCGTGGCAGCGACACACAGCAGCCCGTACCGCCCAGTGCATATCACTGCCGGGTGCCGCTCCAGCATAGCCAGTCCTGGCGGCTGGCTGGTAGCGAGCCGGTGGCCGACTGGTCACAGTGGTGCCGTGAGCACCTGGGTGTGCCGGATCTGAGCTTTGATGATGTCGGCCTGGGTCATTACCGCGCCGCCGGTCTGAAAGATGGTCTGCTGGACTGGGTATTACTGGTGCTCCCTTATGACCAGTTCCCTGAGCTGGACTGGCTGGATGGCCAGTTTGCCGAACCGGAACTGAGTGCCGAAAGCCTGACCTGCCTGCTGGCCGCCCGCCACAGCGGCCAGCCGGACCGCGGCCCGATTGTCTGCAGCTGCTTCCAGGTGGGCCAGCGTGCAATTGAAGCGCAGATCAGCGAGGGATGCTGTTCGGTGGAGGCGCTGGGTGACAGCCTGGCTTGTGGCACCAACTGTGGCTCCTGTGTACCGGAGTTGCAGGCGCTGTTGCGGGGGTGAGTGTGTCAGCTCTTGTGGGACCGGTGTCTTCACCGGGAAGCTCTTAATAAACGTATGCTGTGGGTACCAGTCGGGTTGTTTGCAATGGGCTATCGCGGACATGCATATCGGGTTCTGGTTGCTATCTCGTTCCCACGTTCCACGTGGGAATGCATAGCTTGCAGGCCCTGCAGAACGGGTTATCTGTACCGGGCTATCGCGGACATGCATATCGGATTCTGGTTGCGGTTTTGCCCGGGCCATTCACAGTCGGCGACTTAAGAGCGTCATAACCTGAGGGGGCGTTGCACTGGCCTGGGATTGCCTGGTGTATATGTTTTAATGCTGGAGCCCAGGGCAGCCTCCTGTGGGACCGGTGTCCTCACCGGGAAGCTCTTGATGCCACAAATGGCTATCAGCATTACTTGTACCTTTAAGCAGATGGTTGTCACGTTGCTGCACGCTTTACCAATCCTGCTGTACAGGCGAAAAAAAACCGCCTTGGCGGCGGTCAGGGTGGAGGAGTTTGCAGACACACACCACCAGAAAGTAGATTCAAGTATAGATCAGTGAGTGATCTCTACCTAGTTCCCGTTTAGTCGTACAAGCCGCAGGATGGGCAAAGCGAAGCGTGGCCAGCAATCATCGTTGCAATGTATGCGTATAAAATGATGGGCACATCGCTGCGCTCTTTTGCCCATCCTACGGATTTATGCCTGTGCAGGCGCGAGCTTGCTCGCGATTGATGAATCAACCATCGCCAGCAAGCTGGTTCCTGCGGTAGATCAGCGGCCCTGTTTATACCGCCTGGACTGGTCCATCACTGAACGGCAATACCGACTGAAATCACGCTCTTTTGCCCGTCGTTCCGCCAGGCTGGCGTTGTTATGGGCCTGTTCACGCATCAACTTCTGATAATTGGCAAAACGCCGCTCATCCAGCTGTGCTGCCTCAATGGCTGCCTGTACGGCGCAACCCGGCTCATTACCATGCTGACAGTCGTTGTAACGGCAATGACGGATCAGCTCGCTGATATCAGCAAACGTCTCTTCAATCCCGCTTTCGCAGCCTGCCAGCTGCAGCTCCCGCATGCCCGGTGTATCCAGCAACAAGCCGCCGTCCGGTATCAGCCAGAGTGAACGGCCGGTGGTGGTGTGGCGACCCTTATCATCAGCCCCACGGGCAGCGCCAGTCTGTTGATTGTGCTGGCCCAGCAGGGTGTTGATCAGGGTGGATTTACCCACCCCGGATGAACCCAGCAACGCCACCGTCTGACCGGCCCGGCACCAGGGTTGCAGCACTGCTGTACTGCTGGCATCCAGAGCGTTGACTGTTTCCACCATTAACAGCGGGTCCAGTGCCTGCGCCTGCTGACGGAAATCGTCCGGGTGCTCACAAAGGTCGGCCTGGGTCAGCACGACTACCGCTTCAGCGCCAGCCTCACGGGTGAGTGCCAGGTAGCGTTCAATGCGGTTCAGATTGAAATTGCGGTTCAGCGCGGTGGTGATAAACACCGTATCCACATTGGCGGCGATCAGCTGTTCGCTCACCTTGCTGCCCGCCGCTTTGCGGGAGAACACCGACAGCCGCTCCAGTGCTCGGCCAAAAGAGTGATCAGCATTAAGCAGCAGCCAGTCGCCCACCGTGAGTGGTGGCATGGCAGGTGTGATGGGAAGGTCAATCGGGCCCTGCTCACAGAGCAGTTCCAGCCGGGAGCGGTGCTGTGCCATTACGCGCGCAGGCGTGGCATCTGTCCATTCGTCGAGGTTGAGCTGTTGCTGAAAAAACGCGGTCCATCCCAGCTGGGACAGTGGGTAAATTGTAGTCATACGAACCCCTGACGCAGTCAAAAACTGCATCCGATAGTGTTATATCGTGGGGGCAAAAAGTGCCCCGGTTCAGAAACCGGGCAGCGAAATCAGATCAGCAGATTTCAGCAAGCTGCCCGGAAGGTGTTGACTACAATCATGTTTACCCTCCAGCGCGAAATTGGTTGTTTGTGGTGGTGATTGTACTTTAGGGTGGGTGCTACTACCATTTCTTTTTTAAATGCGATCACTTTATTGGCTAAAGTTGCTTCCCAGGTATCGTATTGTTAATGCTTTGTTGCATTTTTTCGAGTCGCTCTACGATAGCCTCGAAAGTATCTGGAGTGCCGAAAAACATTCGGCCAGTAATAGCTGCTTGATGATCTACTGCAATTTTCTCTAGTCGCCTTCTATCCGGGATTAGTATGAGGTTTCCTTTAAGGGCGGCCTCAAAGTCTACGCCTGGCTGGGCCCAACGCTGTTGCTTCATTGCGATGACATCCACCATCGCTTGAGTTGTCTCTAATGGGTCCGCAAATTTACTGCTTAGCAGGCAGTCAACATCGTACCAATGGCGTGCCAAACGGTTAGGGTTCGGTTCTTTGTCTTGAGTTGAAAATTGATGTAAAGCGGTGAGCTTTTCCCAAAGAATATAGCCTGGGTCAAATGCGTCAACAGTGGCTGTCGGTAGAATAAGAGCACTCAGATCAGTGACTTCCGACAGGTAACAGTTTATATCATGGGGGGCTGTAGGACGCCCGCGATTGCGGCCACCAAACTCGAGCAAAACATGATCTAGCTGGTACGCATTGTCATTGCTAGTAATGCGGGGAAAGTGGACATCAATTTTCTCGCCATTTGAGTTAGGCTCCAGTTCTGCGCTGAGGCCATTGATCTGGTAGTCTGCAAATCGGTTGTTCAATGTTTCAACAAGATCAGTTGACCATTCCTGCAGGCGTTTGCTTTGCTGTTTACGAAATTTATCTTGCTGGCTTCGGCTCTGTGTTGTTTGGGTCCATGCTGCAGCTTCGTCTTCTGCTTGCGCCAGGTCAGCCCAGTGAATAGATAGGTCAATATCTTCTGAAAAACGCTCAATTGCCTGCCAGCATTTACTTAACGCTGTACCTCCCTTAAATGCGATAGAAAAGTCACCCATCAGCCTTTCTTCGTAGAGAAGCCTAAGGATTTCTGTGACCCAGATATCTTTTTCGAGGAAATTTTGTGCTAATCCTGCTTTGTGTTGTTGGGCCCCGAGGTCTAGTACTGCTTTCAGATCATCATGCTTGCTGGGATCAGCATATAGTTCAAATATATTCATTTATGCTAAATCTCGCCTATCAAACTCTTTCAGTAGGTGCTGCCAGATTTGTGGTAAAGAAGAAGATCTGAGCCTTGCAACAGTCGATCTTGCTTCAGGCCCGGATAAACCAAGACGCTTAAAAGCGATACTTAAAACCTGAAGCCCAGCAGATGCTGCTGGTGTAACAATAAGGCTTCGAAATAGCTCTCCCTCAGGCTGATTGTGCCAACGTAATAATTGCTGCCTCTTAGTATGGCGAACCTCGACTACCTCATTGCCAATTACAAAGGTTCTGCTTGGGCCATTGCTCCAGAATACAGTTCTGACAGGAGCTTGAGTCTGTATGCCCAGTCTATAGGCTGATTCTTGCCCCTGCTTAACCAATGTATATCGGTGTTCTTTTGCCCATAGTCGTGCAACTTGCTCGGCACTGGTCGTAACTTTGATAGACGGCAAACTGGCTAGCGGCTTGGGGCGTACATAAATTCCCTTGGATACTCGCTCTATCATGCCTTCTTTGCTTAGTCGGCTCAGGGCCTTTTGTACAGATGAGGGGCTACCCAGTTCATAGAACCCGGTTATTGAGAATGGGGCCCCTCGTCGTATACGCTGAATACGCTGTTTAACTAGAGAAGAGGTGGACATGATGAGAGCCTTTCTGACATTGACTAAGAGAGGTTAATTCATTCTAGCCCACCTATTATAGGTCTTACAACTGAGATTGTGTCAGGATTACCATACTCTACATCAAGCCTGAGAGCTCCAAACCTCCACAACCCCCTCCCTCAACCTCACCGCCCAACTCTTCAGCGCATTGCCCCCCGTATCCAGGCACTCGCCACTGCGCAGATCATAGTGCTGTTTATACAGTGGCGAAGCGACCATTAACCGGCCATCAATATCGCCCACCAGGCCGCGGGCGATGACGTTGGCGTTGGATACCGGGTCGTGGTTGCTCAGGGCAAATACTTCATTCTCTTCACCCGGTAGATAAAACAGGGCGATCTGTTCGTTGTTGTGCAGGGCGGCGACGCCGGAGTAGGGTACCAGGTCGGTCTGGTTGCACAGGGTGGTCCAGCGCTGTTCGGTGCTGGTGGCGGTTGTCATGGTATTCATGATCGATTCTCCTCTGAGTGGGCCGGGTTCAGGCTGGGCGTGGCTGGCTGCGTTCCTGGATCATTACGATCTGCGGGTCGCTGCTGTCATCGTTGACGAAGGTGCGGAAGCGTTTGAGTTTTTCCGGGTCTTCGATGGTGGATTTCCACTCACACTGGTAGGTGCCAACAACGTGCTGCATCTGCTGTTCCAGCTCGTCGGCCAGGCCCAGGCTGTCGTTGATGACGACATCGCGCAGGTAGTCCAGCCCGCCTTCCATGTTGTCCATCCATACCGAGGTGCGCTGCAGGCGGTCGGCGGTTTTTACGTAGAACATCAGCACCCGGTCGATGTAGCGCACCAGGGTGGCGTCAT
>Ga0193950_1000359_pt1 | contig 10127 bp, 9 predicted proteins | sample BB_1_MG_FD_144485 | JGI IMG/M metagenome (GOLD analysis project Ga0193950, IMG submission 144485) | Microbial mat bacterial communities from the Broadkill River, Lewes, Delaware, United States - BB_1_MG | ecosystem: Environmental > Aquatic > Freshwater > River > Microbial mats | place: USA...
GGTGCTCACTGCGGTGTGTTGTCGGGAGGTAAAGTGCGGTTTTTAATGGTATTGTTGGCGACCTGAATATAACAGTCAAATCAAGAGGAAAGCTATGGTCTGGACACCTCATGCAACCGTTGCCACCATTGTTGAGCGTGACGGGCGTTTTCTGCTGGTGGAAGAGGAATCCGGTGGACGCGTGGTGCTTAATCAGCCTGCGGGTCATGTAGAAGAGAATGAGTTGTTCCTGGATGCCGCCATACGTGAAACTCTGGAAGAGTCTGCCTGGCATGTGAAGCCGGAATATCTGATCGGCATGTATGTGCACAAGTCGGCTAACAATGGTGTGACCTATCACCGCATGTGTTATGCCGCTACTGCACTGGAGCATGAGCCGGAACGGCCGCTGGATGATGGTATTATTGCTGCCCACTGGCTGACGCGCGATGAAATTATTGCCCGCAGCGATGAGCTGCGTAGCGAAATGGTGCTTAAATGCATTGATGACTATCTTGCAGGCCAGCGTTACCCTCTCGACTTTATCTTTGAATCCCTGAGCTGATCGACTGATCAGCCTGATGTGAGTACACCCCATCCATGAGCGAAAATGCCAATCTCAAAGTGATCGTCGGAATGTCCGGCGGCGTTGACTCATCCGTATCTGCCCTGCTGTTGCTGCAACAGGGGTATCAGGTAGAAGGCCTGTTCATGAAGAACTGGGATGAGGATGATGGCACCGAGTACTGCACGGCCAAGGATGATCTGGCCGATGCTCAGGCTGTTTGTGACAAGCTGGGCATCGTGTTGCATAAGGCTAACTTTGCTGCCGAGTACTGGGACAATGTGTTTGAGCATTTCCTGGAAGAGTACAAAGCTGGTCGTACGCCAAACCCGGATATCCTGTGTAACCGTGAGATCAAGTTCAAGGCATTCCTGGAATACGCTAAAGAGCTGGGTGCGGACCGCATTGCCATGGGGCATTATGTGCGCCGGGGGGAAACAGCGGGCAAAGCGACGCTGCTCAAAGGCATGGATGGCAACAAGGATCAGAGCTACTTCCTGCATCAGGTCAGCCATGATGAGCTGGCGATGTCGCTGTTCCCTGTCGGTGAGCTGGAGAAGCCGGAAGTTCGCCGACTGGCCGAAGAGCATGACCTTGTTACCCATAACAAGAAAGACAGCACCGGCATCTGTTTTATTGGCGAGCGTCGTTTCAGCGATTTCCTCAAGCAATACCTGCCAGCACAGCCGGGCAAGATTGAAACCCCGAATGGTGATGTGATCGGTGATCACACTGGCCTGATGTACTACACCATCGGCCAGCGTCAGGGGCTGCATATTGGTGGCCTGAAAAACTACCCGGAAGCCCCCTGGTTTGTGGCAGCTAAAGATCTGGATCGCAATGTACTGATTGCTGTGCAGGGTAAACAGCATGATCTGCTGTTTACTGACTGGCTTACCGCCAGCGATATTTTCTGGATTTCAGATCAGCCACCTGCCGTGCCAGTCAAGCTGCGTGCCAAGGTGCGTTACCGTCAGTCCGATCAGGCCTGTACGCTTGAGCGCCGTGACAACGGTGACTGGTTTGTCAGCTTTGATGAGCCGCAGCGCGCAATTACACCGGGTCAGTCGGTGGTATTTTATGACGGTGACATCTGCCTGGGTGGTGGGGTTATCGAGACCATGGGCAAACATCAATAAAAAGAAGGATCATCACAGATGTCACGTCGTCATGATGAACAGGCAATTGCCCTGGCGGGTCTGTTTCAGGCTGCCGGGCTGGTGGATCAGATCGCGACCCGCGGGATGGTTGCGCAAAGCAACTTTGAGAGCAGCATCTACAGTCTGTTTGTGACTCAGCCGCAGAATACGGAAGAGATCTTCGGGGGGGCTGAACAGCTGCAAACCAACCTCAGCCTTGGCTTTCGCAGCCTGCAGGACCTGGTTGAGCGTGGTAAAGCGGAGCAGAACCGCAATGTGACCAACTATGTGCTGGGCATGATCCATCTGGAGCGCAAGCTGAGCACCAACCCCGAGATGCTCAGCCAGCTCGGTGCCCGGATTGATAAGATCTGTGATCAGTCACGGTATTTCGATACCAACTGGGATGGCGATCCGATGGATAACCCCTCTGCCCTGGCGCACCCCAGCGTTGTTGCCAATCTGGCGGGCCTGTACCAGGAAACCCTGAGTACTTTCAAGTTCCGCATTCAGGTTGGGGGTGACCCGCGCCTGCTGCAGAACACCGAGAACGCGGCCAAAATCCGTGCTCTGCTGCTAGCAGGCATCCGTGCAGCGATGCTCTGGAGGCAGGTGGGTGGGCGACGCTGGCACCTGCTGTTCTTCCGCTCCCGTTTGCGCCCTTCGCTGAAAAAACTGGCAGGGCCGCATTGATACGGGTATGACGTTATGCGAGCGCGCAGGCGACACTATTTCCGTGTATACTGCGCGCCTCTGAATTAAACCTCACCGGGTTATGGGGTTGCCATCGCGCCAGCGCCCTCGGCATACAGAGCGCACCGGCTACCCTTTTTGCCCGATTAGCAAAAGCAAAAAGAGATCGAATCCATGGAGCTTTCCGCCCTCACTGCAATCTCTCCTGTTGATGGCCGTTACGGCAGCAAAACCGCTGACCTGCGCCCTGTCTTCAGTGAATTTGGCCTGATCCGTGCGCGTGTTACGGTTGAAGTTCGCTGGTTGCAGAAACTGGCTGCACATCCACAGATCACCGAAGTCCCTGCCCTGAGCGATGAAGCTAACGCCCTGCTGAATGCACTGGTCGATAACTTCGGCACTACTGAAGCCGAGCGCGTTAAAGAGATCGAGCGTACCACCAACCACGACGTTAAAGCGGTTGAGTACCTGATCAAAGAACGCATTCAGGACAACGCCGAGCTGGCAGCGATCAGTGAATTCGTTCACTTTGCCTGCACCTCCGAAGACATCAACAACCTGTCTCACGGCCTGATGCTCAAAGAGGGCCTGGAAGCCCTGCTGCCAACCATGGAACAGGTTGAAGGCGAAATTGCCCGCATGGGTCGTGATTTTGCTGGTCAGCCTATGCTGTCCCGTACCCACGGTCAGACTGCCTCCCCAACCACGGTTGGTAAAGAGATGGCCAACGTTGCGTACCGTCTGCAGCGTCAGATCAAACAACTGAAAAATGTTGAGATCCTGGGCAAAATCAACGGTGCTGTAGGTAACTACAACGCACACCTGTCTGCCTACGCCGACGTTGATTGGGCAGCCAATGCCAAAGAGTTCGTTGAAAGCCTGGGCCTGACCTTTAACCCGTACACCACGCAGATTGAGCCACACGACTACATCGCTGAGATGTTTGACGCGGTATGCCGCTTCAACACCATCATCATCGATTTCGACCGTGATATCTGGGGCTACGTGTCTCTGGGCTACTTCAAGCAGAAAACCATTGCCGGTGAAGTGGGCTCTTCCACCATGCCGCACAAGGTTAACCCGATCGACTTCGAAAACTCCGAAGGCAACCTGGGTATTGCTAACGCGATTATGCAACACCTGGCGGCTAAGCTGCCAATCTCTCGCTGGCAGCGTGACCTGACTGACTCTACCGTACTGCGTAACATGGGCGTAGGTTTTGGCTACAGCCTGATTGCCTACCAGTCCAGTCTGAAGGGTATCTCCAAGCTGGAACTCAATGCTGTACGTCTGGATGCTGATCTGGAAAACAGCTGGGAAGTACTGGCTGAGCCTATCCAGACGGTGATGCGTCGTTACGCAATCGAAGAGCCGTATGAAAAGCTCAAGGCACTGACCCGTGGTCAGGAGATGAACAAAACGACGATTCAGGCGTTCATCGACACCCTGGAAATGCCAGAAGAAGCCAAAGCTGAGCTCAAGGCGATGACACCGCAAAGCTACATTGGCAACGCGGTTGATCAGGCCAAAGCGATCTGATCTGTTAATTAAAAAGGGGCTGGTCAGCCCCTTTTTTTTGTCTTGTGCACATGGGGTGCACACCCCTGCCGGGCCTGAAACGAGGAGCGTTTCGGGATAGGCGGGCTTATGGCAGCTCGTAGATTCGGCAGGTTTTATTGCCACGCGTACTTTTTAGCAGGATGTTGAAGAAGTATGGAATTTTTTACCTCCACAGACGGAACAACAATTCATTACAGCGTACTGGGCCAGGGACGCCCGGTGATTTTTCTCCATGGCTGGACGGAAGGGGCAAACCAGTGGCTTCCCTTTGCACAGGAACTCGCTGAGCACTGCCAGGTTTTTTGCTGGGATGCCCGTGGCCACGGTGGCCATGCAGTCGACCCTGAATGTGATGCCTGTATCCCTCGCATGGCGGATGACCTCCATCAGTTGATCGAACATCGTAAACTCAATGATATTGTACTTGTTGGCCACTCCATGGGGGCGCTGACAGCATGGGAATATATCAGTCGTTATGGCTGCGACGCCCTGTCCGGCTTATGTACCATTGATCAATCTCCTCGCTTGATAACTGATCAGCACTGGCCCCACGGTGTTTATGGTGAGTTTAACAATTCGCGAAACGTGCGTTTTACGGAGCAGCTTGAGGCTGACTTTCCTGCCACGGTGCTTGCACTGATTGGCGAGGGTAACAACGCTCGCTCTCAGGATAATTACCAGCGAAACTCGCGTGGTTTCCAGAATATGCGCGAGTACCTGGCGACACTGCCAGAAGCACAAATGGTACAGTGCTGGCGCTCTCTGACACGGGTTGACCTGCGTGAGGTAATGCCCCGCATTGATGTGCCTGTGCTGCTAATTCATGGCGACGAAAGCCAGTTTTACTCGCAGGAACTTGCGCATTGGCTGGCGGAACAGATTCCTCAGGCGCAGCTGCATATCTATGAAGAGTCTGATCATAGCCCGCACCTCTGGCACCGGGAATTGTTTGTTTCCCAGTTGAGCCAGTTTGTGAATGGTCTCTAAACGCTGGTGAGCACCAGGCTCGGCGACTGTCGGGCCTGGCTGAATGTTCGTTTTTGGTCGTAAATGTCGCATAACCGCTTGATCCAGACGGGAATATCCGCTTCAATCCGCAACAGCTAATTATTCATGACACTGTGATGCACACGGACGCCGCAGCAGTTATCAGATCGGACCCGCTTTTGATGCTCGACAATATCCGCATAGTACTGATTAATACCTTCCACCCAGGCAACATCGGTGCTGCTGCCCGTGCGATGAAAAACATGGGCCTTAGCCAGCTCTACCTGGTGCAGCCCAACGATTATCCAAGCGAGGAAGCCGTGTCTCGCGCTGCAGGCGCTAAAGATCTGCTCGATCAGGCGGTTATTGTAGACAGCCTGGATGAAGCGATTGCTGACTGCCAGCTGGTGATAGGCACCAGCGCCCGTGACCGCACCTTCAATCTGCCCAAGCTTGATGCCCGCCAGTGTGGCCGAAAAGCAGTATCTGAAGCCCGTAGCGCTCCTGTGGCATTGGTGTTTGGCCGTGAAACCATGGGGCTGCACAATGATGAGATCGCACGCTGTAACTTCCATGTCTATATACCGGCGAACCCCGAATACCCGGTGTTGAATGTCGCCCAGGCAATCCAGCTTCTATGCTACGAGATCTGGGTGGCGTCTGAAGAGAACGATATGCCCAGCCAGGAGCAGCCCTATCCGCTCACCCGTGAGATGGGCCTGTTTTATGAGCACCTGGAGCGCGTACTGCGCCGTACCCGGTTTATTATCCCTCAGCATGAGGGCAAGGTGCGGGATAAGCTGCGCCGCTACTTCAACCGCTCCCGGCCGGAGAAAACCGAGCTGAATATGTTGCGCGGAATCTTGACCTCGGTTGAAGACAGCCTTGAGCGAAGTAAGGACAATACCGACTGATTTTAAGTCTGTCAGGTGCGCACCTGGCAGGCAGTAACACCATAACTAAAGCGCTTTCAAAAACGCTGACAAGAGTAACAATAATGCAGAACGAACTTAAAAACCTGGCGGCTCAGACCGCCGATTTGCAGTCCACCCTTCTGGCACAGACTGCAACCCTGCAGAAAAGCCTGGAAGAAGCCAGTAGCCGCGCCGCCAACATGGAATACAACGCCGAAGCGATCCGTGAAGCCACAGCCACTATCCAGTCCTGCATGCGCCGTGTTGGCAACAATCGTATGGCTGCAATGTCTGCTCGCGATACACGTAAGGTAATGGCTCAGATGGAAGATGCCGTAGAACGCCTGGCGGGGTTCATCAGCTGATGACCGAGCGCAGCCTTTTCGGTGAGATAACCGTTGAACAGTTTCTTGCCGAATACTGGCAAAAAAAGCCCCTGCTGATCCGCGGGGCTTTTGCCGATTTCGAATTTCCGGTGGATGCCGACGAGCTGGCGGGCCTGGCCTGCGAAGCGGACGTTGAATCCCGCCTGATTACCCAGAGTGCCGATGGTGAGCAGTTCAAACTTAGCCATGGCCCACTGGATGAGTCTGTATTTGCCGAGCTGCCAGAGAAAGACTGGACGCTGCTGGTACAGGCTGTCGACCACTGGGTGCCCCAGGCTGCTGAACTGATGCAGCACTTTAACTTTGCCCCCAACTGGCGACTGGATGATCTGATGATCAGCTACGCGGCCGATGGTGGCGGCGTGGGCCCGCATTACGACAACTACGATGTATTCCTGATTCAGGCCGCCGGTAAACGGCGCTGGGAAGTGGGTGGCCTGTTTGGTGAAGAGAGCCCGCGCAAGCCGGACATTCCGGTGATGATCCTGCCGGAGTTCCAGCCAGAACAGAGCTGGGAACTGGAGCCTGGCGATATGCTTTATCTGCCACCGCAGGTCGGCCATAACGGCGTTGCTGTGGGCGATGGTTGCATGACCTACTCTGTTGGCTTCCGTGCCCCCTCCCATGCTGAACTGTTTCAGAGCTTCAGCCGCAGGCTGGCTGACGAGCTGCTCAGCGAAGTCCGTTACGCCGACCCTGCCCTGCCTTTGCAGGAGAATCCCGGTGAGATCACCGGCCAGGCGCTGGATCAGGTCAAGCAGCTGATGCAGAGCTACCTGGACGACCCGGCCCGGCTCAGCCAGTGGTTCGGTGAATATATGACCGAGCCTAAATACCCGGAACTTGCTGCAGGCAATGAAGGTGACGCGGTTGAACTGGCCGAGATCGACGGCCTCTACCGCACTGAAGGTGCCCGCCTTGCCTGGCACCAGCTGGCCGACGACAGCTTCACCCTGTTCGCCGATGGCCAGTCCCACCGCTTCACCGAAGCCGAGCTGCCGCTTGTACAGGCGATTACTGAAGAGTACGCGTTCGGCCTGCCGGAAGATCTGAGTGATGCTGAAACCGCACTGCTACAGGCGCTGATTCAGCAAGGTGCGCTGCACAGCGGTGAAGAGTACGACGACGAGGAAGGCTAAGTCTTCCTCGGGTTTTTCCTTTCCTTGACTGGTACCCGCTATGGCGTTTGTTCAGGCGGGTTCGGGTATCTTGTTTTTCTCGCCTTTGCTGCCCTGTAGTTTACTGATTTCTTGCTGGGCTTTATCGATCAATTCTTTTATTTCTTCATCGTCAGAATCGGCATAGCGCTTTATGAATTCTTGGTAGGTTTCCAGCGCTTCCTCGGATAAGCCAAGAGCGGTCTGGGCTTCTGCTTTGTTTGAGAGTGCGATGCCAATGGCATGGATGATGTCTGGATTATCGGATTCTGAAAAACGGGTGATTGCGCTATTGCTGGCTGTTATGGATTTATTGAATTCTTTGAGCTCGAGGAGCGAGTGGCCTTTATTAACAAGGACGCTTGCTACTTGCTTCTGTAATGAAGGTACATCAGTTTCGCTATAGCGCTCTAGTAACTCATCATAACTGGCAACAGCTTCTAAATCGTGTTTAAGCTTGGTCAGGGTAAGACCTTTACCAACGAAGGCGCTTGCCACTAACTCTTGCAGGGCAGGTACCTCAGTGTTGCCAAAGCGGTTGAGCAGATCATCATAAACGATAATGGCTTCGTCATTGCGGTCAAGTTGGCCGAGGGTAGAGCCTTTACTAATGAGGGTCTTGGCAATAGGCTCCTGGAGTGCAGCCACCTTCGTGTTACCAAAGCGGTTGAGTAGTTCATCGTAAACAGTAATCTCTTCGTCGCTGCGCTCAAGCTTGCCCAGCCGGACGCCTTTGTTAAAGAGAGCTTTAGCTACCTGTTCCTGCAGTGCAGGTACTTCCGTGTCACTAAAGCGGTTGAGTAGCTCATCATAAACAGCAATGGCTTCGCCGTTGTGCTCGAGCTGACCTAGAATGGCACCTTTATTAACGAGAGCCTTGCCCACCGGCTCCTGCACAACGACCGCCTTCGTGTCACCAAAGTGGTTTAGTAGTTCATCATAGGCGGCAATGGCTTCGTCGTTGCGTTCAAGCTGTCCTAGTGTTACCCCTTTATAAAACAGGGTATTGGCAGTCATTTTAGCGGGCAAATTTTGTGCGTTATTGAGTACTTTATCCAGATAACCCAGTGCCTTTTCGTACTCTCTGTCGTAATAAGCTTTGATAAATAGATCGAGCCAGTCATTGGCGCTGTATTCAGACTCTGGGCGGGCTTTAATCTGCTGGCTATTCTGCTCAATCTGGGCGCGCGCGCTTTTTTCTATGGAGTCAGGAAGAGACCTTCTTAGATCACCCATAAGCTCGTCAAACTCGTTTCTCGACTTTTTAATGAGCTCGTCAAGTTCCTTCCTTAACTCGGCCAGTTCTTTCTCATGTAACTCCTGTGTTTTTTCGAGACTACCGAGGGATTGCTGTTTGATTTTTTCAGTAATTTTACCTTGGTTAGCTGTAATCCAGTCATTTATCGCTTTCTTGCCTTCCCGTTTTGCTTCATCGACTGCACGGTTTCGTGCTGTGAAACCTAGCCCGACTGCGGCTACCGTAATAATGAGGCCAAATAGACCAATGGTTCCGCCCATTACTGTGGCGGAGGTACCCATAAACGCACCCATATCAGCTACTCGACTAGACTGCGCCTGCTGAGCCTGATCAATCCGCACAATCTCCTTATCAAGCGTTGTAACCAGCCCGGTTAATGTATCCAGCTGGGTTTGGGTTACCTGATTGTACCGCAGGGTGTCGAGCTGGTTGCTGAGCTGCATTACTGTCGCTTTGACTGCATCCAGTTCAACAGTGGTTAGCTGTGATTTTTCAATGCCGCTTAGTCGGTCCTGAATAGCAAACAGTTTTTCAAATAGCCAGGGCTGTGCTGCTGGCTGTGCTGGTGCCGCCGCGACAGGTAATACTGGTGCTTCGTTCGGTGCTGCCGAAACAGGGAATACTACTAACGTAAGCAACATGCAGATCAACAGACCTGGCAGCCTCTGTGTGCGAATACGGTTCAGCGAAGATAACAAGCGGGTGTAAACAGGACGGGAGGCCGCTGACAGCATGGATGAATGCTTCCTTGATTCATGGGGTTGGCTGGGGCTGTACGCTACCAGAGATGGTTGGGTTTGCAAGGGTGTTCAATCACCTGTGGTCGGGTGCCAGGCCAGAGTCTGTTAAGAGCTTCCCGGTGAGACACCGGTCCCACAGGGGTCTGTGCCGGTTGGGTTGGCAGGGTGCCAGGCTGGGGTTTGCTAAGAGCTTCCCGCTGAGGACAGCAGTCCCACAGGAGGTCAGCTCTGACCATGTGGGCTCTGCGTTTGATCTTGTGGGACGGGTGTCCCACCGGGAAGCTCTTATTCAAGCGGTCCCACAAAAGCTTGTGTCTATACCCCGCTCTCCTGCGCCACATCGATAATTAGTCGCCGTATCCAGCGGTGGGCGGCGTTATGTTGCAGCAGTGGGCTCCAGGCCATTTTCAGTTCAAACGACGGAATCTCAAACGGTGGTTTGCGCTCGACGATCATCGGGTTTTTCTGCTGCGCCTGGGCGGCGCGGCTGGGGATGGTGACGACCAGGTTTTCCTGGGCGGCCATTAAGGCGGCGGATTGATAGTGGCGGGTGAATACGCTGATGCGGCGCTGCTGGCCGGTTTTCTGTAAGGCTTCATCTACCCATCCCAACCGCTTGGTATCTTTTGGGGTCAGGCCCATGCCCGCCCCCATGCCGGTTTTACTCACCCACACATGCTGCGCCTGCAAATAGTTTTCCAGACTGAAGTTCAGGGCGATGGGGTTATCAGCGCTGAGCAGGCAGGAAA
>Ga0193950_1000361_pt1 | contig 10096 bp, 9 predicted proteins | sample BB_1_MG_FD_144485 | JGI IMG/M metagenome (GOLD analysis project Ga0193950, IMG submission 144485) | Microbial mat bacterial communities from the Broadkill River, Lewes, Delaware, United States - BB_1_MG | ecosystem: Environmental > Aquatic > Freshwater > River > Microbial mats | place: USA...
CTGTTCGGCTAATCGTTCCCCTTGCCGGGCCGATAGTGGACTTTCACCACCAAGTCATCCAGCCACCACCATGTGTACTGGAACAGCGCCAGTCACGGCGCTACGCGCCATGCCTGGCGCACCAAAAGAAAAGGCAGCCGAAGCTGCCTTTTGTCAGATCATCCTGCACTTACCAGGTTTTGTTATCGCGGATAACAAACACATTACCCTGGGCATGGCGCAGTACTTTCTCGGCGTTGGAGCCCAGCAGATAGCTGGAAATACCCGGCTTACCTGCCGCGATCAGAATCACATCCGGCTGGATCCGTTTCTCTTCTTCCAGAATCTCATCGTAGATCACCCCATTACGGATATGGCAGGTGCCACGTACATCCGCCGGGACATTCTGCTCGAACACCTCAGCCACACGGTGCTTCATATCATTGCGCACCTTATCTGCCATTTCACTGGAGTACTGACCAAACATGGTGTTATGCACATGGTTGGTATCCACATACAGGCTGTGGATCGTGCCGCCTTCGGTGCCAAACAGCTGGCGTGCAACGGCAACTGCACGGGGGAACATTTCAAGGTGTTCCAGATCGATTGGAATCAGAATATTGCTATACATTGCGTTAACCCATGAGCTTATTTGGTAGCCACATCACGGCTTCCGGGAAGAGCAGACAGAGCACCAGCACCAGCAACTTGAGCAATATGAAGGGAGTCACCGATTTATAGATGTCGAGCATGGTGACATCCGGTGGGGCGATACCCTTCAGGTAGAACAGTGCAAAGCCGTATGGCGGTGTCTGTACAGCGATTTCGATGTTGAGAATCATCAGAATACCGAACCAGATCGGATCAAAACCGAGATCCACAACGATCGGTGTAAACAGCGGTGCACACATCAGGACGATGATAAATTCATCGATGATGAAGCCCAGCAGCAGCATCACCAGCTGCATCAGCAGCACCACACCCAGCGGCGGTAGATCCAGCCCCTTGGTGAAGTCAGCAATCAGATCCTGGATGCCCATCAGCAGATGGAAGTTGCTGAACAGCGAGGCACCCAGAATAATCCACATCGCCACACTAACCAGCATCGCCGTTTCAATCCCGGCACTCTTCATCAGGCCATAACGGAAGCGTTTGAAGAAGAACGCCAGCACCAGCGCACCGACAACCCCAATGGCTCCGGACTCCGTCGGCGTCGCCACACCACTGATGATACTGCCCAGTACAGCGAAGATCAGCAGCACAGACAGCAGACCATTACGCAGGGTCTCCATCTTTTCCTTTGGCGTCATCTTCGCTTCAGCACCGGTGCCCAGCGGCGCGCGTTCAGGATTAATTTTGCAGCTGATAATAATGTAGGCCACCAGCAGCACAATCGTTACCAGTGCAGGCACCAGTGCAGCAATAAACATCTTGCCCACCGAGTTCTGCGTGGAAGCGGCAAACATGATCATCGGTACACTGGGCGGAATCAGAATGCCCAGTCCACCACCGGCCATGATCACGCCCAGCGCCAGCTTCTTATCGTAGCCACGCTCCAGCATCGGCTTAAGCGCGATACTGCCGGAGGTCATGATGCCCGCACCGATAATGCCCACCATGGCACCGATCATGGAGCACACACCCACTACGCTGATTGCCAGCGAGCCACGAATCCGGCCAATAATCAGCTGGCTGGCGTTAAACATCGCGTCGCCAATACCGGAGCGGGTCAGTAGCTGGCCCATATAGATGTACAGCGGAATCGCCAGCAGGATGAAACTGAACAGAGTGGACTCAAAGGTACTGGGTAAAATGTTGAAAATACCCTCGCCCCAGGTCATGTAGCCCACGCCCATGGCAATACCGCCCAGCGCCAGCCCAACCGGCGCACCCAGGGCAAATGAAACCAGGATGCAGAGCAGCAGAATGCCCGTTAATACTTCAATTTCCATGGGCATCCTCCGCGTCTTCATCCGCTTGCGGCACCAGATCGGTACCGGTAATCAGGTGGTAGATATCTTTAATCATATCGCTGGAAAACTGCATGATAATCAGCGAAGCAGCGACAATCAGCATCATCCAGAAATGGTGCATGGGTGGTGCCCATTCGCTCATACGGCGGTAATTAAACTGCAGCGCTTCACCAAATTTCTGGTAAGACGCAAAAATCACAACACACATAAAGAAGATCGCCAGACAGCCTGTAAACAGATTGAAGATACGCTTTACGTTGGCAGAAACGGACAGGTACAAAATGTCGACGTTGATATGCGCGCGCTGCTGTTGTGCATAAGCACCGCCAAGCGCCGCCAGGTAGCCAGAGAAAAATAGCGACAGGTCGTAGGCCCAGATAGTGGGCTTGTTCAGGAAGTAACGTGCAAATACTTCAAATGCAATAACCAGTGCGATCATCGGCATCAGTACCGAGATACCTTTACCGAGAAACGTGACCAGCGACTGGACGCCTGAACAATAGAGTCTGAGAGTTGATGTAAGCATGCTTATTCAGCTTTCTTCGACAGGTGGAAGAGGGGGATTTTACCCCACAGCCACCAGGTAGCAGCGGGGTAAAACAACAACGGCTGGCAGAGCCAGCCGTTGCTGCTCAGTAAACAGTGATGCTTACTGTTCTTTCAGGATCGCGATCAGCTCTTTGCTGAACTTGTCCTGCTTGGAGTATTCGTCCCACAGGGACTCACCCGCTTTGGTCCAGGCAGCTTTGTCAGCCGCGCTTGGCTCAGGGCTCCACTTCATGCCTTTAGCTTCCATGTCAGCAATCGCCTGCGCTTCCCACAGACGGGACTTGGTCATCTGCTCACGTGCGTGAACAGATGTCGCAGAGCGGACAATCGCTTTCAGGTCAGCCGGCAGTTTGTTCCAGGCTTTCTGGTTAACAAATACTGGCAGCACCTGAGCGCCAGCCAGCGGCAGACGGTACATGAATTTAGCAACCTCAGCGTGGTTACCGTCACGGTGGTCGATCAGGTTGGAACCGATAGAGCCATCGATAACGCCCGTTGCCAGACCAGTGTAGATTTCGCTCCAGGTCAGAGAAACTGGAGAGGCACCCAGGTTACGCACGAACTTGCCGTAAGCGCCTGGTGCACGCAGTTTCAGACCTTTGAAATCTTCAACAGATTTGATCTCTTTCTTGGTCAGCAGGTACACCGGTGGCTGTACGTATGGGTCCAGGTACTGCAGGCCCTGTTCGCCGTACGCTTTGGTCAGCACTTCGTTCCAGCCTTTCTCGTGGAACAGTACGCTCAGCTTACCGACGTCCGCGGTGCCGCCTGGCAGGCCAACTTCAACGATGCCCGCTGGCAGCTCACCGGCGTTCATTGGCTGGAAAGTTGCGCCCATGGTGATCAGGCCAGTTTTCACTGCACCCAGGATACCTTTGGTATCAACACCTTCGCCTGCGTACATCATTTTAACTTTGATGCGGCCGCCAGACATCTCTTCGATGTTTTTCGCCAGGTTGCCGTATACCTCACCAAACGCTGTACCACGGGTGTACAGGTTAGCGAAACGCCAGTTGTGCTCTGCCGCCTGGGCAGTAGATGCAGCCATTGCGCCAACGCCCAGCGCCACAGCCAGAGAGCTGGAAATAACCTGTTTCTTCAGTTTGCAGAGAGTGTTTCGCATGTCGACCTCTTTGTATTTGTTTTGTTTTGGGAGCTGGTGCGCAATTGCCAGCATGACACATAGTTCAAAGTACCAAAGGGTATGCGCGCATTACATCGGCCTGGGTGCATGTAAAGGTTGGAAACCATCAAACATTAGCTAACTATATGATAACAAATGAGTTGCCAGCCCACTTCACCACACTCCAGCCAGCTGTCCAGGCCAAAAGGATAAAGCCTTCATCCCGTTGTAATACTTCTATGTCTAGCAGCAAGGCTCTATACGTATCAGGCCCATACTGTTTTCATAAAAGATAAAAAAGCCCGCCGACGAGCTGGCGGGCAAAGATGCAAGCGTATAACAACGGATTTCAGGGCCTTCAAACCCTGGGTAGATCGCTGCCTGAAAATAAACGATGCAAGGTTCAGGCCATCCAATAGCACCGCTAAACCCTGTCAATCAGTACAACTCTGTTGCCGCCGTACGGATCGCCGCGACCAGCTGATCGATCTCTTCTGGCTGAATCGTCAGCGGCGGAGAGAAAGCAATAATGTTGCCCATCGCGCGAATCATCACACCCAGCTCATAACAGCGAGCCTGCATCGCGCCACCAACAGGGGCACTGCTTCCTTCTGGCTGGGCAAACTGCACGGCACCAATCAGGCCGTAGTTACGCACATCAATCACCTGTTCAAGATCCTGCAAAGAGTGCAGTGCATCTTCCCAGTACTGACCGATTTCGCCAGACGCACGCTCCAGCAGACCTTCCTGCTCGTAGATATCCAGCGTAGCCAGACCTGCCGCACAAGCCACCGGGCTGGCTGAGTAGGTGTAGCCATGGTAGAACTCAACGCCACCTTCAGGTGCCGCATCCATAATGGTGTCGTGGATCTCATCCGCTACAAACACCGCACCCAGCGGCACAATACCGTTGGTGATACCCTTGGCCGAGATAATCATATCCGGCACTACACCAAACTCGGTGGCCGCAAACGCGGAACCCAGGCGCCCCCAGCCGGTGATCACTTCATCAAAGATCAGCAGGATATCGTGTGCCGTACAGATCTCACGCAGACGCTGCAGATAACCTTTTGGCGGCATGATGACACCACCGGCACCACTGATTGGTTCAACAATCACAGCGGCAATGCTGCTGGCATCGTGGAATTTAATCAGTTCTTCCAGTGCCTCGGCACGGTCAAGACCATGTTCGGTCAGGCCACGGCTGAAGGCATTGTTTTCGATATCCAGGGTATGAGGCAGGTGATCCACCTGCAGCAGCGGGCCAAAACCTTTACGGTTTGGCATCAGACCACCCACAGAGATGCCACCGAAGTTCACCCCGTGATAGGCCATTTCACGACCGATCAGTTTGAACTTGCCGTGCTTGCCACGGGCACTCTGGTAGGCCAGCGCAATTTTCAGCGCACTCTCAACAGCTTCTGAGCCTGAGTTGGCAAAGAACACTTTGTTCAGTGGGTCCGGCGTATGTTTGATCAGACGTTCTGCAAACTCGAAGCCGATGTCATGGCCAAAGCTGAAGGGGGAGGTGTAATCCAGTTCCAGTGCCTGCTTGCCAATCGCCTCAGCGATCTGGGTACGACCGTGGCCAGCGTTAACGCACCACAGACCTGCAGTGGCATCCAGGATCTTCTGACCCTGATCGGTGTAGCAATAAACCCCTTCCGTGCGGCTTACAATACGTGGATTAGCTTTGAATGCGCGGTTAGGCGTAAATGGCATCCAGAAAGCATCCAGACTGCTGTAATTTTTCATCGGTACAACCTAAAAACTATAAATAAGCGAGTGGTCATTAAGATAAAGGGACGCGGCGGGACGAAAAACAGCTGCGATTCGATCTGAACATTTAGCCCCACCAAACATTGATCGGACTAATCAACGTTATCTGCCAGCCCATCGCGGGCTGGCGACCACCGGGAGAAAAGCTGACTTACACGCCACCCATGCAGATGTATTTGAGTTCCATGTAATCATCCATACCGTGACGGGAACCCTCACGGCCAATGCCAGACTCCTTCACCCCACCGAACGGCGCCAGCTCGTTGGAAATCAGGCCTTCGTTGACACCGACCATGCCGTATTCCAGCTCTTCAGACACACGCCATACCCGGCCAATATCACGGGTATAGACGTAGGCTGCCAGCCCGTACGGGGTGTTGTTGGCGCGCTCGATCACCTCTTCTTCGCTGTCGAAGCGGAACAGCGTGGAGATCGGACCAAACAGTTCAGCCTGCGCAATTTCCATCGCTTCAGTCACACCGCTCAGCACGGTTGGCTGATAGAAGTGCTTACCTGCATCAGAAGCTTTGCCGCCGACGGTCAGCTGTGCGCCCTCTTCACAGGCACGTTTAACCAGCCCGTCAATTTTAGCGACAGCCGCTTCATTGATCAGCGGGCCAATATCCGTGCTGGCATCCATCCCGTTACCGATCACAAACGCTTCAACTTCCTGCTGGAAGCGGGCAACGAAAGCATCGTAAATACCGGCCTGAACATAGATACGGTTGGTACAGATACAGGTCTGACCGGCATTGCGGTACTTGGAGGCGATCGCACCAGCAACTGCAGATTCCAGGTCCGCATCATCAAACACGATAAACGGTGCGTTACCGCCCAGTTCCATGGAGGCCTTTTTCACCGTCGCAGCGGACAGACCCAGGATGATCTTGCCAACCGGGGTTGAGCCGGTGAACGAGACTTTTTTGACAATCGGGTTGGTACACAGCTCACGACCGACATCCACTGGACGACGGGTAGTCACCACACTGATAACACCGGCAGGTACACCGGCCATTTCTGCCAGTTTTGCCAGCGCCAGCGCACACAGCGGGGTGTCTTCAGCCGGTTTAATCACAATGGTACAACCCGCCGCAATCGCCGGTGCCGCCTTACGGGCGATCATGGAGATCGGGAAGTTCCATGGGGTAATCGCAGAGACCACACCGATCGGCTGCTTCACTGTCAGCAGGCGGGTGCTGGTCATATTAGACGGGATCGTCTCACCGTAGGTGCGCTTGCACTCTTCACCGAACCATTCAAAGAAAGAGGCACAGGACAGTACTTCACCTTTGGCTTCACGCAGCGGCTTGCCCTGTTCACGGGTCAGCAGTTCAGCCAGCGCATCCGCGTGCTCAACAATCAGGTCCGCCCAGCGGCGCATAATGGCAGCACGCGCTTTGGCCGTAGTTTTCTTCCAGCTTTTGAACGCCACCTGTGCAGCTTCAATTGCCTGACGCGCATCTTCCGGACCCAGGTCAGGTACGGCAGCCAGCTGTTCACCGCTGGCCGGATCAATCACAGCCAGCTTTTCACCAGCGCCCGTATCCACCCACTCACCATTGATGTAAGCGGATTCCTGTACAAAATCATCGAAACGCATTGTCGTTACACCCTTACTTTTTTACACTGGGATGACCATCAACTGTGGTTGTCCATAGATGAAGTCGTTCTTCTTTTGCCCCGCAATATAGCAACAGTGCCGCGGGCAACAGATGATGATCTGTTAACGTTCAGTTTTAGGAAGTCACCCTTAAATTTGAAAAACTACGCGTTAGGGCAAGTTGGCGATATTGAGCTGAAGCAGCTACGGATTTTCAAATCTGTGGTCGATAATGGCGGGTTTTCAGCCGCCGAAACCGAGCTGAACATCAGCCGCTCCACCATCAGCATCCATATATCCAACCTCGAATCCCGTCTCAACCTTACCCTCTGCCTGCGTGGCCGGGGTGGCTTTTCACTGACCAAGGAGGGCGCTGTCGTCTACGAGATGACCAGCGGACTGCTGGCCTCACTGGATGAGTTTCGCCAGGTGGTCAATGAAATGAGCCAGAGCCCGGCGGGGAATCTGCGCATTCTGGTGTCCGATGGCACCAGCCTGGACCCCCGCGCCCGTTTCCCGGAGATGATCAGTCAGTTTTTTGCCCGGGCACCGGATATCACTCTGCAAAGTGAAGTGTCCTCCATGGCGGAGATCGAAAAACGGCTGCTCAATGATGAGATCGACGTAGGGCTGATCCCTTATCACCGCCAGATTGCCGGGCTGGAATATCACCATCTCTACAGCGATATCTGTCGTCTGTACTGCGGTAACACCAATCCACTGTTCGACCTGCCCGATGATGAGATCAGCGATGAGGTCATCAACCAGTTCACCGCCATCCAGCCAGGCTTGAAGCCCAATGATGAGGCCACCGAGCAGCTGTCCAGCATGAGCCTGCAAGGCACCGCCTATTTCTATGAAACCCGGCTGGCAATGATACTGTCCGGTAAATTTATCGCCTTCCTGCCAGAAACCTACGCCCGCCCCTATCTCGACAGTGGCCAGCTCAAACAGGTGGGTGGCTATGAACGCTGCTATAACCTGGGGACTGCGGCCGTTATCCGCAAGCGTGCCCAGCAAAATCGTCCGACTGAGATTTTCCGCGAAATTATCCGCCAGACACACCCACAGTCAGCCGCCTGACAACCATCTGACAACCAGTCAGGGGGGGCAGGATATAGACCTCCGCGCCCTCGGCTGCTACAACATCCCTGTCAGTCACACCGGTTCAGGGAGATCATGGATGGTTTTGCTACAACGTTACCTGGCTACCACCAGCCTGCTGTTAATTGCCAGTTCCGCGCTGGCCCTGCCCATGGACCGGCTGCGGTTTCCGCCTGGCTTCAAACTGGAGCAGGTCGCCCATGTCGATAACGCACGCCAGCTGGCACAGGCTCCCGATGGCACCCTGTTTGTGGGCAGCTACCGGGCGGGCAAGGTGTATCGGCTGGCGGCGACCGCCGACGGCTATTCTCAACCTCAGGTGATTATCGACGATCTGCCGCTGCCCAGCGGCATCGCCTTTCATCAGGGCGCACTCTATATCGCCGCGCTGAACCGGATTTTGCGACTGGATAACCCCTTGTCGGCACAGCCCGCCACCCCGGTCATCCTGACCGACCAGTTGCCACAGAAAAAACAGCATGGCTGGAAATACCTCAAAGTCGGCCCTGACCAGCAACTGTATTTCAATATTGGCGCGCCCTGTAACAGCTGCCTGAGTGACAACCCGCTGTTCGCCACTCTGGCCCGAATGCCGCTGAGCGGCGGGCCAGTAGAGGTTATAGCTCAGGGCGTACGTAACAGCGTCGGGTTTGGCTGGCACCCGGCGGATCAGGCACTGTGGTTTACCGACAATGGCCGTGACTGGCTGGGCGATAACAGCCCCGATGACGAACTTAACCGGCTGGCGCAACCCGGCCAGCATTTCGGCTTCCCCTACCGCCATGCCCGCACCGTTATAGATCCACAGTATAAACAGTTCCCAGCACCAGACAGCCAGCCACCGGTCGCCCTGCTCGGTGCCCATGTCGCGCCACTGGGGATGGCCTTCAGCCAGCAGCCGCCCTGGGCTGAACCGGGTGAAACCGCACTGTTTATCGCCCAGCATGGCTCATGGAACCGCACCGAGAAAGTAGGCTATGAAGTGATACGGGTACGGCTGAAAGGGAATAAGGTAATCGCGCAGGAGTCTTTTATCAAAGGCTGGTTGCGCCATGGCAGCTACTGGGGCCGCCCGGTGGATGTGATGTTCACTAAGGATAAGGAAGGTGCCGACAGCAGCCTGCTGATCAGCGATGATTACGGCGATGCCATCTATCAGATGACACCGCTGCCGTAATCAGGCCCGGATTAAAACCCGGGAGCGCGGGCCGCTGGCCCGCCCCCCCTGCCGTTTAGTGGTCGGTGCGACTCATCCCCGGATTGGGATGAAACAGCAACGGCTGCGCATCCGGTTCAGGCGCTTCAGCCAGCCGGTTAACGCGGGTTTCCAGCTCTTCCGGCTCCGGCTGACCATCCAGGCGCATGGTATCAGCGAAATCGCATTTCACGCATTCACGGTACTCACGCTCTTCATCGCGATACATCCGCAGGGTGTCCATGCTACTGCAACGCGGGCAGACAGCGCCCGCGACAAAACGCTTAACAGGTGTACTCATCAGTCTCTCTCTGCCCGGCTCAGGCGCTAATGCCGCTGTGACGCAACAGGGCATCAACCTGCGGCGCACGACCACGGAACTCGGTGAACAGTGCCATCGGTTCACGGGAACCACCCTGTTCCAGTACCGACTTGCGGAAAGCAGCGCCGGTTTGCGGATTGAAAATGCCCTGCTCTTCAAACAGAGAGAACGCATCCGCCGACAGTACTTCCGCCCATTTGTAGCTGTAATACCCCGCCGCATAACCCCCGGCAAAGATATGGCTGAAACCATGCTGGAAACGGTTAAAGGCCGGTGGCTGGACCACGGCAACCTGATCACGAATCCGGTTCAGCACCGCCTGTACTTCGGTTTCACCGGCCACATATTCCATATGCAGGCAGTAATCGAACAGTGAAAACTCCAGCTGACGGGCCATCATCATACCGGACTGGTAGTTTTTCGCCGCCAGCATTTTGTCTAGCATCGCCTGCGGCAGCGGCTCGCCGGTCTG